>OGJF01000605.1_pt1 | contig 13932 bp, 8 predicted proteins | sample 1572001 | NCBI WGS metagenome assembly OGJF01 (sample SAMEA2582113, study PRJEB24529) | metagenome | biome: Human gut stool | place: China | collected 2011
TGTTGCTCAGGAACTTATAAATTAATTTAAATCAAAGTGTTGCGGAATTAAGGTTTACCTTTGCTGCTAAATTTCTAAACCCTGCGTATTATGAGCAAAACAAACTTTATTCCATTAGCAGCGCTACTTACCGCATGCGCATCCAAGGAGGCAACTACCCTGGTCGAACCCTTACAACCTCAAAGCTCCGTCATCGAGCTACGTAACGTCACTATCCCTGCCCATTTCACCCGGAGCGACTTTGATTGGGAGAGGCAGACCCTGACCCTGCAACCCTTCAGCATGGATTTGTATTCCTCAGAAGCCATCCGTCGTATGAAGCCGGGTGACCGGTTTCTGTTCGATAGCGACACGTTGACCGTCGAGACCGTTGAATTTGATGGCGACTATGTGCTCGTCAATAAAGGAATCGAGGAGGGTGGAGCCGACCTCCGTCAGGAGGAGAACGGTTGCTACCGTGGTGTAATCTGGGATGACTACGCTACCTTCACTCCCTTGGACGCTGTCACGCTTCCGCTATCCGACACTTGGACGCTCACCGATTGCGGCGAAAACCCCACTGATCCGTCCATCGAGGTAACAGCGGAGCACCAAACCTATTTGGATGCCCTGCCCGACTACAATGAGCAGTTTTCACCGCTGAATACCTTGGTAGAGATCCAGAACGGCCAGATTGTATCCATCGCAAGAAGATGGATACCCTAATCGTCAACTGTATGGAATACATTTTGGAGAATCAGCTTAATTCCTATAGGACCTTTCGGAGGTATGTTGAGTCGTATGCATCCGGTTGCCGCACGGTTGTTGCGCTCATACGCCGTCGAGCTGCCTTGAGTCCTGCCGCTGTTGCCGTGGTAGATAAAACATCGGCGTTGAGTTATGAAGAGCTTGACCGCCAATCAGACGCATTGGCCATACGCCTGCGCCAGAATGGAGTAGGTGCCGGTAAATATGTGGGCATTATGCTCCCACGCACCAAGGAATATATCGTGGCCATACTGGCAACTCTCAAGGCCGGTGGCACTTATGTTCCACTCGACGCAGCCTGCCCAAGAATCCGCCTCAATACGATTGTGACGCAGTCGTCCATGAGTTGCCTGATTATACGTGGTGGAAAAATACCCACGTGGGATGCGCAACCGGTTCAGTCGGTTATAGATATGGAAGATATGTCCTATGCAAGCCCGGGGTATGCGTGTGCGCCCGACTACAGTGAGGAGGTCGGAGCAGCGTGCCTGATGTTCACATCGGGTACTACAGGAGAGCCCAAAGGCGTTATCATCAGCCACAGATATATCAAGTCGCTTGCCTTGTACGGCTCAAGGCTGTTCCAGCTGACCGAGCGTGACCGCGTGATGCTACATCCGAGTTTTGGGGTAATCGCATCATTTGGCAATATCTATCCTGCACTGATATCTGGCTGTAGCGTGCATATCATCAGCGATGACCTGCGCCACGATATCATGGCATTACGGAGATACATCGTCCATGCCGGCATCAGTGGCGGAGTGCTCTACACGGCCATAGGATCGCAACTGCTCGATAGTAGATTGACCAGTATGCGGTGGATGATGATGGGTGGCGAACCATTGGTGTCGCCAAGCATACCGGCAGGGATGTCGGTTTATATCTGTCTGGGGTGTACCGAGGGGCTGTTCATTGCCCATAGCCAAATTGGAGCTGGGGAGCACAAGGGCGTTATGGCCTTGACAACGCCGGCTGCGTGCAATGTGACCTTACTTGTCGATGCGGCCGGCAATCCGGTGAAGCAGGGTGAGATAGGGGAGATAGCGATTACGGGAGATGTGGTTGCCGACGGCTATGTGGATGATAGGCAGGCGACAGGCGCGAAGTTTGGCTCGAGTCCGCTGATAGCCGGACGTACCCTGTATCGTACTGGAGATTTGGGACGAATCAACGACCGTGGAATGTTCGAATACTGTGGGCGTGCCGACCGGCAAATCAAAGTGAGTGGTTATCGCATCGAGCCGGCAGAGGTAGAGGCTGCGATTCTTGGCTTTGGGGGAGGTATTGTCGGCACCATAGTGGCGGCTGTAAATATCGGTAATACCAGGCAGTTATGCGCATGGTATGCTTCGGAGCGGCCGATTGCAGCCTCCAGTATAAAAGATCATGTAAGTCGGCTGTTGCCTGCTTATATGGTTCCGAAGTATTATGTCCATACACCGAGTCTGCTGACAGGCAATGGTGACAAGATTGACGTAGCGTCGCTCCCGCTTCCCGAAATTGCCAGTGATGAGATCGTGCCGCCGCGTGATATGGCAGAAGAAAAGGTACTGGCTATGGTGAAGCGTGTGCTGGGGTGTGATCAGATCGGTGTCACCACCGACTTGGTAACAGTGGGGCTGACGTCACTTCAGGCAATGTATATAGCCACTTGTATGGAGGAAGAGCTGCAACTGACGCTGCACACATGGCAGATGTTGGGGAAGAGGTCGATACGCCAGTGGCTTGCTGAAGCCCGTCACACTGGGCATGTTGTGCACACCTATCCTGCCCGACGCTTTTATCCGCTGCTTGCAGGACAGTGGCGTATCTATCATGAAATGCTTGATGACCCCTATAATGCCAAGAATGGCACTTTTCGCCTGATATTCATGCCGGCAATGACCGTTTCCCGACTGGCCGCGGCTGTGGAACGTGTGATTGAAGCTCATCAGTCGTTGGGAGTGAGGATCGTACTGCACAAGGGTGTTCCCATGATGGAACGAAGCGACTCTGCCAAGCCTGATGTGGAAGTCTATGAGGTGGCGGAAGACTGGGACAGCCATGAATGTGCAAGGCATTTGAAGCCATTCTTTATTTCAGAAGAAAGTAATCCACTTGTGCGCATTGTCGTGATTGGCAAGCCGTCGGGAGCCTATTTGCTGATACACTGCGCCCATATCATCTACGATGGAGCATCTCTACAACTATTTCTCGATGATTTGATTGCCGCCCTTCAGGGTAAAGCCCTGCAACCGGAGCCTGTCACCCTTTTTGATGTGTCACTTCAAGAGGCAGCGTATGCCGGCACTGCCCAAGGAGTGAGGGATCAGGAATACTACGGGCAATTGTGTAGCGGGTGCACTGCCATCACCGAGTTGCAGCCAGGCAAAGACCTATCAGGCTCAGTCGGTTTTAGCTACGACACCGGGCTGGTAGATGCCTATTGCCGGAGCAAGGCAGTCACCGCAAGCAGCTTCTGGACGACCACTATGCTGCGGGCATTACACCGGGTGACGGGGATTGGCGATTTGGCGGTGTGCACATTCTCAAGTCGGCGGTCTGCGGCGGAATGGAGGCGTACCAGCGGTATGCTGCTGAGGTTACTGCCGATCGTGAGCCACAGCCGGGACCAAGAACCGGACGCAGCCATGCGCGAGCTCCAGGACCAACTGACTGCCACCCTGCAACACGAACAATACCCATTTTGCAAGATACAGTACACGCAGAACCTGCCCTTCAGTTTCTTGTACATCTATCAAGAAGGCCTGGCGCGATTGCACTATCCGGAAGACTGGCACGAGGTGAGTGTGGCAGTGCCACACGATGAAACGCGAATATGTTGCGTGCAGGTGTTCCCTTATGCCACGGGCACAAAGGTATGCATTGAATATAATGGAACATCATATAGCCGTAGCGGAGCGCAGCTTCTGGCAGATAAGTGGCAATCTGTCGTGTGTGAAATCATCAATAAACATTTAAAAACAACTGAGAATTATGGAACACAGGAGAATTGACATAGCCACTAATTTCAATGACCTTTATGTGAAGCAGGGTGCCACAATGATACTGTCTGCACTGGCAACCAATCCCGACAGGGACATCTATGTGCACGTATTCACCGATGCACTCTCCGATACAAACGTAGGTCTGTTGCAGCAGACGGTGCAAGACCGGCGCGGCCAAGTGATCGTCCACCCGATAGGGGATGACCTGCTTGGGCAATTCCCGGAATGCCATTACCTGAATTTTGCCCGAGTTTTGTATGGACGGTTGCTGATGCCTCAGATGCTGGATACCGGGATAAAGCGTGTACTTTATCTCGATGCTGACACCATCGTTGCCGGTGATATTTCAGAACTATGGGAAACCGACTTGCAAGGCAAGACGATAGGCGTGGTGCCCGACATGCTGCATTGGAACCGCCCCTTACTGCATCAATACACCGACATAGATGTGCGTGATGTCTATTTCAATGGAGGAGTGATACTCTTCGACTTGGAGCGGTGGCGGGCTACCCATGTCACAGAGCGGTTGATGCGATTTGCGGTAGCCCCACCGTGCAAGATATTTTTTGCCGATCAGGACCTGCTCAATATCGTGCTTGAACACGAAAAATATGAGTTGCCGCTGAGGTGCAATGCGCAAGAGGGCTTTTTCGGAGATATGCCCGATGTTCCGGCAACGGTGTGCCGACAGCTACGCCAAGCGGCATTGGATCCGTTGATCGTCCATTTTTTAGGGTATGAGGAAAACCGACCGTGGAATGCAAGCTGCACTCACCGGCTGCGGCATCTGTGGAGAAGATATTATGCGCTCACACCATGGGGCTTAAAGAATATTTCACCGAAAATTGATAAGTAATGATGAGATTTTGTTCTATAACTACAGATAGCTCCCTTATGCGTGCCACGTTTTGGCGCTATATCTTTCCTACGTTGATATCATTTATGTCGTCGGCGATCAATGGCGTGATTGATGCTGCCATTGTAGGGCATCTGGTGGGTCCGTCGGGATTGTCGGTTATCAATATGTGCATGCCGATCAATTATGTGATGATATTGCTGCTCTCGGTTACCTTTGTGGGAGCCTCGATGGTGATATCGCGCGATATTGCCAAGGGTGATTATGAATCGGTGCATCGCACATTCACAACTGCGATTGTCACATCGCTAACACTCACTGCCATAGTGGGGCTGACGCTATATGTCAACATAGGCGCAGTGGTGTCGCTACTGTGTCACGATGTGGCATTGCAGCCTTTGGTAGAGGATTATATCTGCGTGCAGCTGAGCGGATTTGCCGTCACCAACTTGTGTGGCTGCCTGTGCCTCGCCGTGAAGGCCGACAGTTCGCCTCGACTGGTGTCGTTTGCCGTGATGTTCTGCTGTCTGCTCAATCTTACGCTTGATGTGGTGTTTATCAAATACGGCGATATGGGCGTTGTTGGGTCGGCGTGGGCCTATAATGTGGGATTTATAGTGGGCAGTATCATCTTGTCATCACACTTCCTCCTTCGGCGCAACCATCTGAAGCCTGGGCGAATCTATCCGCCGCGTAATTGGAGGGAAATGATCAGGATGGGTCTGCCGATGACTGTGCTGCAAATGCTTACAGCCATTAAGATAGCGAGCGTGAATGGGATAGTTTGTGACCATATCGGTACAAATGGTGAGGTAATGCTGTCGTTGTACCAGAATCTCACCATATTTGCATCCCTGTTTTATTGCGGTGCATGCCAGGTGATGCAGTTGCTCAACAGTGCCAACCTCGGCAGTGGCGATCGTCGCGGCTATCGCACCACATTGCGCACCACCGCATTGTTCGTCCTGGTCGCAGAAGTGTGTGTGGTGGCTGGCGTATGCCTGTTTCCACAGCAGTATGCCGGACTGTTCCATGTAACATTGGAGGATGCTTTTATGCTGCAAGAATTTGCCTTAGCCGTGCCGCTCATAGCAGCCAACTATGTGATCATGGGCGTGTACCAAATCACCAATCGCTCGACACTCGCAGTTGCTGTGAGTTCCTGCCAAGCGTTGCTGGTGATACCGGCGATGATCGCGATGATGCATATTGCCAAGCTGCATTTCAGTCTGGCGTATGCTCTGGGAGAGGTCGCTACGATGGCTATGATTCTGGTGTGCCGCCAGAGTCTGTTTCCGAGCAGTGACGCCCACGAAGTGTATTTTGATGCCATAGGCAGGAAAGATGCCCCGAAGCTGCAGCAATTGGTGTCGGAGAGTCCTTTGCCCGAACGTGTCAAGGCTGATTTGCAGGAATCGTTGCGGTACTATAAAAGTGGAGAGGCTCGATGGCGAAGGCTTGAAATAACGGTGTATGCAGCAGCTGATGAAATGAATGTGATTATCAGGGCTGATGGTCCACGCATCACCGGACTGAACTGGAGCTTGGGACTCAACCAGTGTGTGCTCACTTGCGGTGATAGTAGCGGAAAGGGCCTCACGTGAGCGCGGAAAAGGTGTACAGGGTGGGGTGGAGGTTTGTATCTTTGTGATGTGAATTTACAACATAGATGTTATGGCAATTAAAGTGAGAGCGATCGAACGCAATGTATCGTTCGACAAAGAAAGTGAGAAATGGATATATGTGATGCAGCCCGAGTTGTACAACCGGCTGACACAGGTGAAGGTGGTCGAAGAGGCCTCTATACGCAGTGGTATCCCCAAGGGCAGTCTGAATGCGTCGTGGGAGGCGATTGGCGACGTGATCAAGGCTTGGGCTACAGAGGGCCACTCAAGGAAGGCGGGCTGTACGACCTCGACTTTGACCACCAGTTCATCGAGGCGGAAAAGTTCGACTCCAAGCCGACATTCAAGAAATTTCTCGGTTACAGGCCTGGCGTGGCAGTGATTGGCGACACTATTGTGGGCATCGAGAACAGCGACGGTAACACGAATGTGCGCTTTCATCAGAAAGACACGCTGAAAAGGTTCTTCGAAAAGCTTGAGCAGAGAGGGCTTGCAGTCAACCGCTTCAGAGCCGATTGCGGGTCGTGCTCAGAAGATATTGTGAGCGAGGTGGAGAAACACTGCAAGTCGTTCTACATCCGAGCTAACCGCTGCAACTAGCTCTATGACTACATCTTCGTGCTCCGTGGGTGGAGTAAAGAAGCCATCAACGGAATCGACTTTGAGCTGAACTCAATCCTCGTCGAGAAGTGGAAGGGTAAGGCTTACAGGCTTGTAATCCAGAGACAGAAGCGATTGGACGGCGACCTCGACCTCTGGGAGGGCCAATACACATACCGCTGCATATTGACCAACGACTACACTTCGAGCGCACGGGATGTCGTGGAATTCTACAACCTCCGAGGCGGCAAAGAACGGATATTCGACGACATGAACAACGGGTTTGGGTGGAACAGGCTGCCAAAATCTTTCATGGCCGAAAACACCGCATTCCTTCTGCTGACTGCATTGATACGCAATTTCTACAAAGGCATAATGGCAAAAATTGATGTCAAAGATTTCGGGCTCAAGGCTACGAGCCGCATTAAGGCTTTTGTGTTCAAGTTCATATCGGTGCCGGCCAAGTGGGTCAAGACCGCAAGGCAACACGTGCTCAATGTCTATACCGACAATCGTGCCTACGCCGGACTATTCCCGGAAGCCTATGGCTGATGCTACAGATTTTCATCAACAGCGTATTGCCTCAAGCCGCATCGTGGGGTAAGGGGCAACTGTGCACATCTGCGGCGATTTGAAGCTCAATTCCCGCCATCGGCATAACTAATCTGATCAAATCCCAACCCATTAAACCGCAACAAACGAAGTTGCGGATTTGAGGTAGTAATAAGCAGGGACGTCGAGAAGGTCGTCGGTCTTGTCGTAGTGACAGCCCGCAAACAGACCTTTGCCATTTTCATCGGCTTGGTAGAAAGTGTCGTAGCCTGTTGCCACGTTGTTGCTGATATTTTCTTTAGTCCACGGCGTGGTGTCTTTAAACTTCCACTTGCCGTCGGCTCCCATTTGCCGCTTTCCGATGCGCCAGTAGTAGCCGTTGACCGCAAACGACTGGTCTGCGCTGACCACGATGTTGTCTTTGGTTACGCGCACCATCTCGCCCGGCAGCGCGCAGTTTCCGATAGTGATTTGTCCGCTGACGGTTGGCCCCTGCACATATTCGATTGTCAGATAGATTGTGTAGGTGTATTCGCGCTGAACGTAGTATACCGTCGGGTTGCTCTCGTCGATTATTACATCGGAGATGTTTTCAACCTTTTCATACTTTTTGTTGACGGTGTTGTATGTGAAGAGGTTGTCAATCTTTACAAACTCCTCTGTCTGAGGCTGGTAGTAGGTGTTGTCGGCGTCGAGGTTGCCCGATTCCACCAGCTCGTAGCCTGTTTCGGTCTTCTTGTAGAATTTACCCGTGTTGGTGTATATCGGCTTGTTGTCGGTTTCACTGACATATTCCTCGTAGGCTGGCGCCTTCAGCACGAGCGTTGCCATACTCTTTCTGCCGAGGTGCTTGTCGAAGTAGTCGGGCTCAACGTAGTTTGTGTTGTCGACCATGTCCACCAGACGGAACGAAATCTTGGCATCCTCCTTCAGCCCTGCGGGCAGCGAGTTGTTGAAAAGGGTGGCTTCGTCGTCGCCCTTTTCTCTCATCGACAGCAGTGCGGCAAAGCCTTTCGACGCCTTGTCGGGATCGTCGATGGAGGTTGCGCCTGAGAAGTTGTTGCTCTCCGCGCCTCCCACATATAGTTTGTAGCCTCCGGCAACCGCGTCGGAATAGTATGTCTTGTCGGTTTCGTTGGTCTCGGTTCCTGTGAGATAGTTTCGATATTCCAGGTCGCTTGAGTATTGGCTCTTGTCGTCGGGATGGCCGCTGCGCATCTTCCAGTTGAAGATGCTTATAGGCTGGGTGCTCTTCAATCCGGCGAGAACGGTGAGTCCGTCCTTGTTGTCGCTGTCGAATTCGAGTGGATTCTCTTTCGACGACTTGAACGTGTATCCGGAGATGTTGACATTGTAGTAATAATGGAATCCGGTGACATACCAATAGTGAACCTTCACGTCATCGACCGTCTTGTCCGATCCGGGCGCAGTGATGGCGTGGTATCCTGTCGGGAAACAGTCGTCGACGATGTATCGGCCCTTGTGGTATGGGAACACAAAGTTGCCGGTGGTCTCGAGGAAGTCCTCCTCGTGGGAGTCGCCGTCATGCCGCTTGTGATTGTTGTCGGCATACACATAGCCTCCGCCCTCATCCTCGCGGACGTTGATAAGGTTCATTTCCACAACGCCGTAGATTGGGCCGTACAGTTTGTTTTCCACCACTTTTTTACGGTCGGAGTCGTATGTTTCATGACAAAGTTGAATCTTCATTGCGTATCCCGAAGCGATGCCGATCATGTTCATCGCCGTTCCGTCGTTTCGTTTCTGGAACTCTCCGAACGGATCCTCGCGTCTTCCTTGTCCTTGTTGGCGTTATAGTCGTCGATGTAGTGCTGCTTGACGCCCTGATACGACATTCCGGCAAAGGCAGTGTTGTCGGTAGAGGCGGCGGCAAGCTGACCGTTGCGGTTGCGCCACATCCCGCTGTTGAAATCCACATTCGACGTGATTGCGCTTACATAGAGGATATTGTTTGAGAATCCCATGTAATTGCGGGCTTTCGTGCTGTATCTGAAGTCCGTGTTGTTGTCGGGCTTCGCTTCCAGATTTCCATTGCTGTCAAATCTGATGTCGTTTGCCACCATCTTGATTTCTCCGACACGGGCGATGGAGTAGGGCGTCTTGTTGACATCGTTAACCGTATAGTCGCGGGCGCCGAGTAGCGAGAAGCAGTTGTCCTCCAGGCGGATGATGTCGAGCCGCTGGAATGTGTTCAGAATCTTCGGATTGTCGATGGTGTGTCCGGCAAATCCATATCCTGTCAGGTCGGCGCTGCGGAAGCCCTGGGCATACGACAGGTGTCCGTCGCCGAAGATGCCTCCCTCGCTGTCGTATTCGTAAAACTCATTTTCTCTGATTCCCTCAAGTCCCGACGGCGGCGTTGCGCCCGATTTGAAGAAATATTTGTCCTGCAGCGAGATTTAGCGGTATGTGTATATGCCGTTGGCGGCATCGTCGTCGCTGGCATAGTGTTTGTAGTAATAGCCGTATAGGTCGGTGCCGTCGGGCAGTTGCACCGGTCTGATGTCCTGGTGGGAGATGGTGATATGTTCACTGTCCTTGTTGTCGCCGACAAGTACAAGCGTGTTGCCGCAGAATCCAGCCGTAGAGCCGCCGGGCAACAAGTTAAGATCATCGCCGTTGCCGTTGGCGATTATGGCATAGTCGAGATTGTATTTGTCGGTTAGTTTCAGCACGGTTGTGTTGTTGGCTAATACCGAGCCTTGAGCCACCGAATATCCGCCGCCATAGACAGCCTCGTCAATGGTGATGTTGACGTTTTCCCAGCCCACCGACGGCGCGGCGGAAACTATCTTCTTGAAGTAGTGGGCGCGGTTTGCGTCGGTAATCGTGTCGCGCATGCCGTTGCCGTTGTCGATAGCCACGATGTCTTCGTAGACGCCCTGCGATATCCACTCGTCATTAAGCAGATATATGTGCTGCTTGATGGCAGGTGTCTTTTCCTTTCCGTTGTCGTTCTCAACTCCAAGATTCTTCCGGTCGGCGCGTTTAAGCTCATATCTGCCTCGGACATGGTTTTGGGGGTTGGTCGAGTAGTAGGTTGGATATCCCACAATCACCTGAGTGGAGCCATACACATAGCCCGAATACGAGCCGCCCGTGACGGCGCGGAATATGTGGCCGTTGAGTATCTTGATAGTCGAGTAGCCCACCACGTTGCCCTGCTGGCCTCCGCCGTAGATGAAGTTGGCAGAGACGCCCAGACCTTCCGGATTGCTGTCGGGGTCGACCACGCCGCAAGGCAGAAACTTGTTGCCGTCCATTTTTGGCTCGGAGCATTTCACCGATTCGCCGATTGTCACGTTTGCGATTCCGTAGATGTAGCTTTCCATACCGTATCCAGCACCGTAAACGTTGAGTGCGGAATATTCGGCAGCCTTGACCAGCAGCTCGTTCGACTTCTCCAGTTTGTCTTTGTCCTTTCCAGCCAGCATGTCGCTCTGCAGGTTGATGAGGACGTCGCCAACGATTGTTCCGCTCTTGAAGCATCCGCCATACACATTTCCGCCGACGTATGCGCCGTTTTTCTCTTTAGGCATAAACTTGTTGCGGATGTTGAGTTTGATGAACGGATATTCAGAGTCGGCATCGCCGAGCAGATATCCGCCCATGTGCTTGGCCTTGCCTTTGTAGTCGTAGTTGGTGTTGTTGCAACCGCCCACAATCTTGTCGGTTATAGTCAGTCCCTCAGGGAATGTGTATTCAAGCACATTTCCGATTTTTCCGCTTGTCTTCGGCATAACGTTCATATTACCGCGGTTTCCGCCGCAGCAGAACGTGCCGATTACGCAGTCGGTCAGCCCCTCTCCGGTCTCGCTGCCGTTCCATTTGAGCGAGCCTTGTATGTTGGTCTCCACCGGTTGGAAGTAGAGGTCGAGTAGGTACGGATACACAATCGGACGTTTGCTTTTTTCCGTAGGGAGATACACTGTGCTGATGTTTGCGTTTTCGGAGTCGTTGATCCAGTCGATAGGCTCAGCAAAATCCAGCTCCTGAGTGTAGTCGTTGATGTCGCCGTTCAGCTTTTGGAACATATTCATGAAGTCGTTGTCCTCCGACGTCACAAACAGCTCCTCGCCGTTGCATCCCATAAACACGCCGCCGATACGTACGTGGTTCCCGATGTTGACGCTGATGTCGCCGACAGACTTGTCGGTATCTTCCGACGCCCCGTAGGCAAGCAGCTTCTGCACGGTTGCTGAGTTGCCGCCGCCATACACGTTTCCGTCGATGCGTACCGTGTCGGATGTCGACACACCCTGGATGTTGATGCTCACTTTGTTGGTCAGCGGACGCCATGAGTTGATGTTCACCATCTTCACCGCGTCGCTTGTGGCTCTGGACTGCGTCATGTTCTCGCGCATAGGCACGGTGTAGACCAACGGCACCGTCTCGGAGTCGGGGTCGTTGGGATTGATGGGATAATACTCGTTGACCGTCACATTCTTGTTTCCGTTTCGGTCGGTAGCATACAGGTAGTTTCCGTTGCCTGCGCCATACACGTCGCCAAACAGATGGCCGCCGTAGATGTTGATGGTGGTTCCTGTGCCGCCGTTGTCCATGAAGTAGCCATTCTTGTTCAGTCCCACGTTGACATATCCCGACACGTCGTTGCCGCCATACACGTTGCCATGAATGAAAATGTCGGCATTGCTGTAGGTATGGGGACTTGTAGCCGGCTTGTTGTCGCCAATTCTCACAGTCGTGCTCTTAAGCACATCGCCCATAAATCCGCCTCCGAAAATGTCGTGGCAGTCGATGGCCTTCAGCTCCACGTCGGTTGAGTTGACTGAACTGTAGGTACCTCCTCCGAACACACGACGGCAGAATACGCCACCGGAGCCCACGATGTGCGTGTCGCCGACCACTTTGCCGGAATATCCGCCACCGATGATGTCCATCACCGAGTAGCCGTTGAAAAAGTGCTTGTATTCCTCGCCTTTCACGATGTCGATGCCTTCGAGGATGCTTCCTCGTCCTTCCATTTCCACGTTCACATACGTGTCGCCCATCACGATGGCATTTTCGCCGAATCCTCCGCCGAACACGCTGAATTGCGGTGTGCCGATTTTTTCGTAGATTTCTTTCCACTCAATGCTTTCAAAGAAATTCTTGCCGGTGTCACGTCCAGCCACCATCTCTGTGCTGTTGTAAAGGAGTCCCTTTGTCATGGTGAGATAGGAGTTGTTGCCCACAACGCATGCTATGTTTCCGCCACCGTAAATATTGTGGTCCACTTTGAACTTACGAGCTTTAGGGTCGTACTGCGGAGAGTAAATCGTTCCGCCTACGATGCTGGCAGGACTCCATGTGCGTGCCTGCACATCCCATAATGCATGTGCCTGCACATTGCCTCCAAGAATCAGCAGGTTGGTGTTGCCGGTTACGTCGGCAGATGTCACCGCCACGCTTTCGCTGCCATTCTCAGTAATGGTTTCGACGCTTCCCAGACCACCTCCGTGAGCGCTTTGTCCAAACCATCCGTCGTAGATTGTCAGCAGGGTGTTGCCATACACTGTGCCGTTCTGGCAGCCGCCATAGAAGCGTTCCATGAGAGTGGGGTAGTTGTCGATGTCAACGGGATGCGCCATGTTGGCGTCATCGTTTGGAGAGAGATATTCTTTCGTTGCGTCGTCCCAATAGGGGTAGTGCATCACCGGGCGGTCGAGGATGAGGCACGAGTTGCCGTAAACGCCTCCGAGACTCTTGCTGTCGGCACACTCCCTGACAGAACGTCCTCTGCCGCCTGCAAACACCTGCGACATCAAGGATCCGCCACGGATGTTTACGAGAGTGGTGCGGTTTGTCGGGGATAGATAGTTGTCGCGGGTGAACACCGCAGCGTCGGCTTTTTTGCTGCCTACATTCGCCAAGTCTCCGCCGCCGTAGACTCTGCCGAATATCAATGTGCGTTCAATCAGTCCGAGGCCATTGCGGTATTTGAACATTTTGCCATAGATGTGCACTTCGGTTTTCTCCACATGCGCCATGTCCGGGAAATCGATGAATCCGCCGTTCTTTTTTACAGACTCCACACCGGAACCTCCTCCGTAGACACTATGGTTGACATCGCCTCCTTTGATGAAAACCATTGACTTGCCTTTCACCGAACCGAAGTCGTAGCCGCTGCCGTCGGTGTAGTCGCCGTAGGGCAGCGCTCCCAAACCAGCGCCAAAGATGTCGTGGTAGCCAAGTTGGCAGTCGGTTTCCACGTATGTGTCGCCCGTTACATATCCGGCATATCCGCCGCCATGAATCTGAAGCAGCACGAGTCCGGGCTCACCGATTTTCCAAGCCAGACGGCTGATGTGGTAACGGCGGAATATGTTTGGATCGCTCTCGCCGCCATCATAACTTCCGAAATAGAGTTTCTTGTCTTCCTTCGACAACTTGAGATAGTCGTTGTAGATGTCATCTTCAAGGTCGAGATATGTTTTAAAGTCTTTGTTTTGATAGAGATAGCGGTATTTTATGCCGTTGATTGTTAATCTATAAAATCCCTTAAATTGGCGTAATATTATGGCATCGGGGCGATTTTTTTCGC
>OGJF01000610.1_pt1 | contig 13831 bp, 9 predicted proteins | sample 1572001 | NCBI WGS metagenome assembly OGJF01 (sample SAMEA2582113, study PRJEB24529) | metagenome | biome: Human gut stool | place: China | collected 2011
AGCATAAATTAAAAATAATGGTTAAAAAATTTGGATTTTAACATAGAAAGCAGATTAACACAGATTTTCGCCCTGTTCGGTCTTTTAAGAGAGTCACGCAGATTTCGCAGATGACGCAGATTTTCGAATTCTCCAGAAAGTCTTCCGCCAGGCGTCCCGTCGGGGTACTTGCCTGTATTTACTGGAAGCCGATAATTGTCTTTAGGAGATAATTATTATTAAAATACTAGAAAACATTTGGCTATCTCGTTTTTTATTGCGTAATTTGCGTTGCGTAAAAAGCGCAATGGCTTATCAGAACTATTGTTGCCTGGCTTACGGAGAGCCAGCAGTTTATCAGCACCCATCATCTGCCAGCCACAAACAGCGTGAAGACGGCATTAAAGGCATTGGTGGATAAGCTGCTGGTTTTTCGAAAGTCCAGCTAGCCTCTTCTTATTCCTTCATTTTCTGAATTTCCTCCAGTGGAAGCTCTGTAGCCGTTGCCACTTGCGCTTCAGAAAGACCCATTGATAAAAGGCGGTAAGCTGTGGCTATCTTTTCTTTCGCCATTCCTCTCTTCTCATCAAACTTTCTGGTGGCATATATATCACGCATATTCTTGATGTCCTCGTCATAAAGCTCAAGTTCCTCGCGGGAAAGCTTGCGGAGGTCGCCTATCTCTGCCAACTTGCGGAAGACTGGATACTTCTCGCTGAATGGCATCTGCTCAAACATGTTCATATTCTTCACTATATAAATCCAACAATCAAATATATCCATACACTCTGCCTCCGTGTGCTTGTCGAACAATGGCAGTTGGAGGTACACAATACGCATTCTGTCGGACACTCGCTGGCGTGTCTGCAAATCGGTAAGCACCAAGTCGGTACGAAACTCCTTTAGCATCGGACTATCCGACACGAAATCCATGAAACATACCGTATAGACTGGAGCCAAGTGATAGTCCCAGATTCCACGAACGCCCTGCTGCACAATGGCACGTGCCGTGTAATACAATGCCCTGTCGGCAAAGTATTCCTGTTCTTTCTTCTGCATCTCGACGATGACATGCTTGCCCTCGTTTGTGACGCAATAGACATCGAAGACCACACCACGGTCATCGGGGCGCAAGCCAAGTTTTTCGGTCTTGGCAAACGTCACGTCCTTGATTACCAACTCGTCTTCAAACAGTCCGTTGAGGAATGTGATCAGACATTCTTTCGTGTCCTCGCTTCCAAAGATTCGCTTGAAAGCCCAATCGACACGTGGGTCTATAAATCTTGCCATCTTCTTATGTTTTATAAGGTCGTGGACGCAATATTGCTATTCGGTGGCAAAGATACGATTTTTCCTCGTAACTTCCAAGGTTTTTGGGAAAAATGTAGGGATGATGATAAAGAAAAATAGGCGGCTTCCGATATGTAAATAATATTCTAGAAAAGGACAATCGTGAAGAAACTCCCGGAAAATGGGCAAAGAAGAGATTGAAAATTTTCCCTTAAGGATTTTTATTTTTTTCCTTAAGGGAAATAAAATCTTCCCTTAAGAGATTATTTTCATTGCATTTTTATGTAAACAAATCATCCATGGTGAGTTGCACCTGTGCTATTGCCGAATGAGCTGTAGGACGAATACCAAACGTAGTTATCAAAGTAGGCAAGATGCCATGACGTACTCCCGTCTCTTCTACGAAATCAGCCATACGAGTTCTTATACGAAGCTCTTCCTCCTTCGTTATGCTATAAGGAGACTGCGAATACTTGATTTCACAGAGATTAATCAGATGGTCAGCTCGCTCTATCAGCAATTCTATCTGCGCCGCAGGTGTAGAGCACTTGCTTCGCCAGGAATAATACTCCGTATAGATTTGCTCAATGCCTAAACTCTTCTTTATCTGAGGAATATGCAACATACAGATACGTTCAAATGCCAAGCCATACCATGTGTTTTGGCGAGGCTTGCCCATCTGATGCGTCCAGTAAGCTACATCCGTGGTACCAGGATGACAGAAGGACATATAAAATAAGGTGTATAAGTCCGTGAGCTGGTAAATCTGGTCTTTTTGCTTGATTTTCTTTTCACGCGTATTATAACCTCTTACAAAGTCACAGTTGATCAATTCCCGAAGCACCTTGGTCAATGTTCCACCCGACTTCAAATTCAGATGCGTAGAAATTTCCTTGCGAGTCATGCCTTGCTTACATTTTGCCAGCGTCTCTATCACTCTCATATAGATTTCCGAGTTTCGGAACAAAGAAGAATACAACCTATCATACTCTCGTTTCAGTTCACCACGTTCAGCAAAGAACAATCGATCCACATTAGCCTCCACACCTTGCGTCTTGTCCAGCAAGCTCAGATAGTAAGGCACTCCGCCCATTATGCTATAAGTCTGTAAGATGGAAAGACGTGGCCACAAGAATCCATTCGCCTGGAGATACTCCTCCGTCTCACCTAGTGTGAATGGAGCCAAGTACATCTCATGCGTAATACGATTATGAAGTCCGCCATGGCTATCTATGAGATTAGAAATCATCCACGATGTGGCACTGCCACAAACCACAAGCATAATCTCATTCTGATTAGCCGCCCAACTATTCCAAAAATGCTCAAAAGCCTGCTGGAAATTAGACTTGGGAGTATCAAGACAAGGCAACTCGTCTATAAAAAGCAGTATGCGCTTACCTCCCAACTTCGACTTCAGCATTTGCTTCAAAATCTCAAATGCCTCTGCCCAATTAGAAGGCAAAGGCAGCTTTGGGTCGCCAAATTCACGCAAAGCATAGCCAAAATTAGACAATTGAGCCTCGGCTGGTGCATCAATAGACCCAGACATCTCGAAGGCAAACTCATCCTTGAATAGATTATGCACCAGATAAGTCTTGCCGATGCGCCTTCTTCCATACACTGCCACAAACTCAGCCTTTCCTGAATGGTAATACTCGGTAAGCTGTCTAATTTCTGTTTTTCGTCCTATAATTTGCTCCATATCGCTTGAATAAGATAATTTGTTACGGTGCAAAAATACGATAATTATTTGAAAAATCAAACGAAACTTTAGCCAAATCGATGTTTTTTAACTCGATTTGGCTAAAGTATTCCTTATATATTAGCCAAATCGGTGTTTTTTTGTTCGATTTGGCTAAAGTATCGCTTGCCCACTATTTCTTAGTTCATCCCTGCATATCCCAATTATTATAATAAAGTACAATTATCTGTGCTTATGATATGCTCGGTAAAAGTATGCTTTTAAAAAAGATATGCCCTCTTGCTTCACAGCAAAAGGGCATACGCTTAGTTTTCATTTATAGAATAGTGTAAGTCAATAAATGAACCAAATTTAAAAACTTAATCTTATAAATCTAATCTTACTATAAGCCTATTCTAAAACTCATAATCGTTATAAATAGTTATTCTGTACTGGAGTTTCACTTAATTGGAACTGGAGTGTTACTTATGTGGTACTGACAAAGAACTTATAAGCATAAATCAGGCATCCCAATTGAAATAACTCAATATTCCAGACAAACCAGATTCCCTGCCGAGAGTTTTTTTATTTTCTACTGAGTGAGTTCAATTTTCTTTCAGGCATAACATCAAAATACTCTCCGTTTACCTTTACTTTCACCTTGCATGGTTTGCGTTCAGCAGTAGATAGTCGCCATCGTGTCACCATTCCGTCTTTCCAATCCAAATCGACTTCTATATTGCCTCGTGCTTTTACGCCTTTCACCGAACCTGACGGCCATTTTACTGTAGATGTTGGCAGAAGTTCAATCACACCAGACTGCGACTGTACGAGAGTTTCAAGCATTGCAGCAGCCACTCCGTAATTAGCATCCATTTGCAATGGCAGGTTCTGCGTAGTCAGCAGATTGTCGAGCGTATTGTTGCAGAGCAATCCCTCAATCATATCGTGAGCACGCTCTCCATCCCTAAGTCTTGCCCACAGACACGAGCGCCACGCCCATGCGAATGCACGCAGACTGTTGCCTGAAGTCTTACGCAACTCCAAAGAACGACGCGCAGCACGAGCCAGCATCGCAGTTTCCTCCATATTTATTTGGTTTCCTGGATACACTGCAAACAGGTGTGAAGTATGACGATGGTCGGTAACGGGATCACGGTCAATCATCCACTCCATAAGATTGCCCATCTTGCCAATTCCAGGCTGATGCATACGCGCCAACTCACTGCTGAGACGTTCGGTAAAAGCCTTATCAACGCCAAGCGTACGTGCCGCCTGTATAGTATTAGCAAAGAGAGCTGAGACAATCTCCTGATCGTGCGACACACCGTCTTCACCACGCGGTCCTATCTCAGGCGACCATCCGTTAGGCACCACAAGCGTACCTTTCTTTATATTGGCAAGTTCGGGATACTTGGCAACATCCACCGCCTTATATTCGCTCTCAAAGCCTTGTCCACCTTCACCGAGGGTCTTCAAGTGACGTTCCCAATATTGACTAATCTCCTTCAACACCGGATAACCGATACGCTTAAGATAGTTAATGTCGCGTGTAAAGGCAAAGTGCTCCCAGAAATGCAGCGCATACCATGCAGAACCAGGTAGATTGACCTGCCATCCACCACCGCCGAACGGATTGTGCGACGTATAGACTATCCATCCATCGCTCGTACGGTCGTGACTTCCTATCGTTTCAAGATACTCATTGGTAGACATACGGAACGGTTCACGCATAGCATACAGATAATCAAGCAGCGAATTATGACACTCGCTCAGATTGGCAACCTCAGGCAACCAATAGACCATCTGCAGATTGATGTTGCTGTGATAGTCGCTACCCCATGGAGCAGTTATGCGCGCGTTCCATATTCCTTGCAATCCAGCAGGCAGACTACCGGGGCGCGACGATGCAATCATAAGATAACGTCCGAAATTGAACATTAGGTTTTCCAATCCAACATCCATACGACTATTCTTATATGCCGTCAGACGCTCAGCCGTTGGCAGAGCTGCAAGCGAAGCGTCAGAACAATCCAAAGTCAGACTCAGTCTGTCGTACAAAGCCTTATAGTCGGCAATATGACGGGCAGAAAGAGCGGAATAGTCAGTATTCTTTATGGCTTCAAGGCGCCTGTTAGCACGTTGTACAGCATCTTCACCACGGAAATTCCGCTTGAAATCCATTACATAATTGGTTTCCACAGCAATAAGTAATGTACACGAATCGGCACCTTCCAGTTTAAGACAACCATCTTCAACAATCAGACTTCCTCCGCTATTGCGCACTTCAACAACAGCCATGCCTGTCATTCCATTGCCAAGACGACTTGTCAGCGTCAGCCTGTTGCCAACCGCACTTGTACTATCATCGCTCCTATGTGTAGCAAAAAGAATCTTGCCATCCAGCCCCTTATCTTTGTCGGCAGTATAGTGCACCACCATTACCTGATCTGGATAACTACAGAACGACGTGCTCGCCACAGCTATTCCCTTACGTACAGCTGTTGACTTAATAGTTCCTTCATCAAGACAGATGGCTCTACAGAAACTATTCCTTGCTACCGGACAGCCGAAATCGACAATCAAATCGCCTACTGGTTGCGAACCTCCGAATCCATCAGTGCCAATCTCCGGACCATTCTCTCCACCGAAGCTCTTGTCGCCTTTGCTGTTTATGGTTCCCTTGTTCTGTCCGCCCGACCAATACGACACTTCATTAAGCACATATCTGTCACGTCCGCTACCGTTAAGCACAGATGCAGCCAAACGTCCGTTGCCTATAAAATAGGATTCCTGTTCCCACAACCGCACAGGATTGGGATACTTGCCACGCGTCAAGACATTAGTTAAAGGGTTAAGATAGTTAGTCTCCTCACCTTGTTCCCAATATCTTGTTTTACTTGGCAAGCACTTAGCCATAGGTTGCAACAGAACGGCGTCACCCTCGTACACGCCATCGTACAAGCACGATGTTAGTCCATGCTCATTCTCGTTCTCAATAACCTGCGTAAAGGCAGGCTTGTCCGACCATACACGATGCGCCCCACTACTCTGCGCACTCAATGATGCATAAGTAGCAAACAGAGCGCCCAGTACAACTACAAATCTACTTATCATATATTCTTATTGAGTTCAAGCACAATAACCTCTACATCATCTTTCTTAGGATTCAGTCCACCGAGCGTCACCATCTGTCCCTTCTGCTTTACAGACACCTTATAACCACCGTTCAAAGCATAGGCTTTACGTACACGATAACCTTTGTCCATAGCAGGCAATGCAAGTTGGTCTGAAGTGTATTCTCCGAGTAGATAAATATAAATACGGTTGTCTTTATAGCAGAATCCATACTTTCCGTCGACGGGTTGCCACGGACCGGCAGAAGTTGCATATACAGCCTCAGCAATACCATCTACCCAACTGCCGAACTTAGCCAAATGGCGTGAGGTTGCCTCGGGAATACATCCATGACGGTCGGGACCTACATTGATAAGAAAATTCATTCCGCGAACAATGCAATCAGCCAAATAACGCTTCAACTGACCTACACTAATCATCTTACTTTCGTCGTCCATTGCAGGGGAATATCCCCACGGTCCGGCTATTGTGAGGCACTTCTCTTGAATACGCTCGCGTATCTTGCCCGTAACAGGTTTCGGACCCTCGTCACAAGTATAGTCGCCTATCCATCCCGTACGTGGATTCATCAGAATGTCAGGCTGATGCTTACGAACCATTCCAATCAATCCAAGCCATTTACCATTTGCTTCATCACGATCAAGGAAGTAAGGATTTACCTGCCACTGATTATCAGGTTCAACATATTTGTACGATTCCCAGAAATAGGCAGCATCACGGTCGCCACCTTGCTCTGCCAGCCATCCGCCATCCCAAAACATCATGTCAATCTTGCCATATTCGGTCATAAGTGTACGCGTGTCGCTATACAGTTCCTCCTTCATGAGTCGTGCGTTCTCCTTATGCCACGCAGCTGTTGTGTAACCGAACTTGTTGGGTTTGCAATCGGTTCCTGTCACGTCGTAATAACCCGGATAGCGCCAGTTGATAAGCGTCTTGTACAATCCTACACGCATACCGCTGTTGCGACATGCGTCAACATACTCGCGCACGAGGTCGCGGTTAAGTGTCTGGCGTGAAGAGAAAGCATTCATATAGTGACTGTCAAACAAGGCATATCCATCATGGTGCATCGTAGTGAGCACGGTATAACGCGCTCCCATCGAACGTGCCACGTCCATCCACTGCTTAGGATTGTAGAGACTGGCATCAAAATATTGGTCGCCACTCTCGGCATAAGCCAGTTTGCGGTATTCCTCCGGCATTATGCCTTTGTTATTCATGTTCCATTCGCCACGCGCCGGACCTGCATATAGTCCCCAATGAATGAACATGCCTATCTTGGCATCATGCATCCACTGCATAGCCGAGTCGCTCTGCTGCTTCACTTCATAATCAGTCTTTGGAGCCGACATCTTGTATCTGGTAAATCCGGATACATTACAGTCATCTGCCGACAAATGAGGATTGCTGCTGCCATAAGCAGCCGACGTACACACTGAGCCTATAAACAGCGATGCAACAAATAGTAGTCTTTGAAAATTCATATAAATAATATGTTTAGGTTTCTTGAAAGAGTCACGTTATGCAAAGATACACATAAGTTGTAATAAACAAAGAAGAAGTGTGCCAAAATTAATTTATAAATACAAATCCATTTCGGCACACCTTTCTTATATATGCTTACCGCAGTTGTTCATAACAACACGATAAACGTCCAATCATCTTATTATCTATAACCAGCAATTCATTACTGATAGTTAGGATCCTGTACAAGCACACCGTGAGCCTTGTCGATTTCGTCCTGAGGCAACGGGAAGTACTCGAAAGCAGAAGTTACCACTTTCGTGTAAGCAGGATAAGCAGGATCTACTGCTCCATCAACAGTCTGCTGAAGCAGTTTCCATCTCTTCAACTGGAAATAGCGCAAGCCTTCAAAGCAAGTCTCCACACGCCATTCATTGCGTATGCGTTCACGCAACTCAGCCTGTGTAAGGTTTTCTCCGTCAATAGCAGGCTGATGCGAACGAGTACGTACAGCGTTTATTGCCTTAAGAGCCTTTTCGGTAGGTCCGTTAACCTCATTCTCAGCCTCAGCTATCATAAGCAGCACGTGAGCATATCGCATAATTACCACGTCAGCATCCGACACTGTGTTATAGTCAGGCAATGACTTTGTTGGCTGCAGAATCTTCTTTACACCAAAACCAGTGAATGAAGCATTATTTGTTTCAGTCACCTCAACATTGTCAGCACCTTCAATTCCGTCGCGCTCAAAACTTGTGTAACGTGTGTTAACCACCGCATCAATGAGACGCTCGTCACGGTTCTGGAACATCTTGGCACGCTCTGCTCTTTTCTGGGCTTCTGTTGAAGATGACGAATAGAGCACGCTCTCATCAGGACGAACTGTAAGAGACGATTCACCCCACTTCTTGCCATCAGTACATTCGAAAGCATTGACAAGGTCGGTAGTAGGATCAAGACATGCCCATGCACCGAAGTAAAGGTCAAAGCTATTGGTAAGGTTAGGCTGCTGATAACGTACCGAGAACATAATCTCGGGCGACGAACCCTGATTGGCAGTGATGAAGTTGTCGCGTGTGCGCGGCATCAAACTGTTCTCAGGAGTATAGTTGCTGATTTCAGCCAATGTGTTCAACACTTCCTGCATCTTGGTCTTGTCGGCAGTGCCATCTTCATTATATGCATCAAACAGCAGCACTCTTGCCTTGAGAGCACGCACTGCATCAGCGGTGAAATGTCCTTTGCCCTCACCTGTATTATAGGTAGTGTTCCAAAGACTTGCAATAGCCTGATCGTAATCGCTTAAAATCTGATTCTTGATGTCTGCGCGCGAAGCCTTCGGCTGATACATATTGTCGGTGGTAAGTGTAGAGGTTACGAGCGGCACTTCACGGTAGCACTGATACAACCATGAGTAATAGTATCCCCTCAAGGCGTGACATTCGCCAAGCATATGCTTGCGATCTACGTCACTTATGTCTCCACCCTTGTAATTAGCAAGGTTCTCCATAACAAGATGTACTCTTGTTATGCCTTTGTAACATACGTCAAACACCTGTGATACGTAACCACCAGAACTTGGCGTCATATCACCCTTTGCTAAAGTGAGCACCGAACCGTATGTTGTTTCATTGTGACGTCCAATGGCATTATCGGTCAATCCATCGAAACAAGGAATAATCTCAGACAATGCTCCCGGCCAGTTGTACACGACAGAATATGCTCCCGCTATAGCCGACTCAAAATCGCTCTTGCTCTTCCAGAACACGCTCTGTGATGGTGAAGACGGTGGCTGCTTATCAAGATAGTCAGAACATGACGACAATCCCAACGCCAGCACACCCACAGCGAATATGTTTTTTATATATTTCATAATTAGTGTTTTTTTTAGAATTCTACATTGATACCGAACGAATAGATTTTGTTCTGCGGATACACAGCATCGCGTCCGTCAGAAGCACGCTCCGGGTCAAGACCCTTGTACGAGGTAATGGTAAGGAGGTTGTCACCCGAGAAGTATACGCGTACTCTCGACAGTGCCAACTTGCTGGTCCATACCTTTGGCAGCGTATAGCCGAAAGTGATGTTCTTCAGGCGGAAGTAAGACGCATCCTTGAGGAAGTATGAGTTTGCTCTTGTATTCTTTGAGCCACCCATATTGTCCCAATAGAGTTTCGGATGTGTTGCTCCATACGGATTCTCCTCAGTCCACATTCCTTTAATATAATCGCGGTTGGGTGCTGAACCCTGACGGAATGGATATACACCCCACTCGTTGGTATAGAACTTCTTGTCAGCTACGCCCTGTCCAATGAGCGAAAGGTCGAATCCCTTCCAGCTTGCACTTGCGTTGATACCATACTCAAAACCAGGGAAGCGTCCTGAGAATGTACGACGGTCGTAGTCGTCAATCTTGCCGTCAGGCTTGCCGTCGGGTCCTGAAATATCCTTATACTTAAGGTCGCCAGGCTTAGTATCGTCATTATACTGCTTGGGTGAGTTGTTTACCTCGTTCTGATCGGCAAATACTCCGATACACTCCAGCATGTAAAACTCGTTGTAAGGAAGTCCCTCACGACGAATGTAGTAGCCACTGATTTCCTCGGCACCAAACTTGGTGAGCTTGTTGCGCGAACGGTCGAAATACACACCAGCAGTATACTGCATGCCTGCGAGGGCACCCTTCTTAACCATATCGCTATAGTTGATAGCCAACTCGATACCAGTGTTCTTTACAGTTCCGTTGTTTACAGTAGGTGCAGACAATCCAAGGAGGCCTGACACCTGCGATGAACGGAGAATGTCCTTAGTCACCTTGTTATACCAGTCGAATGTAACGCTAAGACCGTGAAGCACCTTAAGGTCAAATCCGAAGTCGGTAATGGTGGTTGTCTCCCACTTGATGTCTCTGTTGGCATAGGCAGTCTGCTGATAGCCAGACACAACACCGTCAGTTGTCTTAGAGAAAGGATAGTCGTAGACATGCGAGATCATAGCCTGATACGGATAGAGTCCGATGTTTTGATTACCGAGCTGACCCCAGCTTGCACGCACCTTGAAGTTATCAAGCCATGAGCAGTTGAGCTTCTGAATGAACGGTTCCTCTGTCACACGCCATGCTCCTGAGAACGATGGGAATACACCCCAACGGTTTTCCTTAGAAATACGTGATGTACCATCATAACGCATATTTGCCTCAAAGAGATAACGTTCCTTGAAGTTGTAGTTCAGACGACCGAAGAGCGACTGGATAGCCCATTCCGCCTCGTCTCCGCCGTTCGACCAATTCGCAGTGCTACCAGCATTGATAGTTGGAAGATCAAACGCATACTCCTTACGGTAAGCATTCAATGTCTCGGTCTTCTCGTTCTCCTGGTTGTAACCAATCATAGCACTGATGTTATGAGCCTTGTTCTTCAGCGAGAGGTCGTAACGCAGATATGTATATAAATTGGTGTAGAACACACGGCTGTCTGATACTGTCAGACCTGATCCACCCTTATCAAGGGTACCCGACTGCTCTCCAGTGTGATAGTTGTATATTGGTGTTGAGCTTCCCCTCCAGTCCTTGGACTTGCTTGAGTTGAGTCTGACAGCACCCTTAGTGTACCATGTCAAGCCCTTCAGCAGCTTCACTTCAAGCCACATCTGAGCGTTGATGTCGAAGTTGCGCCAGCGCTTCATGGCATTGTCACCGATGATAGCCACCATATTCTTGTTGTGTGCCTCATTCGGATATGCGCTGCTGGTCCACTTTTTCACACCAGATCCATCATCTGGAAGCCACGGCATATAGGTAGGTGCCTGCGACAGTGTAGAAAGGAAAGCGTCAGACTGTCCCTGACGTGGCTGGTCAATCTCGCCATACATCATGCTGGTATATGTACCAAACTTGATAAAGTCGGTGAGGTGAGCAGTCAAATCGACAGTAGCATTGTACTTCTTGTAGTCGAAACCACGCATTGTACCCGGCTGGTCTACAAAGTTAAGTGCCACATTGTAGGTGGCTTTTTCTGTACCGCCTGTCATATTGAGGTTGTGAGTCTGAACCACAGCCGTACGGAACATGTAGTCCTGCCAGTCGAAACTTGGATACTTGTCGCTACCAGCATTTTTGCGGTAAGCCTCAATTACGTCAGAATCATACAATATGCCTAATTCTGAATTCTTGCGGGCCAAGTTTGCCAACTCCATATATTCTACCGAGTTTGTAACACGGTCGTACAAACGTGTAGCTGAGTGTAGGCCTACGTTGCCATGATAAGAGATGTGAGTCTTGCCCTGTGTACCTTCCTTGGTGGTAATCAAAATCACACCATTGGCAGCACGGGCACCATAGATTGCAGCCGAAGCAGCATCCTTAAGCACAGAGATTGATTCAATTACGCTTGGGTCGAGCGACGACATATCGCCAGGAACACCGTTGATAAGGATAAGCGGATCAGAACCTGCAGAAGAGAAAGTACCTTGACCACGAATACGGAACGAAACACTCTCCGAACCAGGCTGGCCGTAGCCCTGATTAACACGAAGACCAGGAACCTGTCCCTGCAACATAACCTGAGCATTGGCTACCGGACGTTTAGCTATGTCGTCGCCATTGACTGCCGATACCGAACCGGTCAGGTTCTCTTTCTTCTGTGTACCGTAACCTACAACAACAACTTCTTCCAGGCCCTGAGTATCCTCAGCAAGAGTAACGTCGAGGCTCTTTCCGTCCCACTTGATTTCACTGTTCACGAAACCAATATAAGAGAAAACGATTGTAGTACCCTTGTTTACACCAGAAAGGGTAAAATTGCCGTCCAAATTGGTAACGGTAGCATTCTTGGTACCTTTCACTGATACAGTAGCACCGATAATAGGTTCACCGGTAGCATCCTTTACCACACCCTTACAAACATCACCTTGCTGTGCAATCATTGCTGCACCCAATGTGTTTGAGGTAGAAACAGTACTCGCATTGGCGCCACCTACTAAGATCGTAGATAGTAATAGGGTCATGCCAAACTGACTTTTTTTGCTCATAATTGTTTGGTTTTAATTGTTATATTATGTAGTTTTATAAGATAATCAGATTCTTAATAATATAATTGTCTGACTAAGTTTATATATTGATTCAATTCATGATTCTTATTGTTTAGGCTTATTATATTTTAATAACCGGTTGCAAATTTACGATAAATTTTAATAAGTTGTCTAAAAAAAAGTTAATAAATGCAAATGGGGCGAAAAAACATATAAAACTTGCTTTTTCGCCCTCTCTTATCCTTATTATATATAGGAAAGGGGCGTGGACTTATGATACACCCTCATCTTCATCTTTTTCTCTCTCCATACCTTTTCCTTTCCTTCTTTTTGAAAGAAAATCCCAGAAATTCTTGGCTGTTTCAATAAAAAAGCGTATCTTCGCAGCAGATAAAAAATGGATTTATGTGTTGAAGTATATGGAAGAAGTATTTAAAAATTTGCCTTCAGCGGAACAGAAGAAGATGCTCGATTATCTTGCAAAATTGCCAGATGTTCGTTATCTGAGTAGTGAGGAGCAGGAAAAATACGATGAAAGTATTAAGGCTATTGACGATTACTACTCCGGTCTTTATGGCTCGTATGTTGAAGGCGAGGAAAAGGGTATTGCTAAAGGACGTGTGGAAGGTAGAGCAGAAGGACGTGCTGAAGGTGAATTGTCCAAAGGTTTGACTGTAGCCCGTAACTTGTTGGCAATTGGTATGTCTTGGCCTCAGATTATGCAGATAACTGGATTGACAGAAGAACAATTGAGGGAGCTTAAGTCGTAGTGTACGTTACAGAGTATACTAGCTTCCCTCTAAATCCTCAGATGCAGGCAGAACTCCTGGAGATTTCTCTCTCTACCGACCTGAAGGAATATTGCAGGCGTGGTTACAGCGAGAAGTCGTTTAACACCAGTGATCTGGTATGGAACGCTTCGTTAGCCCGTTCGTTCTGCAAAGGCAAGCTGACGCTGAAGGCCGAGGCCTTTGATATTCTTCAGAATCTCTCGAGCACCGTGTATGAGGTGGGCGGCCAGGGCAAGACTGAGAAATGGAACAACACCCTGCCAAGCTATGCGATGGTGCATTTGATGTATAAATTCAGTAAGGCGCCGAAGAGTAAGAAGTAATTGTGGGAGTTTTGAGGTGGGGTGTGGCATGAGCCACACCCTTTCCTTTTAGGGTTATCTTTTAAATAAACAAATCATTCATCGTAATCTGTTTCTGTACGATGTCGCTATGTTTGTTCTGCTTCAATCCGAAA
>OGJF01000616.1_pt1 | contig 13740 bp, 4 predicted proteins | sample 1572001 | NCBI WGS metagenome assembly OGJF01 (sample SAMEA2582113, study PRJEB24529) | metagenome | biome: Human gut stool | place: China | collected 2011
GATCGGGCCGGTCCGTACGGTCAGCGTTGTTTCAACTGCTGTTAAAACCTCAATGTATTCAATGCTCAGAATAATGGCTCTTTTGACTGTAAATGTAGGTCTTTTCAATTTGTTCCCTATTCCTGCGCTTGACGGCTGGCGCTTGTTTGTCCTTTTGGCAGAGGGAATAACGAGAAAAAAGCTTCCGCAAAAGGCGGAGTATTTAATCAATGCTGTCGGTCTTGCGGCACTTCTTTTATTGATGTGCTTTGTAACCTTCAGCGATATAACAAAATTGTTTTAAACTTAAATTCAGGTGACTGTTATGGAAAGAAGAAAAAGTAAAAAAATAAAGCTTGGCAATACCTTTATCGGCGGTGACAGCCCCATTCTTGTTCAAAGTATGCTCAATATCCCTGCAAGTAATATTGACGGTTCCGTGGAGCAGGCTAAGGAACTTGCAGCAGCAGGCTGGCAGGTTATCCGTTTTGCAATTCCAAATGAGGACGCATTAAATCTTATTGAACCTATTAAGAAAGCTGTGGACGTTCCTTTGGTAGCCGATATCCATTTTGATTATAAGCTTGCACTCGGTGCGGCTGAAAGAGGAATTGATAAAATCAGAATTAATCCCGGCAATATCGGTGATGATTCACGTGTTAAGGCAGTTGCCGATATTTGCAAGCAGAAAAATATTCCTATTCGTATCGGCGTCAATTCAGGCTCGCTTGAAAAGCATATTCTTGCAAAATACGGCTCGCCTACACCTGAGGCTATGGTTGAATCAGCGCTTTATCACGCTAATCTTCTTGAAAAATTCGATTTTGACGATATCGTAATTTCTATTAAGTCTTCTAATGTTGAAACTATGATTAAGTCGTATGAGCTTGCGGCGCAAAAGTGCGATTATCCGCTTCATCTCGGTGTTACGGAAGCAGGTACCGAAAGAATGGGAATTATCAAATCCGCTGTCGGTATAGGCTCGCTTCTTACTCACGGTATCGGCGATACAATTCGTGTAAGCCTTACCGACGCACCTGTTAAAGAGGTGTTTGCCGCATTTGATATCTTAAAGGCAATCGGTCTTAAAAATGACAGCCCTTGTCTTATTTCCTGCCCGACTTGCGGCAGAACTAAGATTGACCTTGTCGGTCTTGCAAAGCAGGTTGAGGAGAGATTAAAGGACTGCAAAAAACCGATTAAGGTTGCCGTTATGGGCTGTATAGTTAATGGACCCGGTGAGGCAAAGGAAGCCGATATCGGAATTGCAGGCGGCGACGGATGCGGACTTATCTTTAAAAAAGGCGAAATTCTCCGCAAGGTTGATGAAAAAGATTTACTCGATGAGTTAATGAAGGAAATTGATAAATTATAATGAATAGATTTGCAGACTATTTTTCAAATTACGTTAATGACGATACAATTACATATATAGGAAACGGTGATATTACTTCCTTTACCGTGTCACGTCAAGACAGGGAGCTTGCAGTCGGTCTTAATTTGGAAAGCTTTATTGATTACGGTCTTATTTTAATTGTAAATCTATGCCCCCATCTTTCAAAAAAGAACCAAAGGAGATGCTTGATATGCGTTTAGATAAATGGCTTTCCGATGCCACTTCCTACACTCGCAGCCAGCTGAAACAACTCATTCGTAGCGGTCAAGTAACGGTCAATCAGACGATTGTCAAAAAACCAGAAACGCCCGTTCAGGAAACCGATGTCATCTGTTTACAGGGAAAGCACGTTGAACCAGTGGAATCTTGCTACTGTCTGCTGCTCAATAAGCCATTGGGCTATGTTTGTGCGGTAACAGATGCAACGGAAAAAACTGTAATGGAATTGATTCCGCCGGAATTACAACGAAAAGGATTATTTCCAGTCGGCAGACTGGACAAGGATACCAGCGGCATGCTACTGTTGACAAATGACGGAGCATTTTCTCATGCTCTGCTTGCTCCGAAACGGCATGTTCCAAAATATTATCGGATGCAGCTGGCACGTCCTTATGAAGAATCTTATGCCCAACAGCTTGCAGAGGGGTTGGTGTTGGCAGACGGAACGCACTGCTTGCCGGCGGAAATTTTACCCGTTTTGAATACAGACCGAATGGCAGTCATTTGCTTGCATGAGGGGAAATATCATCAAGTGCGGCGGATGCTGGCGGCAGTCGGAAACCATGTGGAGCAGTTGCAGCGAGTTGCTATTGGAAACCTTTTTTTACCAATCAGTTTCCAAATTGGAGCGTGTCAGCAACTGACCAGCACACAAATCAGCCTGCTTTCCCAGCAGCCAGCCCCCAAGTTCTTGTGGGAACTGACTCAAAATAGTAATTTTTAGTAAAAAGTTAATAAAAAGTTTCATGATGGCAGAAACCATAGAATTCATGCATTTTATACAAAAAAAATAAAATTCCACTGCGGAAAGCCCCCCTTTTTTTGACGAAATGACATACCCGAAAAAAAAGTTCGTCATATTTGATAAATGTACAAGCTGAAATTTGGGCATATCACGACTTGAAAAAAAATCAAAACTCTGCTATGATTATATCAGAGCTAAGATCGAAACAATGTTCTGGCTGAATTACAGGAAAAACGGTCTGCTTCCGTTTCCCCTGTTTGCGTTTTTCAAAATAAAAATAAACTATTAGGAGGATTGCATCAATGGCAAGTTTATCATTGAGACACATCTACAAAATTTACCCGGGCAATGTTACTGCGGTAAAGGATGTTAATATTGAAATTAAGGATAAGGAATTTATCGTTTTGGTTGGCCCTTCCGGATGTGGTAAGTCCACAACCCTGCGTATGATCGCTGGTCTGGAAGAAATCTCTAAGGGCGAACTGTACATCGGCGACCGTCTGGTAAACGATATCGCTCCGAAGGACAGAGATATCGCAATGGTATTCCAGAACTACGCTCTGTATCCGCACATGACCGTTTACGAGAACATGGCATTCGGTCTGAAGCTGAGAAAAGTTCCGAAGGATGAAATCGACCGCAAGGTAAAGGAAGCTGCAAAGATCCTCGACCTGAGCCACCTGCTCGACCGGAAGCCGAAGGCAATGTCCGGTGGTCAGAGACAGCGTGTTGCTATGGGTCGTGCAATCGTCCGGAATCCGCAGGTCTTCCTGCTGGACGAACCGCTTTCTAACTTGGACGCAAAACTGCGTGCACAGATGAGAACTGAAATCTCTAAGATCCACAAGAAGTTGGGTACAACCTTTATTTACGTTACCCATGACCAGACCGAAGCTATGACTCTTGGTGATCGGATCGTTGTTATGAAGGATGGTATCATTCAGCAGATCGATACACCGCAGAACCTGTATGAAAGACCGGGCAACAAGTTTGTTGCTGGATTCTTGGGTTCTCCGCAGATGAACTTCATCGATGGCGTTCTGAAGAAGAAGAACAACGGCTATTGCGTACAGTTCGCAAAGAAGTACGAATTGGCAATTCCGGCAGCAAAGGAAGACAAGAAGCTTGCAAACTATGTGGATAAGGAAGTAATTCTGGGTATCCGTCCGGAAGCAATTCATGATGATGAAATGTTCCTGTCCTCTGCAACTACTGGTATCATTGAATGTGATGTAGACATCACCGAAATGATGGGTGCTGAAAACTTCCTGTATCTGGATTGCCAGGGCACTCCGCTGACTGCTCGTGTTGACCCACGGTCTACTGCAAAGCAGGGCGACAAGAACCTGAGAGTTGCTTTGGATCCGAACAGAATGCACCTGTTCGACAAGGAAACCGAAGAAACCATTATCAACTAATTGGAATTCGCAATTTCCCCTTAAATAAAATTTGTTCGTGAAAAACTGGCTCTGTCCTTGCCAATGGGACAGAGCCGGTTTTTGTTTTCAAAAATGGTTAGAAGCGACAAATCTGTGATGGATACAAAGAGAAATCTATAAGATTTCAAATCGATAACGATTTGTTTGAATAAAATAAGAAATTAATTCCATTTTTAAGAAGATCTAACAGAAATGGAAATCGGTATGGTTGTATGGATTTAGAAGAAATGCAAAAAAATTGAAAGTGTGGTAAAAAAATTGTAGAATGGTTGAATTTTAAAAGGGAGTATGCTATAATAAAGCTGTATATCCATACCCAGATTTACACCTCTGGTGTGCCGGAAAAATGTGGGCTTTTTGGGGATACAAAATCTGAAAAACTGTGTTGCAGAAATATGGAAAGGAGAGAAACCGCTATGACACAGGGCGGGAAAAAGATGGAAGAAATCCGAAAAACATCATGCATCAAGCGTGTGATCAGTATGCTGCTTGCTGTTTTGATGATTCTGGTGAGTGTTCCGATAAGTTCACTGACGGCTTCCGCATGGGGCGGCCCAGGATTTGGCGGCTTCGGTGGCTGGGGGCGTCCAGGCTGGGGACAAACACCGGATGTTATGACGAATGTTCGTGCGGAATTTACAGATACTTCTTATCATGGAACATCGGAACAGGAATCCGGTGAACTATTTTATCTGTATCTATCTTTAGCGGGCAACAATGTCAATCACTGGGGTCGTAGTACGACTTACAGAATTGATATTCCGGAAAACCTTTTGCTTCCTGACTTCCCAGGGCAAGGCCTGCGGGATGGAGCAAAGTATAGTGGCTTTACCATGCATGTGGAAGGTAACAGCCGGTATTTGACCTATGACATTGCAAATGGTCAGACAAAGGCAATCTATTTGAAAGCAAAGTTTGCAAACGGGAAAACCCCGAATGGAGAACAGGCAACCGTAAAAATTACGGCGAGCGGCTCCGGACAGTCGAAAACTTCGACCGTTACAGCAAAATCAAAAATTGCTTGGGAGGACAGCAAGTCTGTTAGTCAGAATACGATTTCGCTGTCTCAGCTGAGCGGCAACAATGAAATTTCCTATACCTTGAAAGCATATCCAAACTATACCTCAACCAAAAAAGGTGAATGGTGGGTTGGTGCAGTTGAGATGACAGACGTTATCACACTGCCGGATGGCTTGACGTTTCAGAGTGGTGCAAATGCAAGCAATATTCGGGACTATTTGACGCTGCCGGATGGTATCGAAATCAAATCGGCTTCCGCAAGCGGAAACACCTTAAGCGTAACATGGGTGAAGAAAAGCACAAACACCAATGCAGAAATGGCACCGTATACGGTGAACGCTGCACTGAAAACGAACATGATTGAAGTTGGCAATTTTACTTCCGGCAAAATTCACAACGATTTGAATGTTCGGGTTCAGGGTGTCAATTCCACCAATCAATGGGAAACCTTGCCGAAGAAGTCCGCAGATGTTGCAATCGCAACACCGGCACCGGCAAAAATTGATTTGGAAAAAAGCGTAGAAGGAACTGCTGGCGATGATGCTGTTTCTGATGCAAAGTACAAGGGCTATCTGGTCTGCGGCGAATATGTACTGTTTGAAGTGAACGCAACGAACAGCGGCGAAACCGCAAAAAGCGGCACACTGACGCTGACAGACGTTGTTCCGGCTGGCTTGACACCGGTATCCGGCGTTTCTATCACTTCAAAGGATGATAAATCTAAAAAATATGAAACGGATGGTACAATCAGTGGACAGACCGTTACCTGGACAAAGGAAGGACTTGGTGTCAACGAAACCTTTACAGGCTATGTAGTCTGCAAGGTAGATGACAATATCAGCACTTCTATGCAGTCCGTCCGGAACGCTGTTTATCTCGGCACACCGGAACAGTATGAATCGGTTGCAGCGGCTTATGTCAATATCAAAAAGCCGTCCTCCAGCTTCTCGATTGCAAAATCGGTTGATAAGTCCATTTATTCTGTAGGGGATACGTTGAAGTATACGATTACGGTTACCAATACGGGTGAAAAGGACATCACATTCAGCAGCTTGACCGATGTCTTTAACGATGAAACGAATCTTGATATTGACAAGTCCAACTTGCCGGCTGGCTCTTTCACAGTAGTAGTTGGAGAAACAAAGACATTCGAGATTCCGGTTACCGTAAAGGAAGGCAAGACTGGTGACATCACCAACACAGCAACCGCTACACCGGAAAGCGGCAATCCGCAGTCCGCATCGGCAACTTCTTCTCAGAATGCATTCAGCTTCGGCGATGGACAGTTCACGAAGAATGTCAGCAGCAGCGTTGCCAACGTTGGTGGTCAGATCACTTACACGCTGAAGTACTATAATAATAGTCGTTATGCTGGTAAGTATACTGAAAATGATCCGCTGGAATTTACAGATGACTTTGCACAGCTGAATGGCTTGACCGTTACAAACGTAAAACTGAACGGAAAAGATTTAACGCTGGCAAATGTTCTGGATGCAAAAAATCTTTTGACTGTTAAGTATAGTGGCGATGTTCCGGCTTATGGTTCGGTAATCGTAGAAGTAACTTGCGACATTTCGGAAGATGCAAGTGGTTCGATTCCGGCAAATACCGCAACCCTTTCTCACGGTTCTGACAAGGCATTGACGGGTAAAACACCAGAAGTTAAAATTTCTGATATTTCTTTCGATGTCGATAAGTGGGCAATCGTGGATGATGAAACATCCGTTTCCACTGCAAACAATGCAAAAGATTTCTATGCAAGCATTCCAACTTGGAACAAGTCTTTGGACTCTGACAGCTTGATTCACGACAAAACCGGCGAAAAGACATATGGAACAGTTCTGCCAGGACAGCGTATCACATTCTATATTAAGATCACCAATACTGGTAGCACAGAATTGACAGAACAGAACCTGACGATTACAGATGATATGAAAGGTACATCTTCCAGTCAGAACTCTAGTGTATACATTGTAGATGCTGGAAATGGTGCAACATTCAGTGGTACATTATGGGATGGTTCTGATCGGATTGGTTCTATTTATAGCGGAAATGTTAATATTACAATCGATAGTAGATCTCAAAAGCTTTCTATTCCAAAAAATGGTTATATTGTGGTTGCTTATCAGGTCATTGCACCAGATGCAACCAATCAAAATGGCACATTTAGTTCTGGTACGAATAAAGTAACTGTTACAGCAGAAAGCGTAACTGTAGATGATTCCATTCAATATAAAGCGGATGCACCGCAGATGAAATTTGAAAAGGGATTTGGCATAAATAAAAACGGAGATGGTATTTCTACAAAAGAAAAATCAGAAACAATTGAACCAAAATATGATAGTTCAGGAAAATTCAGTTATGATGATACAGTTGCTGCTTTAAAAAAGAGCAGGTTTGAGTATACTATAATACTAAAAAATGTATCTACAGCTGTTTCGCTTTATGGAAAAGATGTTACATTAACTGACACAATTCCAGATGGAATGGAATTTGTTGAAGTAACAGATACAATGGCACATATGGGCAGTGTAAATGTAGAACCTCGTGGAAATCCGATTGTTATTTGCAAGAATCAGGATGTTTCTGATACAGGAACGACACTAACATTTGATTTGGTGAAACGAAGTTATGCTACGGGAGCATTATTTGATTGCGATTGGTATATAAACGATGGAGAATATCTGAGATTTAAATATACCGTAAAATTGACAGATGTCAAAGCAGCTCAAATTGCAACTGAATTGCAAAAACAATGTGCAGACCCAGAAAATGTAGACCTTGTTTCTGAGTTATTCCAAAACAAAGCACAAGTTACCGCAGATAAAGATGTTTTGATTGATGGCAAGCCGGGTAGAACGATTACCGATACCGCAGACTTGACCTTGAAGCAGATTGTCAAGAAGACCGCTCCGGGTCTGACAAAGGCTGCTAGCGATGTCAAGGCAACTCGTAAGTCTAATCCTAACATTAATATTCCAACATGGATTATCACCGTCTCCAACGCAAAAACTGGTGATGAGGATGCTCCAATGACGAATATTGTTCTGGAAGATGAACTGAGTGGCGGCATGCAGTATGCAGCGGGTGCAAAATTAGACAGTGATCTATCTAAGAACTTTAATGGATACAGCACGGATGACGGAAAAACTTGGAACGACTTAGACTCTTGTGTAACAGTGAATGGCAGCAAGTTTACCATCAAGTTGCCAAATACTGTGCAATTGCAGCCGGGTCAGAGCGTTCAAATTCGCTATGCAGCGGATGATCCAAATCTGGCAACAGATGAATTAGTTCCAGAAAAGACTTATTTCAACAAGACGACCCTTTCCACCAGTGAAAAAATCTATCAGGATCGTGTCACTGCCGGTGACTTGGTAGATGGAAAGCTGGAGGCAACCGCAAGCAATAGCAAGGGCGGTGTGAAAACAACCTCCTTTAAGACGATTGAATATATCGGCAGCACCGAATCTCCATATCTGGGCTATGATAATAGTGCAACCGGCGAAAAGGATAAGTATGGTCAGGGTAATACCCCGAGCGACAACTATGTAGAAGGCTTACAGGGCAATCAGGTTCGGTATAAGCTCTATGTAACCAACGATTCTCAAACAGAACTGAAGAACTTCACCGTGATCGACCGTCTGCCGTTTGAAAATGTGGATATTGGTCTGGTTTCCGGTTATGACCGTTACTCTGCATTTACGGTAAAGCCGGATCTCTCAGATGCGACTTATGAAGTCGGCACATTGACCAATACCGCAGATGCAAGAGGTGCATTCTCTGGCACGGAAGTGAAAGGTGTAAAGGTTTCTTACTCCAGCGATAAGCATTCCAATCTGGATGAATACGCTGGCGACTGGGTCGGCGAATCCGGCAACATGAACTGGCAGGATACTCTGACTGATGAAATTGTCAATATACGCTTCCAGTTCCCGAGTGACATAAAGCCGGGCGAAACCGTTTGCATTACGTTCAAGGGAACGATTCCGGACTATGTACAGAATACCGGCGAAGAAAATATCGCATGGAACAGCTTTGCTTATTCCTATCAGTATGAAAATGGTGGCAAGCTGGTAGAAACACCGATGGTCGCAGAACCGGCAAAGGTTGGTGTCTGGGTTCCGGAAGTGAAAGATACCGTTAGCTTGGTTGTCAACAAGAAATATGATAGCGGCCAGGGCGATACACAGACCTTCTATTTTGCACTCTTTACCGCAAAAACAGATGGTGTGACACCGACCTATGGTGCAGATGGCAAGTTGACAAATGCGAGCGAGTTCACACGTTACAGCAGCGAAATCAAGCCGATTACCGTAAAGGACGGCGAAAAAATAGAAACCGCAACCTTTACCAATATTCCGGCATCGGCAAAGAAGAATCTCTATGTCTTTGAAACCGATGAAAATGGTGTGATTAAGGACAATGTCAATGTTGCAGTTGGCGAACCGGTTTATGGAACAGATGCAAAGACATTGAATCCAAGCATGCCGGAAAGTGCTGCCAGTGGTGACAGCGGAACGAAACTGACGTATCCGGACGATGCAACTGTTGCAGCTGTTTCGTTCCTGAACGAAATTCAGTACGGTAAGATTACCGTAGAAAAGACCTTCAAATCTCCATTTAACACAACAGATACGTTCTACTTTGGTTTGTTCTATAAGACCAAGGATGGTGCGTATGTGAAGTATGGCGATTTGCAGACAGTAACCTTGACGGGTTCTAAGACGGGTGCAACGGATACTGTAACCTTTGACGAAGTTCCGATTCAGCGAAACTGGTATGTATTGGAAACGGATGCAAAGGGCAATCCAGTAACAGGCAGCTATCTGAATTATACGGTTACTTACGGGGATTCTGCTGGTAAGGATCATGCAATTAAATTGGATGATGTAAATGTTCCAAAGACTGCAAAGATTACCAACGAAGAATCCGCAACTTATCAGATTCAGGCAACCAAGGTTGTAAACGGCGAAAAACTGACAGCTGAATCTGGTACTTATCGGTTTGCATTGTACAGTTCTGATAAGGAAGAGCTGACCAACGATGACCTTGCAGGTCTGACTATGGTTGGTACACCGCAGGAGGTTGCAGCTGGTGACAAGGTTACTTTCGACAACCTGAAAGAAAACACCTATTACTATCTGTTTGAATTGGATACCAATGGAAACATCTTGAAGCAGGGCGACAAGGCAACCAATGGCGAAATAAGTTACATTGTAGAATATCCGAATGCGGATACTCGAGAAATAACCGATGCAGAAACCAATACAACGACCAGCACCGTTTATTATCTCCCGACACAGTTCGGAAAGACAGATGCGGATGAACCGTTGATAGTGGATGATTGCATCAAACAGTCTGCAATCCAGAACCGGGAACAGCTTACTAAGGCTGTAACTGGTTCGATTACTGTTGATAAGACGGTATTGCAGAACAGCACCAAGCTGACTGACTGGGATGATACCTTCCATGTTGGTCTGTATGTACGGGATGCAGAGGGCAATCTGAAACTGTATGGTGATGTTAGCGAATCTGTACATACATTAACAAAGGGTGCTCCTTCTACCGTCTTTGAAAATCTGCCGGCGAAGACCGATGCAGAACCGGATGCTGGAATGTATTACATTGCAGAATGTGATGACAAGGGTACTCCGTTCTCAGATGGTACAAACGGCAATTATACCATTTATTATAATGTAAATGGTTCAGACAGTGCGGACGTTTATGGTGCAGTGCTGCTGGATGGTAGGTTTGATACTGCTCCGACTGGTGCAGTTTCTGTTACCAATAAGACTGTAAGTGTTACACGGACATTGGTCAAGAAAGACCTTGCAGACAAGGACGGTGCAGCACTGACAGGTGCAAAGTTTGCAATTTATACCAAACTTGCATATGAAGCATATCAGAACGGACAGGAAACGACTTTGTCTGCAATTCAAGAAAATATTACAGACAAAATCACTGCCAATCTCGCAGAAAATACGGAATATGTTCTGGTAGAAACCACCGCTCCGGAAAATTATGCAATTATGAACCCAATCTTCTTTACTGTCAACGCAAACGGTCAAACCGTTTTGTCGGATAACACGAGAGAAGATGTTGACGTTCACAATAATGAAGTTCTCGTTGATACAAACGTTTGGACTTCTGAGTTGATTGCTTACGACTCGAAGGAATCTACGATTATCATCGGCAAATATGACATCACAAAGCAAACGGAACTTGCAGGTGCAACCCTGACTCTGACCTCTGAAAATGATGTCGATTGGAGCAAGGTGACACTGGCAAACAAAACCGCTGTTTTGGATGAAAATAAGAAGCAAATTGGTATTCAGTGGATTTCTACCGGTACGGATGCAGTTATCAAGGGATTGCCGGACGGCGATTACACCTTGGCAGAAACCGGAAGTGAATTTACTTCTGAAACCGATGGAAAGACGTATAAAGTCGCAGAAGGTACTGCAACCTTTACGCTGACCAATGGAACAATTGCCAATACTGTAGGAACAACAGACACAGTTGACGCAGATGCAGCAGATAGCTACTTCTATTACAATGGAACAGAAAGTAATATCAGTCTTGCAGTTTGTGATGCTGTGATGGGAACAACCATTGTCATCAACAAGTATGACATTGACATCGAGGAATCCAGCAGAGTCAACTTGCCAGATGCGAAAATGAAGTTGACACCGCAGGAAGGTCAGACCATAGATTTGAGTGAGATCACACTGACTGACGGAAATGTTCTGACGCAGACAAGTGATAGCATTATCTGGACGACCAATGCAAATGTCAGTGCACAACTGGAAAATGTTCCGGATGGCAAGTATTTCTTGACTGAAGTTGCTGCTCCGAATGGCTATACCGTTGTAACAGCATTCTCCTTTGAAGTAAAGGGTGGAAAAGTCATTACTGCTTCCAGAGAAGATGGTTCGATTACCGTCAGGGAAGATGAAAATATTATTTCTGTCAACGATAAGCGGACAGAAGTAAGTATTAGCAAGGTTGATGCTGCAAATGATGAAGAGTTGCCGGGAGCAACCCTGACCCTGACCAATGAAGAGATTACAAAGGAACGGTGGCAGAAAATCGCATTTGAGAACTTTAACCTCTCAAATGAAAACGTTGACCTTACATTGACAGAAGACGGCAATGGTGTTTATTGGGTATCCGGAGTAGAGCCGACTGACATTGTTGGTCTGCCAGCTGGCACTTACACCTTAACAGAAACCGCTGCTCCGAATGGCTATGCTTATTCTGAAGACATTACCTTTACCATTGGCTCTGATGGCAAGGTTGTTGACAAAACAACTGGTGCTGACTTGAATGGAACAGTTGTCATGAAGGATTATCGGGCAGAACTGACCATTTCCAAGAAGGATGGCAGTGATGCGTTCTTGGCTGGTGCAACCTTGCAGCTGCTCAGCAAGACCACAGACCCGCTGAATCTGGACAATGTTCAGATTGATGGCAATCCGCTGACCGAAGATCAGAAGGTAACCGTAGATGGCAGACAGGGCATTCAGTTCGTTTCGACAGATGCAGAAATGAAGATTACCGGCTTGCCGGCAATCGAGTATGAATTGTCAGAAGTTTCTGCTCCGACCAATTACTTGAAATCATCAGATGTACAGAATATTGATTTAACAAAGGCGATATTTGATGATGAAGGAAATCAAATTCCTGTTTCGAAAGAAGTTATCAACAACAAGTTGGGCGAATTGACCATTCAAAAGGTTGATCAGGATGGCAACGCTTTGACAGGTGCAACGCTGCAATTAAAGGCAAACGATGCAAATGTTGACTGGTCGAGTGTAAAGCTGAATGGCAATGCAGTAGCAGATCTGATTTCCGCAGAAGATGCAACCGTTTTGGTTTGGACTTCTACCGGAGAATCCATGACCTTTAAGGGCTTACCTGCTGGAACTTATGAAGTTTCTGAAGTTTCCGCTAAGGCAGGTTACCTCGCAAAGACACAGAAATGGGCTGTAACCGTTTCTGCAAATGGTGCAATATCTGTAAATAATCAGGTATCCACAGACGGTCAGGATCGTTCGATTATTACCATTACCAACGAAGCAAGCACCATTCAAATCAACAAGGAAGCACTGGATGGCGGAAGCATTGCAGCAGAAGAAGCAGAATTTAGACTGACTGCAAAGGATGAAAATGCAACGCTGAACGGTGTTCAGATTGGTGAAACCACAATTACAGAAGATGCGGTATCTGCAGAATTCAATGGAAATGTTACCATTTCTGCATTGCCGGATGGCACGTATGAACTGGAAGAAATCGCAGCTCCGAACGGATTCACAACGATTTCCACCTTTACCTTTGTTGTAACAAACGGTGTTGTAACGACTGTAGATGAAACAACAAACGGTGAAGTTGAAAAATCCGAAGATGGAAAGATCTTGACCATTAAGGACGAACGGACAAAAATCCAGATCGACAAGAAGGACATCACCGGACAGGAAGAAGTTGCAGGAGCAACCCTGACCTTGACCAATGATGACCTGACCGCAGAACAGTGGGAAGCCATTGCTGCTGCAAACACAGATGTGACAGCATCAGGTGATGGTATCCAGTGGACATCTGGCGATGCTGCTAAGGAAATTGCTAGTTTGCCGGATGGCACATACACATTAAAGGAAACTGGCAATGAATTTACTGCAAATGGAAAGACCTATCAGGTTGTAACAGATACGCTTACCTTTGTATTGGAAGAGGGCAATGTTATGAATGTAACAGGTTCTTCTGATACGACAGTAAAGGATACGTTTGACCAGACAGCAAACAAGGGTTATTTCTATTACAATGGAGATTCTGATACAAATCAGAATTACATTGCTGTTTGTGATGCAGAAAAGCGTGTAATTGCAATCAACAAGGAAGCACTTGACGGCGGAAGCATTGCAGCAGAAGAAGCAGAATTTAGA
>OGJF01000626.1_pt1 | contig 13553 bp, 8 predicted proteins | sample 1572001 | NCBI WGS metagenome assembly OGJF01 (sample SAMEA2582113, study PRJEB24529) | metagenome | biome: Human gut stool | place: China | collected 2011
GGGTAAGAAACACGCTCTTTCCCCTCATGCAGCTGCCTCATTGCGCATCGCGACGCACACACTGCGAAGGGGCTTCGCCGTTGCCGGCGAAGCCCCTTTCGTCATGAGCAGCTCACGAGTCGGACGGATCCGAGCACCTCAGCGTCACTGAGCGGCCTTCTCCACGTCGAACGTGAACCTGCCGTCCTTCGCGCCCACGCGGATCGTGTCGCCGGGACCTGCGGAACCCTCGAGCATGACCATCGCAAGACGATTCTCGATGTGGTCCTGGATCGCGCGCTTGAGCGGACGTGCGCCGTAATGCGGATCGAAGCCCACTTCGGCGAGTTCCGCCATGGCCTCGTCGGTCACCTCGAGCGTCACGTCCTGGGCGGCCACGCGGGCCTGCAGGCTCTTGAGCTGGATCGCGGCGATGCGACGGATGGCCTCGCTGCCGAGCGAGTTGAAGATCACGATCTCGTCGATGCGGTTGATGAACTCCGGACGGAAGTGCTCGCGCACCTCGGTCATCACGGCATTCTTCACGCTCTCCCTCGACTCGCCGATCATCTCCTGAATCTCGGAGGAGCCCAGATTCGAGGTCATGACGATCACGGTGTTCTTGAAGTCCACCGTGCGGCCCTGGCCGTCGGTCATGCGGCCGTCGTCAAGCACCTGCAGCAGGACGTTGAAGACATCGGGATGAGCCTTCTCGACTTCGTCAAGAAGAATCACGCTGTAGGGATGACGGCGGACGGCCTCCGTCAGGTAGCCGCCTTCCTCGTAACCCACGTATCCCGGAGGCGCGCCGATCAGGCGGGCGACGCTGTGCTTTTCCATGAACTCGCTCATGTCGATGCGCACGAGCGCATCCTCCGTGTCGAAGAGGAACTGCGCGAGCGCCTTCGTGAGCTCGGTCTTGCCGACGCCCGTCGGGCCGAGGAAGAGGAAGCTGCCGTAAGGACGGTTCGGATCCGAAAGCCCTGCACGGCTTCTCAGAATCGTCTCGGCCACGCGCTTGACGGCTTCGTCCTGCCCCACGACGCGCTCCTCGAGCGCATCCTTCATGTGCAGGAGCTTCTGGCGCTCGCCCTCCATCATCTTCGCGACGGGAATGCCCGTTGCGCGACTGACGACTTCGGCGATTTCCTCGGCACCCACGGTGGTTCTGAGAAGCTTCGGCTTGGGCGCATCGCCCGCTTCGGCCTTCTCGGCCTTCTTCAGGCGTTCCTCAAGCTTGGGCAGAACGGCGTACTGAAGCTCGGCGAGCTTTTCGTACTGGGCCGTGCGGCGGTACTCCTCCATCTGGTGACGCGTGCGGTCGATCTCGTCGCGGACGCTCTTGGCGCCGAGCGCCTCGCTCTTCTCCTTCTTCCAGACCTCCTCAAGGTCGGCATACTCGCGGGAGAGCTTGTCGATCTCGTCCTCAATCGCCTGCAGACGCTTCTTCGAGGCGTCGTCGGTCTCCTTCTTCATGGCCTCGCGCTCGATCTTGAGCTGGATCAGGCGGCGGTCAAGCTTGTCGAGAGCCTCGGGCTTGGAATCGATCTCCATCTTCACGCGGGCCGCGGCCTCGTCGATCAGATCGATGGCCTTGTCGGGCAGGAAACGGTCGGTGATGTAGCGGTGCGAAAGTTCGGCCGCGGCCACGATGGCTGGGTCGGTGATCTCGACGCCATGATGCGCCTCATAGCGTTCCTGCAGGCCGCGCAGAATGGCGATCGTGTCCTCGACGCTCGGTTCGTCGACCAACACCTTCTGGAAGCGGCGCTCGAGGGCGGCATCCTTCTCGACGTACTTGCGGTACTCGTCAAGAGTGGTCGCGCCGATCACGTGCAGCTCGCCGCGCGAGAGCGCGGGCTTGAGCATGTTGCCCGCATCCATCGAGCCTTCCGTCTTGCCGGCGCCCACCACGGTGTGCAGCTCGTCGATGAAGAGGATGATCCTGCCGGACTCGGCCGTCACTTCCTTCAGAAGCTTCTTGAGACGCTCCTCGAACTCGCCGCGGTACTTCGCACCCGCAATCAGGCCCGCCATGTCGAGCGAGAGAATGCGCTTGCCGCGAAGGCTGTCGGGCACCTCGTTGTTGACGATGCGCTGCGCCAGACCCTCGACCACGGCCGTCTTGCCCACGCCGGGCTCGCCGATCAGGACGGGGTTGTTCTTGCTCCTGCGCTGCAGGATCTGCATCGTGCGGCGGATCTCGTCGTCACGACCGATCACGGGATCAAGCTTGCCCTGACGGGCGCGCTCGGTCAGGTCGACCGTGTATTTCTTGAGCGCCTCGCGCTGGCTTTCCGCATCGGGGTTGTCGGCCTTGTCGCCGCCGCGGACGGTTTCGACCGCCGCTTCAATGGCAGCGCGAGTCAGCCCTGCATTCTTCGCAAGACGGCCCGCCTCGCTCCTGTCCTCCGTGAGGGCGAGAAGCAGCATTTCCGTCGAGATGAACTCGTCGCCGCGCTTCATCGCCTCCTTCTCCGTGAGGTTGAGGAGGTTCATGAGGTCGCGCGAGATCTGCACGTCGCCGCCCGTGCCCGAAACCTTCGGCAGGCGCTCGACGGCCGCGTTCACTTCGCGCGTCAGGCTCTGGACGTTCACGCCCGCACGTTCAAGAAGGCTCCTGCTCGAACCTTCACCGTCGGCGAGCACAGCCGCCAGAATGTGCACAGGCTCGATGACCTGGTTGTCATGAGCAAGCGCGAGCGACTGGGCCTCGCCCAACGCTTCCTGGAATTTAGTCGTTAACTTGTCTTGACGCATGTTCTTGTTCCTTCGAAAACCCCTGCATGGGACCGCATTGACTCTGCCTGCGATCACGGGATTCTCATCTGATGTCCCTACCTATATGGGGATAGAGCAGGACATTTCAAGATGCCTGGACATTGAAGTTGCTACAGAGTTTGTCCGGCGTCAAGACTCTCGGAGAGCCGAAATGAAACGACCCCGTCTGGTGCAAGACCGGCGGGGCCGTGAGCGTTCAGGCTGCCTTCCCGTGCTCAGAGCGAGCGGACGGCCGTCCAGCCCGCCCAAGTGCCCGTCAGGCTCAGCAGCAAATGCGAGGCCATGTGCACGCCGGCCCTGATGAAGGCGCCCGACGTGATGAGCGAGAAGGCTTCAGCCGAAAAGGTCGAGAAGGTCGTCAGACCTCCGAGAAAGCCCGTGATGACGAAAAGCCGTACGGTGGGCGGCAGCTCGGGATTCGCGCTCGTCCAGGCGAGTGCGGCGCCGATCAGAAGGCCGCCCGCGGCATTGGAGGCGAGCGTTCCCCAGGGCATCCATCCTGAGAGCGGATTGAGGAAATAGGAGAGCATCCATCGGCAGACGGCGCCGAGTCCGGCGCCCGTACCGACGGCGAGGATCACGAGCCAGAGCGGCCCGTCCCTGGTCATCGTGCGGCCTCACCCCAGCGACGCCTGGCCTCTTCGTCGCTCTCGCGCGCGTCGACCCAGCGCTCGCCCTCGGGCGTCCTCTCCTTCTTCCAGAAGGGGGCCTCGGTCTTGAGCCAGTCCATGATGAATTCGCAGGCCTCGAAGGCCTCGCGGCGGTGCGCGCTCGTGACGACGACGAGCACGATGTGCTCGCCCACGGCCATCTCGCCCACGCGGTGGATGACCGTCACGCCGCAGACGTCCCAGCGTGCCCTTGCGCGCTCGACGATGCCCGCGAGCGCCCTTTCGGTCATCGCGGGATAGTGCTCGAGCGTGAGATGCGTGACGTCGTTGCCGTCATTGCGGTTTCTCACCACGCCCACGAAGCTCGCCACGCCGCCCGCTTCGGGAGAGGACTCGATGAGCCTCTCGATCTCCTCGCCGGGATTGAAGTCCGCCTCGCTCACGCGAATGGTCGTCAGGGACATGATCAGCCTCCGGTCACCGGCGGAAAGAAGGCGACCTCGTCGCCCGCCTTCACGGCGTCGTCGGGCTCGGCCATCTCCTGATTGACGGCCGCGCGCACGCGGCGCGCATTGCCGAGCGCAGTCGCATACGGCTCGCCGCAGCCGCGAAGCCACTCGCGAAGCCCTGCGACCGTCGTCACGTCCTCAGGCACCTCAAGCTCCTCCTGCGCACGACCGAGGGCGTCGCGCAGAAGCGCAAAGTAAAGGATGCGGATCTTCATTTTGTTATGTCCTCTCTTTCTTGTGTTTCAGGTTTGCGCATTTCGAGCCACTCTCAGGCGAAGAACTGGCAGAACGGGTAGTAGCTGACCATGTCGCCCTTGCGGACGGTGCCGCCCACGGGAATGTCGACGAGACCGTCGGCCCAGGCGCAGGAGGAAAGCACCTGCGAATTCTGCGTGTGATAGAGGTCGAGCCCGCCCTCGTCGTTGCGGCGCACGCGCACAAACTCCTGACGGTCGCCCGGCTTGAGCCAGTCGAAGTCGGCTCTCACGGCCATGGGCTTTACGTCGATGTCGGTGAGGCCCATCGTCCTCAGGAGGTAGGGTCTGGCCATCATCAGGAAGACCACGAAGCCCGCAACGGGATTGCCCGGACAGCCTATGAAGGGCACGCCGCGCACCTCGCCGAACGCGAGGGGCTTGCCGGGCTTGAGACGGACGCGCCAGACGTTGAGCGAACCGACTGCTTCGACCGCCGGCTTGATGTGGTCCTCTTCGCCCACGCTCATGCCGCCCGTCGTCAGGATGACGTCGGCCGAGGCGGCCGCGCTCTCGAAAGCCTCGATCGTGGCCTCAAGCGTGTCGGGCACGCTGCCCAGGTCGAGCGCCTCGCAGCCGAGCTCCTGAAGGAGGCTGCGGATCATGAAGCGGTTCGAGTTGTAGATGCCACCCGGCGGCAGGGGTTCGCCCGGTTGCACGAGCTCGTCGCCCGAAAAGAAGATGCCGACTCGAAGACGGCGGTAAACCTTGACGTAGGCGCGGCCGATGGACGCGACCATGCCGATCGCGGCGGGCGTCAGGCGGGCGCCCTTCTTGAGCACGACGCCGCCCTGAGGCACGTCGGAGCCGCGGCGGCGGACCCATGCGCCCTCGCGCACGGGGGACTTGAAGCAGACGCCCTCGGGCGTCACCTCGACGTTTTCCTGGGGCACGACCGTGTCGGCACCCTCGGGCATCGGCGCGCCCGTGAAGATGCGCGCGACGCTGCCCTGCGCAAGCCTTGAGCCAACCTGACCGGCGGGAATGCGGTCGGAAACGGGCAACACGACGGGATGATCTTCGGACGCCTCAGCCAGCTCGGCCGCTCTGACCGCGTAGCCGTCCATCTGGGAGTTGTCCCATCCGGGAACGGCGATAGGGCTCACGATGTCTTCGGCGAGCACGCGGTGGGTTGAATAGAGGAGCGGAACGGTTTCCATTCCCTCGACGGGCACCGCCTTCTCCATGAGGCGGCGCAGGGCTTCGGCGTAGGTGATCATAGGCTTACAACAAAATCTGCAACGGCTGCAGGGTCGTTGATGTCGAGCCGCGGCACCCTTTCGTCCGGCTCCTCGAAGTCGGAGGCGACGGCCACCACGTCGTCATGCATGAGCGAGAGTCTCGGATTGGCCTCGCACGCCCTGCGTCGGACTTCAATTTTAGGGAATGCGCCCTCGTTTTTAAACCCCTCCACAAGGATGACGTCGACATCCGAAAATCTGGCAAGCAGCTCTTCAACCGACGGCTGTTCAGGCGTTTCAACGAGCATGGCCCATCTTCGGTCGCTGCGCACGATCACCTGCGAGGCACCCGCCTCCCTGTAGCGCCAGCTGTCCTTGCCGGGCTTGTCCATGTCGAACCCGTGGTGCGCGTCCTTAAGCGCCGCGACCCGGAAACCGCGGCGGGTGAGTTCCGCCGCAACCCGGGTCGCAAGGGTCGTCTTGCCGCTTTCGGAAAAGCCGACGAACCCGACCGTTTTAGGCATCAGGGCGCTCCGTCAGCCTCTCGATCTCCTCTCGGACCGCCGCTTCACACGCAGGCGTCTGGACCTTGCGCAGCGGACGGCTGAAGAGGTCGGCCATGTCCTCGGGCGGCTCGACGGCAACGCCCGTGGCCTGCCTGACCATCCTCGGGAACTTGACGGCCTGAACCGTCTCGACGCAGAGCGTCTTGACGCCGACGGGATGGAGGTAGATGCCCGAGAAGAGCGCGTCGGCCGTGTGCGGGTCGACGTACGTGTCGTACTCGAGGTGCATCTGCTCGATGATCTCGAGGCGATTCGGATGGTTCGAGGAACCCGACACGACGCCCGACAGGCGGACCTTGCGGAATTCCTCCGCCGTGAGCGTGAATTCGCCCTTCGTCTTCAGATCCTCGGCAAGCTCCCTGACACGGGTGCCGTCGCGGCCGAGCACGTCGAAGAGGAAGCGCTCGAAGCTCGCGGCGCGCGAGATGTCAGTGGAGGGCGAGGACGTTGCGATCGTCTCGCTCGAGGGCTTCGGCGCATAGCGACCCGTGCGAAGGAACTCGTCCATCGCGTCGTTTTCGTTCGTGCAGACGATGAGGCGCATGATCGGAAGCCCCATCTTCTTGGCGACCCAGCACGCGTACGCATTGCCGAAGTTGCCGCCCGGCACCGCGAAGACGACCTCCTCGCCCACGCGTTCGACGGCCCTCAGATAGCCGTAGAAGTAGTAGACGATCTGCGGCACGATGCGGGCCCAGAGGACGGAGTTGATCGCGCCGAGGCCGTGGGCCTTCGCGTACTCGCGATCCTCGAGGATCGTGCGCACGATGTCCTGGCATTCGTCGAACGTGCCGTTGACCTCGATGTTGACGACGTTCGGATCTTGATTGGAATAAAGCTGCGCCGCCTGGAACTGGCTCATGCGGTCCTTCGGGGAAAGCATGACGACCTTGATGTTCTTGTGCCCGCCGAACGCGGCCTCGGCCGCAGCCCCCATGTCGCCCGTCGTGGCGCCGAGCAGCGTGCGCGGGCGCCCCTGGGCGAACGACGTGTCGAAGAGCCTCGACATGAACTGCAGGGCAATGTCGTCGAAGGCAAGCGTCGGACCGTTCGAAAGCTCGAGCAGGCCGACCTGGTCGTGGAGCCACTTCACGGGCGTGATCTCCTCGGCCGTGAACATACCGCGGGTGTGGCCGAAGTTGCCGGCCTGATAGGCTTCGGAGCAGATCTGCCAGAGATCCTCCTTCGGGAGCTCCTCGGCGAAGAGGCGGATGACCTCGAAGGCGAGCGAGGCATAGGAGAGGCCGCGCCACGTCATCAGGGTGTGGGCGTCGACCTTCGGGAACACCGCAGGCACGTAGAGGCCGCCATCCTCGGCATAGCCCTCGAAGAGAATGTCGCTGAACGAGAAGCTCGATTCGAGGCCTCGGGTGGAAATGTACTGCATTAAACCTCCTTGAAAAGGGGGAAATAGTCGCTGTCACTCATCAGGCAAATGACGATAAAGCCATACTACCTGAAAATCATTCTCCGAAAACTTAAAGAGACGGTTTTTTACGGAACCCAGGCATTTGACCTACAGCGAAATAGGTGCTTTCGAGAACATTTTCACGTGGAACTGCCTTCGACTCGATCGTAATTGTAAGTCTTGTCGACCTTCAGACAGAAGGGGGACGCCCGCCGGCCACCGAACCTCTACAATGACTTCATTGACAATAGATTAGAGAGAAACGCCATGCCGCTTCCGAAAAGACCCGCCAAGCGAGGGGACGTGCTGACCGACTACGGTCCCGAAGCCGATCTGACCAAGCCCGCCGGAAAGGCTGCGCCCAAGGCCGCAGCCAAACCGTCGCAGGCTCCCGAGACGGCTTCGAAGCCCCGCCGCACGACGAGGAAGACCGTGAAGGCCGCGCCCGCCGAAACGACGAAGACTGTCGAAAAGACCGTCACCGCGCAGGAGACTGCCGCCCCCAAATCGACGGCGAAGACGCCCGCGAAGCCCGCCGTGAAGAAGCCCCCCGTCAAAAAAGCCGCAACCGCAGTGAAGCCCCAGACGGCCCCCGCAGTCGCCGAGTCCGACGTGCGCGAATCCAGGCACTCCAACCGCCGCGGACGCGCCGCAACGCCCGCCGACAAGCGCAAGCTCTTCGTGCTCGACACCAACGTGCTGATCCACGATCCCATGAGCATCTTCAGCTTCGCCGAGCACGACGTCTTCCTGCCCATGACCGTGCTCGAAGAGCTCGACAACCACAAGAAGGGCACGAGCGACGTCGCACGCAACGCGCGTTCGGTGAGTCGCAGCCTCGATCAGCTGATGGAGCTCAACGGACACGACCTGACGCAGGGCGTGCCGCTCTCGCTTCTGAGCAACAGGGAAGCGACGGGCAGGCTCTTCTTTGAAACCCACGCCGTCGACGTGCCGATTCCCGCCGCACTGCCGACCTTCAAGGGCGACAACCGCATCCTCGCGGTCGTCAAAGGCGTCGAGGGCGCCTTCCCCGATCTGGCCGTCGTGCTGGTGAGCAAGGACATCAACATGCGCATCAAGGCGACGACGTTGGGCATTCCCGCGGAGGACTATCTCTCCGACAAGGTGCTCGACGACACCGACATGCTCTACTCGGGCCGCATGGCGCTGCCCTCCGACTTCTGGACGACCGTCGGCAAATCCCTCAAGTCCTGGCAGGACGACGGCACGACGCACTACCGCTTCGAGACGAAGGAGGCCGGCCGCTACGTCGTCAACATGTGTCTGACGATCGAGGGCGACCCCGACTTCATGGCCATCGTCACGAGCGTCGAGCCCGACGCGGTCACGATCCGCCTGCTGCGCGACTACCGCACTCGCCTCAAGGTCTGGGGCATTCATGCGCGCAACGCCGAACAGAACATGGCGCTCAACCTGCTCACCGATCCCGAGATCGACTTCGTCACGCTGCTCGGCCAGGCGGGCACGGGCAAGACCCTGATGACCCTTGCCGCCGCCCTCACCCAGACGATCGACGAGCGCCGATTCTCCGAAATCATCGTGACGCGCGCGACCGTCAGCGTCGGCGAGGACATCGGCTTCCTGCCCGGCACCGAGGAGGAGAAGATGGCGCCGTGGATGGGCGCGCTCGAGGACAACCTCGAGGTGCTTCACCGCTCGGAAAACAGCACGGGCGGCGACTGGGGTCGGCAGGCGACGCTCGACCTCATCAAGGCCCGCATCCGCATCAAGTCGATGAGCTTCATGCGCGGACGCACCTTCCTCAAGAAGTTCGTCATCATCGACGAGGCGCAGAACCTGAGCCCGAAGCAGATGAAGACCCTCATCACGCGCGCGGGCCCCGGCACGAAGATCGTCTGTCTGGGCAACATCGCCCAGATCGATACGCCCTACCTGACGGAAGGCAGCTCCGGCCTCACCTACGTCGTCGAACGCTTCCAGGGCTGGCCGCACGCAGCCACGATCACGCTCACGCGCGGCGAGCGCTCGCGTCTGGCGGACTTCGCGACTGAAGCCCTATAAAAAACTTGCAAGGCTGTGAATTAGGAGTTATCATTCAAGTACATCTTAACTCAAGCCAACATCAGGAAAACGTCTCCGGACGTACTGAAATCACCAAAAGTTAAGCTTGATTCCGGCCACTGTCTGATGCAAGATCCGACATCCGGGAAGAAAAAGGCGTCGAAAGGCGCCTTTTTTGTTGCCTTTTTCCATGCTCACAAGGGAAATCCCTGAAAAATTGACAGCAGTCCAAAGCCTAGCCTATCATGCTATAAAACAATCACTACCCTATACAAATTCCATACATGAGGAATCATCATGAAGGCATGCGACTTAGAGGAAAAAACCAACCACCTTCAAGCTTGCGTTGCGATTGACCTTGGCGCGCGTTACACAGGCACCTTCTCCATCCTGCATAAGTCGAGTCGTCTGCCTTCCAAAGACGACTGTCGCGCCGCAACCTACGTGCTGCCGGAGGACGGCGGCAAGATGACCTATTCTCAACGAAACCGCACTGCTGTCCGACATCGAATTCGCGGAAAGAAGCGTTTTGCACTCGCGCGTCGCATGGCCATGCTCATCATCCGCGAGAAGCTGGCCGCAAAGAGCGTCACGCTCACTTCTTCGGAAACCCGCCGTCTTGCTGAAGCGGTCAGCAGTCTCCTGCGCCGTCGTGGCTACAATCGTCTCGAAACCGAAACCGACAACGACCTGACCGTCCTTGAAAACATCGAGCCTGAAGTGTTTTCCGAGCACGAGATTCTTGGAAAGTATTTTTATGCAGGAACCGATCTCGCCATCCAATGGGAAACACTATCGCAGGATCTGAGCAAAATCTCCTCGCTCCTTGCCGAACGCCTTTCCGAGAAAGACTTCAAGAAGTATCTGACAGGCTTGATTCCCGACGACAAGAACAAGATCAAGCACATCATCAGTGTGTTCAAAATGCTGATCGACGAAGCGGAATCGATCAACATGCAGTGCGTTCTCGGACACAAGCACCGCACTCAGTACCTTTCCGACATTCATGCCGACATGCATCGGGACACCCGTCTGTCAAAGGCTGCTGAGGCTTTCGGCGGCGTGGACCGCCTGTGGCGGCTTCTGGGCAACCTCTCGAATCTTCAGCTTCGCGCCCATCGCTGGTATTTCAACGCTCCCCACCTCTTTGACGATCAGGCACTTGAACCGGCCAGGCTGCAGAAGACGCTGGTACGCGCATTCAAGTATCTTCATTGCCCGCAAGGCGTCGAATCCCGTGCACAGGCCGAACTCGTGAAGGAGCTCGAAGAAGCGGACGACATCATTGACGCACTGTGCACCATCGATCCCGTCCGCACGATTCCGCCCTACGAAAATCAGCAAAACAGACGGCCGCCCTTCGATCAGACGCTGTACCTGTCTCCCGATCTGCTCGACAGGCAGTTCGGACACACCTGGAAATCCTGGGCAGTCGCTTTTGCAAAAGAAGAGCCCCTCCTCGAAGACGGACTTGAGGTTATTCTGGCGCAGACTGACAGGCGCTCCCGCGTGAAGGCCTTAAACAAAAACTGCAGGGATGCTCTGGACTACAAATTCTCCTACGTCCTTCAGCGAGTTCTCGACCGCAGCAAGGCCTGCGACTCATTCTGTCTTCGTGCTCTGGCCGCAGGCGCTGAAGGCTCGCGTCTGACCGTCGCACGCAATGAACTCCAACGTGTGCTTGGAACGCAGCACGTGAACGACTTCCTCAGACTTGCGAAACTCTACTACCGCGAAACCGGTGAAGCCAAAAACGGACTCTGGCTGCAGGAGCACGCCTGCGTGCTCGAGCGGGCGGACATTCATCCGCCCATGAAATCCAAAATCATTAATCAGCTGCTCGGCGCCGTCTTCGGCCTCGATGCCGACTTTGGACGTCTTTTCAAAAACAAGATCTGGAACCGTACCGTCAGCGGCCGCAATACCGTACGTTCGATGTGCCAAAACATTGAACAGACCCGCAAGGCGCACGGCGGCGAATTCAATCTGCTCTTCAAGCAGGCGACGGCAGGCGCAGAAGGCGTCGCTGAAGACATTGCCAAAACTGTAGCGGCAGTCGGCAAGCTGCGTGAATTCTTCTCGACGATTCCAGAGCTTGACGAATGCACGATCAATCGAGTTGCCAATCCCTATTCACTGGTTCAGCCCTACACGCTTCTGGAAGTAGACAGAGGCGGCTTTTCCTCAGTCTCGGCAGCTGCGCATTTCGAAAACGAATGGCGCATGAAGACCTGGAAGGACGAGACGTGCAGCAGATGCTCGCGTCTGCCTGCTGATGCCGTGCGGCCGTTCGACGGCGTTTTGCGCCGCGTGCTCGATCGCCAGACGAGTGAATTGTCCCGGCAGATCGCTTCCGACTTCTTCGAGCGCATCTCCGGCGAATCCGCACAAATCGATCTAGCCATCGTCATTGAGGAAAACAAGTTTGCATTCAGCGCCTCTCTGGCCGACCTGAAGAAGAACCGTGCCGCCGCCGACAAGGCCAAAGACGCTCTGACGCGTCAGGAGAAACGCTGGCTCTCCAAAAGCGAACGCATCAAAATTGCTGCGCGCGGCCTGTGTGCCTACACGGGCGAAGCGCTCAGCGATGCAGGCGAATTCGATCACATCATTCCTCGTTCCCAAACAACCGCAGCGATGGGAACCGCCTTCAATTCCGAAGCGAACTTGCTCTTCGTTTCGCAAAAAGGCAACCAACAGAAGAAGGACGGGCGCTATTTCCTGACGGATCTGAAAGACAACTATCTGAACAGAATCTTCGGCACCTCGGACAGAAAGCAAATCTCCGAGGAGATCGAGAAGACGGTAGACGAACTCGTGCAGAGCGGACGAATTCGTCATTTTGAGCTTCTGAATCAGAAGCAGCAGGACTGCGTCCGCCACGCTCTGTTTCTTAACGACGCGTCGGAGGCCCGTCAGGCCGTCCTGCGTGAACTGTCCGCCACCAACCGCAGCAAGGTCAATGGAACGCAGGCCTGGTTCGTTCGATCCCTTGTCTCGAAGCTGACCCGCATAACAGCAGACTGGCGAAACAAGCACAACCATACGCTCAACATCAGATCGTGCCGAGTCAACGCTCAAGCCGTCAGCAGCATTCGTATGGCGCTGGGCAAGCTTGCCCCGGACCTCGCCAAGCCTGACATCCAACCGGTTGCCTCCCATTCGATCGACGCGATGTGCGCATACGCGGCCGCCTGCGCGTCCGTGGACTTCTGTTCGTTCGTAGGCGGCAATCCAAGCCATTCGGACCCTGAAAGCTTCACGAACGACAATCAAAGCAATCTGGCTGCCCTCTATCCTGACGCATGCGACGTCAGGTGGGTCAAGAGCTCCTCGCAAAAGGACATCTCCGCCAAAGCCATTTTCAAAGAAGGCATTTTGGCCGAGAATTTCCTGCCTATTCTTGTCAAGCAGGACAAGGTCTACGTCGGCTTCACGCTTCCGTCCGCGTCAGGTGCCGGCGGCAACGCTCTGCCCGTCACTGGCAAAAACCCTCTGCATCTGCTGGAGGTCGCCGGACCGTATCTCGACAAGACGCCCGCCTCGAACTCATCGCAAACTCAGTGCTGCAACATCGTCAAGCAGAAGGCTTTTGCGCTCTTCAACAAGCAGGCTCAGGATCCTGACTCACTGACCAGAGAAGAAACAGAAGCCGCTGCACTTCTCAAGCACCTGCATTACATCACCGAAAGAATTCCTCTCTCGAAGATGCTACTGAACGATACCGGCAACAAGCTTCTGGACGCCGCCAAGCTCAAGAAAAAAATTGATGCGCAGACGCTTTCCTGCACAATCAAGTCAAAGAAAAGCCAGTTCTCGGTAACCGGCACGCTTGCGCTCCCGGCGCAGGTCGAATGGGCCAGGCTCGCAAGTGATCCGTCCCTCGTTCCGCATCTCGGCGATTCCACCAAGACTTTTGACCTCAACGTCTGGATTCGCTCCGTTACGCACCTCAATGCAGGCAGCAAGTGCAGGCACGTTTCCGTAAAGCGCATTGCAAGTCTTCCCGTTGTCAGCAAGGCCTCAGGCGGATTCAGAATCCGACGCACGACAGCAACAGCTCAGGAGGTCTATCAGCTGTACAACATCGCAGGCGCCAAATGCGCAGGCTTCGCATCGAGAAACGGTGAAGTCTCAGACTGGAAACGCCCGCTTCTCAAGAAGGGAGTGTCAGGATTTCTGTGTCTGGGGAGGTTATTCCAGGGGCAGCCCAACGAG
>OGJF01000640.1_pt1 | contig 13326 bp, 8 predicted proteins | sample 1572001 | NCBI WGS metagenome assembly OGJF01 (sample SAMEA2582113, study PRJEB24529) | metagenome | biome: Human gut stool | place: China | collected 2011
TTAAACTGGCTTATCCCTACATGGATAGTATAAACTAATTTTGAACACCTACTTATCTTTGCGCGACGCCATGAAGCGGTCGTCATCATCATTGACGAGGTTGCCCGCTGCATTGGTCACTTTCTTGAAGATGCTCGAGATGCGACCAAACATGCCGCTCTTCTGCTTAGGCTTCTTGGTCTCTCTTTCAGAAGTTTCCTCGGTTTCGACATCTGTTGTCTGGCCGTTCTGCTGCCCCTGAGCAACCGTCTGCGTCTGGGCTGCATTCTGATGGCCACCGATGGTGACATTCTGCACACCCTGCTGGCCTGTGCCTGCCAAGGTCTGCTGCATGCCCTGCTGTGAGAAATCGTTCTCCGTCTGGACATTTCCGCCCTGCGCCTGCTGTTCAAACGCATTGCCCTCCTGTCCGATCACACCGCCGCAGCAATTGATTTCGCCCTTGTCGATGAGGGCGATGGCGGCATTGAATGAGCCGTCGGCATTGAAAGACGACGATGGTTTGCTTTCAAGACGCGTTTGCAAACGGGTGTTCTTCACGAAGCGTACCTTTCTGAAATCGGTGAAGGCAGCAAAAGCCTTGTCGATGTTCTTCATATTGGCGGCGCCACCAGTCACCACAATGCCGCTGACGAGCTTCGAGTCGTCGTATTTAGAGAGGGCAATCTGGTGCTTGATGTTGAGGATGATTTCCTCCATGCGTGCTTCCACCAAGCCGTTGAATTCTTCATACTTCACGGTGCGACCATCGCCCAGCGTGACAGGTTCGTGCTTGTCTTCCTCCTCGTTGCTGTAAGCCGTGGCATATTTGCGTTTGAGCTGTTCAGCCTCCGAATCCTCAATTTGCAGTGTGCAGAGGTCGCGGTTGACGTTGGCGCCACCGAGAGGGATGACGGCGAAATGGCGGAGAATATTGTTCTTGAAGATGGCCACGGAAGTGGTTTCCGCGCCCATGTCCACGAAGGCGCATCCTGAGCGCTTCTCTGGCTCCGTCAAGATGGCGTCGGCCAGAGCGAGGACCGTGATGGGCATGCCCACCACGTTGAGATGAGCACTGCGGAAGCAGTTGTAAACGCTTTCCGAAACGCTCGTGTTGGAGATGATATTGAGGAAGTGTCCTTCAATCACGTCAGACGCGATGCCGATGGGGTCGGCCACCACCTGTGTGCCGAGCTGGTAATCCTGCGGTATCACCTCGAGGATTTCGCGGTCGTTACCAGGCATACTGTTATTGGAATCCTTCACGTTGTTGACCATTTCGGCGGTGATGAGTTGCTTCTCGCCGAGATGTCGCGTCACGGTGTTGGCCACGGTGTGCATGCCCATGCCGCCGATGCCGACATAGCAGCTGGCAACGGAGCGTCCGAGGGCATTTTCCAATTTCTGCTTGATGCTGTCAACGCACGACGTCATCTTGTTGAAATTGTTGATACACCCCTTGCGGATGAACGATTCCGAAGGGTCTTGTGCGTATGCGAGGACTTTGATGGCACCGTCAGGCTGTTTCTGCCCAGCAATAGCCGTCACCTTGGACGAACCGAGTTCTATTGCTACGATGAAGTCGTCATTTGTCATATTCATAGAGTGTTATTAGGCGTTGGCCTTTGAGTTTTCCACGCGCAAGACGATTGCTTGGCGAAACGGCTCTCGGGCCTTTGAGGTTTCTTTCTTAAAATAACAAGTGGGTGGTCAAAATTCTTTTTATGATTTATGCCAAGAGCATTATTTTTTTACACCTACTTATAGCGTCTTTCTTCAGCGTGCCAGCATCACGGCGCCGACACGGCTTTGCGTTGCGGTCGTTTTCCAGCGCTGCGTGTGCCCGTTCTCCGAAGCGGAGCTTCAGACATCAGTTTTTCTTGCAAACAATCTGGTTATTGAATTCCAAACTGATTTCGCGATAGGTGTTCCACCCAACAGTCGGCAGCACCTTGTCGTAAAACACGCGCAGGTTTTGCATCTGCGTCCTCAGGGTCAGCGAGTCGAGCTTTCCTATTTGGATCACCTGGCAGCCGATGCGCGGGATGAGCGCCACCCTGCCATCGGGCGCCACGTTGATTTGCTCCACGAGGTCGTTGGCAAAGTCGTTCGTGTGGAGATAGCGAGCCAGGTGGACCAGGTTCTTGGCAGCATAGCGTTTGCTGATGCGTCCCGTTGCCACAGCCACGTCGGCCGTATAGTTTTCGGGCATCATGGCCACGCCCTTGTTGTCAATGTAATAGTCGTCGCCGTTGTCGGCTTTGATGCGCAGGATGGGAAGTCGCTGCGAGATGTTGATGTTGACGCGGCCTCCCGGCGTCTTATAGCACTTCACGATGCTCACGAACGAGTTTTTCTCCAGTGCTTTCTCCAGACTGTCGCCATTGACCTCCTCCATCAACTGGCCCACAGGATAAATCTTCTCCTTCTTCAAGATACGCACCACTTCATCAGCGTTGATGAATCCCGCGTAGCTGCTGTCAACGATGATCACGTTCACTTCCTTGCAGCGCGTGCTGTCTCTTTTCCCAGATATGTCGGCAAAGACATAGAAGAGATAGGCAACGACCCCCAACAATACGAGCAGTTTAAAGAATGTCTTCATAGCAATTCTGCGGGATTTTACGTGCCTTTGGCTGCAAGCGGAGGAAGGCCCTGAAAGACGCTTTCCTCCCCCGCGGCTCAAGCGGTCTGTGCCGCCCGTGCTGGCATCAGCAATATTTTCGTTTCAAAATTTCTGTTATTTCATCACAATAGTTGTCGAGGTCGCCAGCTCCGAGCACGATGAGCACATCGAAATCCTCGTTTTCAACGATTTGCAGCACGTCGGTCTTCTGGCAGATGCGGCGTTGCATGTCGGGGCGCAGTTCGTCGAAGATAATCTGACTGGTCACGCCGGGGATGGGCTGTTCGCGGGCCGGATAGATTTCCGTCAAGATCACCTCGTCGAGCAACGAAAGACTGTTGGCAAAATCCTTGTAGAAATCGCGGGTGCGGGTGTAGAGGTGGGGCTGGAAAATGGCAGTGAGTTTGCGTCCGTCAAACACTTCGCGCAACGAGAGCACGCTCTGGCGGATTTCCGCTGGATGGTGGGCGTAGTCGCTCAAGAAGACGATGCGGTCGGTTTTGAGTTTGAAATCGAAGCGGCGCACAACGCCTTCAAAGCTCAGCATGCCGCGGCGGATTTCTTCTTCCGTGGCACCGGCAATCTGAGCAAGCGCCATAGCGGCGATGCCGTTTTCGATGTTGATGCTCACGGGCACGCCGAGTTCGACATCCTTGATATTGCCAAACGGCGAGACGAAGTCAAACACGATGCGTCCGCCACCGATGCGCAGGTTTTCGGCATGAAAATCGCCCTTGTCGCGGCTGTAGTCGTAGCGACGCACGCCGTCTTGCATGGCCTCTTTCATCTTCAAGTCGCAATGAACGATTAAGGCGCCGCCCGGTTGGATGAGACTGGTGTATTTTGTGAAACTCTCCAGATAAGCCTCCTCTGTTCCATAGATGTCAAGATGGTCGGCATCCGTGGCTGTGATGACAGTGGCAAAGGGGCGCAGATGATGGAAGGAGCGGTCGAACTCGTCGGCTTCTATCACGACATACGGACTTTTCTCTGAGAGCAGGAAATTCGTACCACTGTTTTTGCTGATGCCGCCCAAGAAAGCGTTGCATTCCACATGGCTCTGGTGGAGCAAGTGTGCCAGCATGGTTGAAGTGGTGGTCTTTCCGTGGGTTCCAGCCACGCAGAGTCCCTTGGAGTGACGTGTCAAAAGACCGAGCACCTGAGCACGTTTCTGCACCTCGAAACCGTTGTTGCGGAAATAGGTCAATTCTTTGTGGTCTGCCGGGATGGCAGGCGTATATACCACTAATGTAGTGGCTTTGTCGCGGCAGCACTCAGGAATAAGTTCCACGTTGTCTTCGTAATGAATGTCGGCACCTTCTTTGCGGAGCGTCTCTGTGAGTTCGCAAGATGTGCGGTCGTAACCCGCAACGCACTTTCCCTCAGCAAGGAAATAACGTTCAAGGGCACTCATGCCGATGCCTCCTGCACCGACAAAATATACTGATTTAATATCGTCGAGCGTCATGACTTTTATGTTTTTTTACGCAAGTATATACTTACAGGCAAAAGTAACAATAATTTTTGGGAGTTTGGCGGAATATCTCGGCTTTTTTTAATGTTTGTTTCTGCACGGCATATTTTCGTGGCACAAGACAGGAGGCAAACCGCAGAATGCCCCGACACGAACGGAGACAAACGTATTTTGAAACGCCAGGGCCTCATCGGGACGCAACGCCATGTTTTTTCCAAGAACTCGCCCTATGCCTGCCAGCGAACGCGGGAGCAGACGCAAGCGAACGCGGGAGCAGACGCAAGCGAATCTGGGGGCAGAGACGAACGCGTCTGGGAGCAGATGCGTCCGCGTCTGCCCCCAGATTCGCTGACGGGCATAGGGAGTCGGAGAATATACTTGAAAGCGCTGGAAGCGGACTGCAACGCGGAAAGAATGACCTCGGCCCTCGAAAGTAGGGCGTTAAAAATCCAGAGAAAATCAAACTTAGCGGTAGCGCCCTCGCAGCGGAAATTTGCGCTGCGCCAGCATAATCATCTGTTGCGGCGCCAGCATTGTAGCTCACTTTGCTCGCAAAGTGAGGGCCACGAACACGTAGCGAACATGACCAACGCTCTGGGGCATGACTTTGTTGGATTTTCAGCTCGTGCTTGGCCGCCACAATATTCGCCCCCTCACTTTGCGAGCAAAGTGAGCTACAGTGCTTCGCCCCAGGGCTTCGTCGCACCTTATTATTTAGCAAAAACGCAGTTTTTTTTTGAGAATTTGAACACCTTACCCTTCAGGGGCGCTGTCGCCTCTCTACCAATCCTGATTTTTCTTGATTTTGAACATCCTACCTCGAAAGTCAAATTTCGGTCCTCGGAAGTCAGGCCTCAGCCCTCAGAAAAGTCTTACGTTGCATAAACAAAAAAATCCCCACAATCCGATGTCGGACTATGGGGACTTTTGATGCTATGGTGTACATTTCATTCATTTCTCATGAGTGGAATGCCTGGCCATGCGGATCTTTAGTAGCATGGCTGTGACAATGGTGAGCATTACTGGCGACGCGGACCGCGGCCTTCACCACCTTCGCGGTGCGGACGACGGGCAGGACGGGCAGGACGCTCTTCCCAACCTTCGGGCTTCTCTTCGAGAACGCGGTGTGAGAGACGGAACTTACCAGTCTTCTCGTCGATTTCGAGGAGCTTCACGGTGATGTTGTCGCCTTCCTTGATGCCGGCCTCTTCAACGCTTTCCAAGCGCTTCCAAGCGATTTCGCTGATGTGGAGCAAGCCTTCCTTGCCCGGCATGAACTCAACGAAGCAGCCATAAGGCATGATGCTGATGACCTTAGCGTCGTAAACCTCTCCCACTTCGGGGATGGCAACGATGGCGCGGATCTTGGCAACGGCAGCGTCGATGACAGCCTTATTGGCACCGCATACCTGGATTTTGCCTACGCCGTCTTCTTCATCAATCGTGATGGTGGCACCGGTTTCTTCCTGCATGCCCTGGATGATTTTTCCGCCCGGGCCGATAACGGCTCCAATGAATTCCTTAGGAATCTCGAAGGCTTCAATGCGTGGAACGTGTGGCTTGAAGTCAGCACGCGGTTCGGCAATCGTTTCTGTCAGTTTGCCGAGGATGTGCTCACGACCGGCCTTGGCCTGCATGAGGGCCTTCTCGAGGATTTCATAAGAAAGTCCGTCACACTTGATATCCATCTGGGTGGCGGTCAAACCCTTGGCAGTACCAGTGGTTTTGAAGTCCATGTCGCCCAAGTGGTCCTCGTCGCCGAGGATATCAGAGAGGACAGCGTATTTGTCTTCACCTGGATTCTTGATCAAGCCCATGGCGATACCGCTCACAGGAGCCTTGAGGGGCACACCAGCGTCCATCAAAGCCAGAGTACCGGCGCAGACAGTGGCCATTGAGCTGGAACCGTTTGATTCCAAGATGTCGCTCACGACACGCACTGTGTATGGGAAGTCGGCAGGAATCTGACCCTTGAGCGCACGCCATGCCAAATGGCCGTGACCAATTTCGCGACGGCCAACACCGCGCTGAGCCTTGGCTTCACCGGTTGAGAATGGAGGGAAGTTATAGTGGAGGAGGAAGCGCATGTAGCTCTTGTCGAGCACATCGTCAACCATCTTCTCGTCGAGCTTGGTTCCGAGCGTACAGGTTGAAAGCGACTGGGTTTCACCACGGGTGAAGATGGCAGAACCGTGAGGTCCTGGCAGCGGGTCGATTTCGCACCAGATGGGGCGGATTTCTGTTGTCTTACGGCCATCGAGACGCTTGCCTTCGTCGAGGATGCAACGGCGCATGGCATCGCGCTCAACATCGTGGTAGTAGCGGTCGATGAGGTCGTTCTTTTCCTGAAGTTCTTCAGCCGAGAGGTCAGCGTGGGCAGCAACGTAGCGTTCCTTGAAGTCTTCGCGAATCTTCTCGAAAGCTTCTTCGCGCTGATGCTTGTCGTGGTCGCCTGCTTCAGCAATGGCATAAGCCGGAGCGTAGCATTCGTCCTTCACCTGCTGGCGGAGTTCTTCGTCGTTTACTTCGTGGCAATATACGCGCTTCACGTCAGTGCCGAGTTCCTTGGCAAGTTCCTTCTGCAAACGGCACATCGGCTTGATGGCTTCGTGGGCCACCTTCAAAGCCTCGAGCAGAGCGCTTTCAGGCACTTCGTCCATTTCGCCTTCCACCATCATGATGTTTTCTTCGGTGGCACCGACCATGATGTCCATATCGGCGTTGGCGAGCTGTTCGAATGTCGGGTCAACGACATATTCGCCGTTGATGCGGGCTACGCGCACCTCAGAGATGGGAGCTTCGAAAGGAATGTCGGAGCAGGCCAAAGCAGCAGAAGCGGCGAAACCGGCGAGTGCGTCAGGCATGTCAACGCCATCGGCTGAGAAGAGCGTGATATTGACATACACCTCTGCATGATAATCGCTCGGGAAAAGTGGGCGCAAGGCACGGTCAACGAGACGAGACGTCAAGATCTCGTAGTCGGAAGCGCGGCCTTCACGCTTGGTAAAACCGCCGGGGAAACGGCCTGCGGCAGAATATTTTTCCTTGTAGTCACACTGGAGGGGCATGAAGTCAGTGCCGGGGACAGCGTCTTTGGCGCCACAGACTGTGGCGAGCAGCATCGTGTTGTTCATGCGCAGCATGACAGCACCGTCGGCCTGTTTGGCCAACTTACCGGTCTCGATGCTGATGGTTCTTCCATCAGGCAACGCGACGGTCTTAGTAATCACGTTCATCGGTTGTTTTTCTTATATGATTTATTCTTATAAACTCTGTAAATCACGCAAATTTAACAATTTATTTTGGAGTGGCCTTTTTAAAATTACTTTTTATTGTTATTTAGTATTGGTAAAAATGCTAATGGCGCATGCGGGGACCGCAGAAAAGACAGATCGCTCAAGCATTAGAATAATACTTCTCTCCTCATTATCAACAATATACCACACGCCAGGCCATCTTCTCCGCTCTCCCAAGCCACTCTATTTTACCAGGAGGTATTTCAACGCATTGCCGCCCTATGTCCCCGATTGCACGCCCCCAAAAACACCATCGCCACGCGGCTGGAAACCCGCATGGGAATCTCTGCCGCGTGGCGATAGCGTGCTGGATATTTGAAACCTATAGAAGCTGGAGTTTAATCCGACCCGGAGGCGGCATTATTCCAAATAGGTATAGCCATAGAGGCCGGAACGGTAGTTGGAGATAAACTCCTTGCCTTCCTCATTGGTGATGCGCCCTTCCTTGACGGCCTTGCTCACCCACGATTCGAGACGACGCACGAGGCGCTTGGGGTCGTACTGCACATATTCCAGGACATCGGCAACGGTTTCGCCGTCGATGGTCTTGTCGATGCTGTAGCCCTCATTGTCAACCGTTATATGCACGGCATTGGTGTCTCCGAAGAGGTTGTGCATATTGCCCAGGATTTCCTGGTAGGCACCAACGAGGAACACACCGATGTAATAGTGGTCGCCCGACTTGATGGCGTGGAGCGGCAGATAGCTGGTCTGCTGGTTATAGTTGACATAGTTGGAAATCTTGCCATCGGAGTCGCAGGTGATGTCCTGCAACGTGGCCGAGCGCGTGGGTTTTTCATCCAAACGCTCAATGGGCATGATGGGGAAGAGCTGGTCGAGGGCCCAGGCGTCGGGCATCGACTGGAAGAGGGAGAAGTTGCAGAAATATTTGTCGGCCATCATCTTGTCAAGCTTACGCAACTCGTCGGGCACGTGCTTCTGATGGTGGGCCAATTCGGCAATCTCGCTCGAGATGCTCCAATAGAGGCTCTCAATCTGGGCGCGGGTGCGGAGGTCGATGATGCCGTGGCGGAAGAGGTCGAGGGCCTCGTCGCGGATGTCCTCGGCATCGTGCCAGTCTTCCAGCATGGAGCGCGTTGAGAGTTTGTCCCAGATTTCTGTCAGGTCGTGAACGAGCTGGTGGTCGTTTTCCGAGGGATGGAAGCTCTCGTCCATGCGCGGCATGGAAACGCTTTCGAGCACGTCGAGAATCAAGACGGAATGATGGGCCGTCAGGGAGCGGCCGCCCTCGGTGATGATGTTGGGATGTGGTATGCCACTCTTGTTGGCGGCGTCGACGAAGGTGTAGACGCAGTCGTTGACATATTCCTGGATGGAATAGTTGACGGAGCTTTCGGAATTGCTGGAGCGAGTGCCATCGTAGTCAACGCCGAGACCGCCTCCGCAATCGACAAACTCGATTTTGAAGCCCATCGCATGGAGCTGCACATAAAACTGGGCGGCTTCGCGCAAGGCGGTGGAGATGCGGCGGATTTTGGTGATCTGCGACCCGATGTGGAAGTGGATGAGCTTGAGACAGTCGTGAAGCCCCATTTCATCGAGCAGACGGAGGGCCTCGAGGAGCTCGGTGGAGTTAAGACCGAACTTCGAAGCGTCGCCACCGCTCTCCTGCCATTTGCCAGAGCCCGCCGTGGCCAGTTTGATGCGGATGCCAAGGTTGGGCTTCACGCCGATTTTCTCTGCGGTGCGGGCGATGGTGAGAAGTTCGGGCAGTTTTTCAACCACGAGGAACACGCGCTTGCCCATTTTTTGAGCCAAGAGCGCAAGCTCGATGAAGTTCTGGTCTTTATGACCGTTGCAGATGATGAGGCTGTCGCTGTCCATGTTGGTGGCCAAGACGGCATGCAACTCAGGCTTCGAACCCGCTTCGAGTCCGAGGTTGTATTTTTTTCCGTGGCTGATGATTTCTTCCACGACTGGTCGCATTTGGTTGACCTTGATGGGGAAGATGATGAAGTGGTCGGCCTGGAAGTTATATTCTTTTTCTGCACGCTGAAAACAGTCGGCTGTTTTCTCAATGCGGTTGTCCAAAATGTCGGGGAAACGCAAGAGCACGGGCGCGGTGATGTCACGTGAGGCCAACTCATCGACCACGTCTTTGAGGTCGACCTTGACACCGTCTTTGCGCGGACAGACATAGGCATGCCCTTGTTCGTTGATTCCAAAATAGCTGACTCCCCATCCTTTGATGTTGTAGAGTTCTTCGGAATCTTCAATTCTCCATTTTCTCATTTGCTGAATACGACTTAGTGGTAAAAAGATAAGTGGATGAACGGGAAGTGTCTGGCCCTCCAGAAGGAGGAGACGCAGCACGCCGTTTTTGTGGGACTTTAAGTAATATTGAAAAAATAATTTCCGCAATTTTGCCGTTGGCAAGTAGTATTCTATTTACTCACCTGCCTTTTCGGCTCTTTTCGAACTTATTCTCAGTCACAATGCTCGCATTGCTCCTTCGAATAAGCTCAAAAATAGCTCAAAAATGCAGGTGCAAAATTGCGGAACTTATTCTTTCAACATTACTAAATATTAAGTGTATGGCGGATAATTTTGGCAATGTCGTCGATCTTCTCGAAGGAGTCGAGCACATTGATGTCCACCACGTGTTTGGCCTTTTCATAGAAGGGCTCACGCGCCTGCAACTGCTGTTCGACAAATGCACGGATTTCTTCGGGCGATTTGCCTTTGAGAAGCGGACGGTCGCCACGGCTCATGGCGATGTGGCGGCAGAGCGTTTCGGGAGAGGCTTTCAGATAGAAGGTCTCTGAGACGCTATTGAGATAGTCCATGTTGTCGAAGAAGCAGGGCGTGCCGCCGCCACACGAGAGCACGATGTTTTCAAACTCCGCCACTTCGTGAAGCATGCGCTGCTCCAGGTCGCGAAATTTCTCTTCGCCTTTCTCTGCGAAGATTTGCGAGACCTTGCTGTGGAAACGCTCTTCGATGTACCAGTCGAGGTCGTAGAACGTGCAGCCGAGGCTTTTGGCCAAGGCTTTCCCAACAGTGGTCTTCCCGACACACATGTAGCCGATGAGGGTGATGCTCTTCATGAATGCTTATTGTTTTTTGGCGCGGGTGGTGGTGCGCTTGCGTGTTGTTTTGGCTGGCTTTTTCTGCTCCTGCTCAACAATCTGGCGGCATTCTTCCAGCGTCAGCTCCGCCGCTTTGTCGGCCTGCGCCTTGGGAATCTTGTAGTTCTTTCCGCTGAAAACGATGTAGGGGCCGTAGCGACCATTTTTGATTTCCATATCGGGCTCTTCCTCGAAGGACTTGAGATGGCTCTTGGCCTCAGCCTCGCGCTTGGCAAGGATGAGTTCAACGGCACGCTCGAGGGTGACGCTCATGGGGTCTTCGCCCTTGTCGAGCGAGGCGTATTTTTTGTTGTGGAGCACGTAGGGGCCGAAGCGACCTGCGTTGACCACCACCGGAGCGTCTTCGAAGGTGCCGAGGGTGCGGGGGAGCTTGAAGAGCTCGAGGGCTTCTTCGAGCGTGATGCTCGACAGGCTGAACTGCGGCGGCAGTGTGGCAAACGTGGGTTTTTCCTCATCGCTGGCCACTCCCATCTGCACCATCGGACCGAAGCGGCCGATTTTCACCGATACGACGCGGCCCGACACGGGGTCGACGCCCAATTCGCGCTCTCCCACCTTGTGTTCGGTCTTTTGGTTGAGGGTTTTCTCCACCTGGGGTTCGAAATTTTCGTAGAAGTGGCGAATGAGTTCGGTCCAGTTTTTCTCCCCGTCGGCCACGGCGTCGAAGTCTTTCTCAACGTTGGCCGTGAAATTATAGTCCATGATTTCTGGGAAATTCTCCGCCAGGAAGTCATTGACCACGATGCCGATGTCGGTCGGGACGAGTTTGCCCTTCTCCGAACCGGTTTTTTCTGTATTGATCTGCTTGGTGATTTCTCCCGTGTCGCCTTGGAGTTTCAAGACGCGATATTCTCGCGGCGTGCCTTCTTTCTCTCCCTTCGCCACATACTGGCGCTGCTGGATGGTGGAGATGGTGGGGGCGTAGGTGGAAGGACGGCCGATGCCGAGTTCTTCCATTTTGTGCACCAAGGAGGCCTCAGTGTAACGCGGGGGCTGCTGCGTGAAACGTTCGCTGGCCGTGACTTCCTGCGCCGTGAGCGTTTCTCCTTCCTTCACTGGCGGGAGGATGGAGGTGTCTTCTTCGAGGTCGCCATCGTTTTCCTGGCTCTCGCGATAGACTTTGAGGAAGCCTTCAAATTTGATGACTTCTCCGTTGGCCACGAAGCATTCGTTGCTTGAAGAATTAATATTGGAAGAGGCACTGGCAACATCAATGCTGACCGTTGTCTTCTCCATCTGCGCATCGGCCATCTGACAGGCGATGGTGCGTTTCCAAATGAGGTCGTAAAGGCGTTTCTCTTGTGAAGAGCCAGAAATGGTTTCGCGACGCATATCGGTCGGACGGATGGCTTCGTGGGCCTCCTGTGCGCCCTTGGCGTGCGTGTGATAATGGCGGCGCTGATGGTATTCGGCGCCCATTTTCTCCGTGATGACTGGTCCGCAGGCGTTCAGACAGAGGTCTGAAAGGTTCATGGAGTCGGTACGCATATAAGTGATCAATCCGGCTTCATACAATGCCTGGGCCACACGCATGGTCATGGCCACGGGGAAACCGAGTTTGCGGGCTGCTTCCTGCTGAAGGGTGGAAGTGGTGAAGGGCGGTGCTGGCGTGCGTTTTGTCGGACGAGTGTTGACGGCCTTGATGGTGAAAGTGGCCGTTTTACACTGTTCGAGGAAGGCAGCTGCGGCTTCCTCCGTTGGAAAACGCTTGGAGAGCTCTGCACGCAGGGTCTTTCCGCTTTCGGGAAGGGTGAACACGGCCGTCACACGGTAGCTGGCTTCGCTTTGGAAGGCTTCTATCTCACGCTCACGTTCAACGATGAGGCGAACGGCAACGCTCTGCACACGGCCTGCCGAGAGGCTCGGGCGAACACGCCGCCAGAGCACCGGCGAAAGTTTGAAACCGACCAAGCGGTCGAGCACGCGGCGGGCCTGCTGCGCGTCGACAAGATTGAGGTCGATGTGTCGCGGATGGGCAATGGCATCGAGGATGGCGGGCTTGGTGATTTCATGGAAAACAATGCGCTTGGATTCTTGCGGATTGATTTTCAAAACCTCTGCCAAGTGCCACGAGATGGCTTCTCCCTCGCGGTCCTCATCGGATGCGAGCCACACGGCCTCACTTTTCCGGGCTTGTGCGCGAAGTTCTTTGACCACGTTTTTCTTGTCGTCCGGAATCTCATACTCCGGCTTGAAGGTTTCGAGGTCAACGCCGAAGTTTTTCTTCTTCAGGTCGCGTATGTGTCCGTAACTTGACATCACCTTGAAGTCCTCGCCAAGGAATTTCTCAATGGTTTTGGCTTTTGCCGGTGACTCAACGATTACTAAGTTCTTTTGCATAGGTTGGTGTTCAGTATTACATTAGAAAAGGGGCAGGCACCTGCTTGACTTCCCCGACAGCCATTCCTACTTCGCTCTGACAGGAAAAGGCTTACGCTGTCTCAGGGGAAACCTGCACAACGTCACAGGAACAGCCTCAAATCGTCTCGGAAGGACAAGAAGGTATCGGGGAAAATCTCAAATTCAACGCTTAGCGCCCACTTGCAGTTTTTCTATTTTGCCCGCAAAAGTATGAAAAAAAACGCTTTTACACCTTATATATATAGGATTTTTATTTTTGCAGCCTGTTTTTTGCACACGGAGGAGGATGGATAGAGAACGCGACAGCTGCGAAAGACCAACGGGCGATGCTTGCCGTTTGCGCCCTGCCTATCCCCTTGCTCTTGCAAAAAAACAAAAGCGGCCAAAGGTAGGGCGTTTAAAATTGAATTATCAAAAGTTAGCGGTAGCGCCCTCGCAGCGGAGATTTGCACTGGCCCGCATAATCGTCTGTTGCGGCGC
>OGJF01000652.1_pt1 | contig 13027 bp, 11 predicted proteins | sample 1572001 | NCBI WGS metagenome assembly OGJF01 (sample SAMEA2582113, study PRJEB24529) | metagenome | biome: Human gut stool | place: China | collected 2011
TGACCAAAACAGAAAAGAACCGCATCTATGAAAAGATGTTCAGCATGGGCATCCGCAGCCTGAGTGCCTATATTCGCAAAATGGCATTGGATGGATACTGCCTGAATCTCGATCTGCCGCAGCTACGCCGAATGGCTTATCTGCTCCAGAATTGCAGCAACAATCTGAATCAGTACGCCAAGCGTGCCAACGAGTGCGGCAAGGTCTACGCCGCTGACATGGAGGACCTGCGGCAGCGGCTGGATGAACTGATTGACATTGGCAAGCAAATTCTTTCCAAGCTGGCAGAGCTATAAAAATTCCCGCAGTTGGAGGACTGCGGGTGTACATATAATGCTTGACATCCTTGCAACGTAGTAGTCGATACCTTTATAATAAGGGCGAACAGAAAGGAAGTGCTTGATATGATGTCTATGCTGAAGAAAATTGTTCTTTTCCCGATTTCTCTCTTTGTGGCGTTTCTAGCTCTGATGGCAAGGTGGCTACTAACCCTGTCCAGCTATGTAGTTGCTCCGCTGATGCTCTACATCTTCGGCTGCGGCATCTACACTGCTTACCGTCAGACTTGGAATCAATTCTTTATCCTGCTGGTGGCCGAGTTCATCTGCTTCATCCTCTTTTTCGGTGCAACTGCCATCACCGAGGGCATCGGGCGTTTCAGTGAGTGGCTTGCAGAACTGTGAGGGATATTATGGACAAACAGAAGATAGAAGATTGTTATTTTGAACACAACAGCACGATTTTTTCTGAGATGCTGGGTGAGGATGAAGAGTATCTACGACTGAAAAAAGCCAAAAGAGCAGCTGAGGAAGCCTTGCAGAGCGTTATCAGCAAAGAAGCGTGGAATCAATATCTCGCCTTAGATGAGATCGGCAACGAGCTGGAGTGCACCCGATATAAGGCAATGTATCTGGCAGGTGCTACCGATTACGAAAAATTATCCAAATGATCTCGATGCCGCCTCCGGGCGGCATTTTTTCTTTGCAATAGGGGGTGATGATGCTGGCAGCAACACGGTTGATTGCGCTGCACAAAAACAAGGGCATGACCGTTGCGGCCTGCCTGAAAAATCGCACGGACTATATCGAAAACCCGGACAAGACTGAGCAGGGGCAGTTTGTCAGCAGCTATGCTTGCAGCGCCCTGACAGCAGATGAAGAATTTATGCTGTCCATGCGGCAGTATGATCTCGTAAACGGACGCAGGCAGAAAAGCGATGTGATCGCTTATCAGATACGGCAGTCCTTCCGTCCGGGGGAAATCACCGCAGAGGAGGCTAACAAGGTGGGCTACGAACTTGCCATGCGTTTTACCAAGGGCAAGTATGCGTTTGTTGTTGCCACCCACACGGACCGGCAGCACATCCACAACCATGTGATCTTCAACTCCACAGCGTTGGATGGCAGCAGAAAGTTCCGGGATTTTTTCTTTTCGGCGTTGGCAGTGCAGCGGTTGAGCGACCTGATTTGCTTAGAACACCAGTTGTCCGTCATTGAAAAGAAGCCCTACCGGGAACGGCAGAAGCGCATTGTCTACCCGCCGAAAGAAAGCAACCGTGACCGACTGTGCGGAATCATCGACACCATCCTTGCAGAGCAGCCGAAGGACTTTGAAGTTTTTCTGCAAAGGCTGGAGCAGCAGGGCTATGAGGTGAAGCGTGGAAAGCACACGGCGGTGAAGGGCGCACGGCAGAAACGATTTATCCGTTTCCGCACACTGGGCATCGGCTATGGCGAGGACGAGATCAAGGCAGTGCTGGAGGGAAAGGCGAAGCACCACCCCTATCAAAAGCAGCCACCCAAAGAACAGCCTTTCCAGTTGCTGGTGGACATTCAAGGGAAAATGGCAGAGGGCAAAAGCGTTGGCTACAAAAAGTGGGCAACGAAGTTCAACCTGAAAGAGATGTCCAAGACACTGCTATTTTTGCAGGAGCAGAAGATCAGCAGTGCCGACGAACTGCGGGAACGTGCAGCGGCAGCAACCGAACGCTATCATGCCATGGGCGATTCCATCAAGGCAGCAGAAGCAAGGCTGACGGAAATTGCCGTGCTGAAAACCCATATCATCAACTATGCCAAGACCCGTGAGGTGTACGCCGCTTATCGGAAAGCCGGGTACAGCAAAGCGTTTCTGGAAACTCACCGGGAGGAAATTACTCTGCACAAGGCGGCGAAAGCGGCGTTTGATGAATCCAATTTGAAAACGCTCCCAAAGGTCAAGGAGTTGGATGCGGAGTTTGCAGAACTACTGACCCAAAAGAAAGCAGCCTACCCGGACTACCGCAAGGCACGGAACGAGATGCAAGAACTGGTTCGGGCACAGAAAAACGTGGAGCGATTTTTTGCGGAAGAAAAAACAGTACAGGAGAACGAGCAAGTTCGATAAGAAAAGATTGCCGAGAGTTGACCGCAAGAGGTCGGCACTCGGCAATCTTTTTTTGTTGGTTCAATCTTTAACGGAATGGTTCATTTCTTTCGATTGTGTATGTTGGTGCGGTCAACAGGTATCCTATGGAGTGTAAAGAACACGATAGGATGAGGTTGCACTATGAAAGAGCTTTTTGGACAGCGACTACGGGAGCAGCGGATACGGCATGGGTTGACGCTGGAACAGCTTGCGGAAAAATCCGAGCTTTCTTCCAACTATATCGGCATGGTAGAGCGCGGCTTAAAGGAACCCGGTCTTGCCACCATCGTTAAACTTCTGAATGCTCTGAACATTTCCGCAGACACACTGCTGTGCGATCTGGTTCCCAGCGCATCCCATGTGACCGACGACGAGATTTGCAAGCGGCTGGAAGGCTTGACCCCCATCCAGAAAAAAGCGGCACTCGATCTGCTGGACACCTATATCGGCAATCTCCCTTACCTCACAAACGAGGAATAAAATCGCAAACTTTGCAAGCGCATCGGCTGAAATTTAGCCGGTGCGCTTTTCTTTTGCATTCCTTTCGGCTATAATCATCCTTATAGGATGTATTATTTCCTAAAGAGTTGATTTTGGGGGTGTCAAGATGAGAGAACCACGGTACAGCATTTTAGCCGATATTCAGGATGCAATCGAGCAGGCAAAGTGCGGCAAGCTGGCATTGTACTGGCAGCGTACCATCCAGCGGGAATACAGTTGCAAGAAAGCCACCCCTGCCGAACAGCAAGCGTATGAGCAGCTGCAGAGCATTCTCTCCGAGATTCCGCAATGGAGCGATGAAGAAGATCTACGCTCCGACATGGAGGAAATTGGCGGCAGGGTCTGGTATTGCCACTACTGGGAGGAGCATTACTCCATGGTGGAGTTGACTGAGGACCGCAACGGAAAATTTAACGTTGACTACGTTTTGGACGACGCAGTGACCCCGGAGGTGCGCCGGGAGGCTGCACTGCTGGCACAGAAGGAGCTTGCGGAATGTATACGGGCGTGGGACATTGCACTTCTGGATACGTCTGTCCCGGAACAGATGAAGTATGCTTCTCTTACGGAAGCAGCATCACACCTCATGCAAGTCCTCAACGACCCGGAAAGCATCACCGGGTAAAAAGCGTCCCGCAGGGATGCGCAGCCTGCATTGGAACAATGCAGAACAGAGGGGTTTGGGGCATTCCCCAACAAGCATTTTGCAGCGCAAAATAAGCAGATGTATATACGTCTGCACTGCTTGCCACAACAATGCGTCCTTTTTGTCCGCAGCTTGAAATTTTTAGATTGGAGAAAAACGCCATGCCAACCTTGGAATGGATCGGTAAAAATAAAGTCGTGAACCATCATCAGGAAGTTCCCTTCCGGGTGCTGGAGCGGCAATACAGTTTTGATGAGCAGGGGCAGCACACCGAAAACAACGGCAGTGAGAACATGATCATCCACGGCGATAATCTTGAAGCACTGAAAGCCCTGTTGCCGCAATATGAGGGCAAGGTGAAGTGCATCTATATTGACCCGCCCTACAACACCGGCAACGAGGGTTGGTGCTACAACGATAATGTCAGCGACCCCCACATCCAGAAATGGCTGGGGGAAGTGGTGGGCAAAGAGGGCGAGGACCTGACCCGTCACGATAAGTGGCTCTGCATGATGTATCCCCGGCTGATGCTGCTGCAAAAGCTGTTGGCAGAGGATGGCGTGATTTTTATCAGCATTGATGATAATGAACTCTATAATCTGAAATCAATCTGCGATGAAATTTTTGGAGCAAGCTGCTATGTGTCGGACATTGCATGGCAGCGCACCTACTCTACCCGCAACGATTCCAAAGGCATCGTGAACGAGGTAGAGCACATTCTGGTTTACAGCAAGGAGCCAGAATGGAACCCCAACAAACTGCCCCGTACTGCTGAGATGGATGCAAAATATAAAAATCCAGACAATGATAGAACCCTTTGGCGAACTGATAACGCTTTTGCTCCCGGTGCAGCCACCCATCAGGGCATGGTCTACGCCATCCAACATCCATTCACAGGAAAAATGCTCTATCCCAGTAATGGTGCCTGCTGGCGGTATCAGCAGGATACCATGCTGGAAATCATGAACGGCTGGACAAAGTACGAACTACAAGACCTGCATGATGAAAAAGAGCGCGCTCATGTCTGCGGCATTTCGCCTGATGAGGTTCGCCCGGATGTAAAAGCCATCGTGCTTGCAGACCCGTTGGAAGTTGCATCAGCGAATGCACAAAAAGTGCTAGAACGTGGACAGTGGCCACGCTTTTTCTTCACGAAAGGCGGTAAGGGCGGTATTGCCCGAAAAACCTATCTTGAAAATGTCGGTGGACGTTTGCCCACGAACTTCTGGCCGTTTTCTGAAACGGGTCACACCGATGAAGCCAAGAAAGAAATGCTTGCGATTTTTGACGGCAAGGCTACATTCGATACACCCAAACCCCACCGCCTGATCGAGTTTGTGTTGAAAGTTGCCGGAACAAAGGACGCTTTGATTCTGGATTCCTTCGCAGGCTCCGGCACCACAGCCCATGCGGTGCTGAACATGAACAAAGCGGATGGTGGGCACCGCAAATTCATTCTGGTGGAGATGGGCGATTATGCCGACACCATCACCGCCGAGCGTGTCAAGCGGGTCATCAAGGGCTATGGCGATGGCAAGAACGCCGTGGAGGGCACCGGCGGCAGTTTCAGTTATTACGAACTGGGCGAACCGCTGCTGCTGCCCAGCGGCAACCTGAACGAAAAGGTAGGCACCGAGAAGATCCGGGACTACATCTGGTATACCGAAACCAAAAAGCCGCTGCCCGACCACAAGAACAGCAACCCCTATTTCCTTGGTGAGAACAACAGCACCGCCTACTATTTCTTCTACGAACCCCAGAAGGTCTGTGTACTGAACTATGACTTTGTGGCAACCATCCTGGAAAAGGCAGCGGGCTACATCATTTACGCCGACCGCTGCACCCTGAGCGAACAGGAGTTGCAGCAGCTTGGCATTACGTTCAAAAAGATTCCCCGTGATATTGTGCGGGTGTAAGGAGGACGGCAGAAATGGAATTGAAAAATTATCAAAGAGCCGTGATCCGTGACCTTGAACGGTATCTTGAGATTTTGATGCAGACGGGCAGCATCGAAACCGCCTACCGCCGCCTGTGGGAAGAAAAGCACGTTCCGGTGGGGCTGGGCGGAATGCCCCGGTATCAGGATCTTTTGCCGGGCGTGGCAAATGTCTGCCTGAAAGTGCCCACCGGTGGCGGTAAGACCTTCCTTGCAGCCAACGCCATTGAGCCGATCTTCAACGCACTGGGCGTGATGCAGCAGCGTGTGGTGGTCTGGCTGGTTCCATCGGATGCCATCCTCACTCAGACTCTTGCCGCCCTGAGGAACCCGGCACACCCCTACCGCCAGAAAATTGATGTGGCGTTCAACAGCCGGGTGGAGGTCTACACCAAAGATCAGCTTCTGTCTGCCACACGGTTCAACATCTCTGCCATTACCGAGCAGCTTTCCATTCTGGTGCTGTCCTACGATTCCTTCCGGGGCAAGAAAGAGCAGCTCAAGGCACGGCAGGAGAACAGCAGTCTGGCGCAGTTGGCGCAGGCTCTGGGCACTCCCACCCATCCAGTGGAGGATGCCGACCCCACCGCCCTGCTACAAATCATCAACCAGCTTCGCCCGGTGGTAATCGTGGATGAGAGCCACCATGCCCGCAGTACTCTGAGTAAGCAGATGCTCCGGGACTTCAACCCCCGTTTTGTGCTGGACTTGACCGCTACCCCTACCAAGGAAAGCAACCTGATCTCCATTGTGGATGCCATTCATCTGCGTCAGGAAAATATGGTCAAGCTGCCGGTGTTCGTAATGAACCGCAACAACCAGTTGGATGTGCTGAACAACGCCGTCCAGATGCAGAGCATTCTGGAAGCGCAGGCTATGGCAGAATACCGCAACGGCGGCTGCTACATCCGCCCCATCGTGCTGTTTCAGGCACAGCCCAAGGGCAAGGAGGACGCTGCCACCTTTGAGAAGATCCGCACCATCCTTGTGAAAAACGGCATACCGGCAGAGCAGATTGCCATTAAGACCGCCGACATCAACGAGCTGAAAAATGCAGACCTGCTCTCGCCCAACTGCCCCATCCGATTTATTATCACGGTCAACGCATTGAAGGAGGGCTGGGACTGCCCCTTTGCCTACATCCTTGCATCGCTGGCAAACCGCACCAGTCAGGTGGATGTGGAGCAGATCGTTGGGCGCATCCTGCGCCTGCCCTATACCCGAAAGCACCCGGTCCCGGCTTTGAATATGTCCTATGTGCTGACCTCCTCTGCGGACTTCAAGCACACGCTGGACGGCATTGTAAAGGGCTTGAACAACGCAGGCTTTACCGATCAGGACTACCGGGCACAGGAAGAAGCCCCTGCTCCGGCACCCCTGCCTGCGGCACAGCAGACCACCTTTAGCATCACGCCCCCGGCACCTGCGGAGGAACCGGACATCTTTGATAACCCGGATACGGTGCAGCTGGACCCGGTGTGCGTCAACCCCACCACTGAACCCCAGAAGATCGCACCGGCAGTGCAGGACATTCTGGCACAGGCTGGAAAGGAGATCGTTGCCTTTGAAGCTGCCTTGCAGCAGCACAGGGACGACCCCGCCAGCGACTTACCGCAGGAGGCGCAGAAAATGGTTGGACAAGCAAAGGTCAAAGCAGAGTTTGCAGACGAGATTGAACAACTCGTCTTGCCTAAATTCTGCCTGAAGATCCCCCAGAGCATCCTGATGCCCAGTGATACACAGGAGTTGACCAAGGAGAACCTGCTGAGCAACTTCACCTTGAAGGGCAAGCCCAGCAACATCGACTTCGACCATCTGGACAACAATCTGGCACAGGTCGATCTGGACGGCGATGGTACGCCCCGTGCGTCCAAAATGGAATCCCAGTACCAGCAATTTATCGGGCAGCAGTTCCCCCTGATGCCGGGTGAGAACCGGTTGAAACTGTGCCGCAACATCATCCACACTACATTGAGCCGCCAGAAGAAGTTGAACGCCGTGGACGATACAGAGTTGCAGCGTTATGTGGACTACATCATTGACGGCATGAACCAAGACCAGTTGGACGCACTGGAACAGATGCCCGTCAACTTTGCCAATAAGATCTGCGATTACATCATCAAGCTGCAAGAGGAGACCGCAAGGGAGAACTTCTACAACTGGCTGGAGGTAGGCAAGATTGTCACCCAGCCCCGCTTCAAGCTGACATCACATATCACCCTGTCCGGCAAGGCTTCCTCCCTGACCAAGAGCCTGTACAAGCAGGAGTGCGAGCTGGACGATAATTTCGAGTATGACATGGCAATGGCACTGACCGGCATTGACAGTGTGCACTGGTGGCACCGCAATCCCACCAGTGGACGGAATGCGTTCTGCCTGAACGCTTTCCGCAACCACTACCCAGACTTTATCGTAATGACCAACAGCGGAAAGGTGCTGCTGGTGGAAACCAAGGGCGACCAGTTGGAAAATGCTGAGTCCCGTGAGAAGATCAAACTGGGCCGTGCATGGCAGAATGCAGCCGGGAGCCAGTATCGCTATTACATGGTGTTCCAGAATAAAGACCTTCATCTGGAAGGTGCTTATCGGTTTGATGAGTTTTTGAAGATTCTGGGAGAACTGTAAACAAGAAAAAGAGTGACAGTGTTTCGATATGTACCCCCAATACTGGACACCCAGTATTGGGGGTACATATTAGTAAACCACTAGTTTACAGGGTCTGTTTTTTTCTTGACAAGGGCATCTTGTATCTGCTAGACTACAGGTAGTTGAACAGGGTTGATCCTTCCATTGATCGCAGCGTGAATTTTTTTTCGGAGCCGCAAGGCTCACACGTCAAAAACGATCAGGAGGAAAGATCATGGAAAACAAACTTACCGTGAATTATGCAACCGCATGGCTTATGGGGGTGGACCCTGCTGCAACTGGCGCAAGGCTGAAGCAGTACCGCAACGCCAACCACCTGACGCAGGAAGGGCTCTCGGGCATTCTGACGGATGGAGGCGACCCGGCTTCCCGGGTGAGCATCAGCATGTGGGAGAGCGGCAAAAAACTGCCAACTCTGTCGCACCTGGTGTTCCTGCGGGAGCTGTACGGCTGCACGCTCGACGAGCTGATCTGTACTTACCGGCAGTCCGCAAGGGAGGCCGCAGACGGGGATCAGCCCGTCGTTTTTTATTATGATCTTCTATTGAACGCCGCAGGTTTCATGCCTGCGGCGTTTTTTGCGTTGCAGAGTGCTTTGCACGGGGTTAACCGCTGGTATATAGTGCTTTTTTGGCATCGGCAGTATACTTTGACCATGATCACGGCGGGGTCGCAAGACAGCCGAAACAAAGCCGCATACAAGCTGGAAACGCAAGGAGGAACTACCATGCAAAAAATCAATTGCAAGAATGATAAAGACCGCATCCTCTGTGTCACCGTGCGTGCACCGCTGGCAAAGAGACCCGGAAGACCGGTGCGGTATGTTGGCGCACACAACTTCTACTACCAGCCTGCTGGCAGCAAGGAGACCGCCTACCTGCTCAGCATGAAGAAATACGCAGCCACGGTCTACCGCTTCTTTGAAGCGAACGGCCGTCTGGTCTGCGATGAAGACACCTGCATGACCCACAGCATCACCCTCGGTCAGCTCTACACTTCCCGTGCGGACCACAGCAACTTTTTGCTGAACAAACTGTTCCAGCGTCTGCCTGCACAGATCGAGTATGTGTGCCAGTACGAGCTGGGCGCAGCAAAAGCTGCCGACGAGCTGCTGGAAGCAGTGCCTGCCCGCCGCTTTGACGGCGAGCGCGATGCAGCCTGAAAGGAGGATGCTTTATGAGCAGCTTCATTGAGTTCACCACCATTGCGCTGGTACTGGTCTACATCGGCGTGGCCGCATGGAAGATCTGCACCTGCCGCACCATCTCGGGCAGCATTGGCGTGTCCTGCGCATTCCTGATCGGAGGGTTCTTCATTCTCCCGGTGGCTTACTCGGTGGCCACCGTGGTGTGCTGGGTGGTCGCCATTGCAATCGTTCTGGCACTGATCGGTGCCTTCTTCGGCTGAAAGGAGCTTAGCAATGAAAGAATTTGTCTTTGGCACGGCTGCACAGTTCGACTGGCTGGAAGCACTGCTGGCCGATGGCCGCTGCCATGTGTTTGAGCACTGCGTGCTGCCGCCCGGCTGTACGCCGGGCACGGCGCGGCTGGGCTTTGAAAAGAACAGCAGCGTCTATATCCTCTACATCGACTACGGCATCAAGACCACGGTGCAGGATGCGAAGTTCTGCAGCCTGCTGGAGCAGGGCGAGGTACGCTTTGTCTGCATGCAGGATATGGTCGAGTTCCTGTATGCGCTGCAGCCCCTGTTTGGTGCAGCGGCCCCTTCCGCTGGTGCGGAGCCTGACAGAGCGCAGGCAACACCCCCTGTGGCAGAGGAAACGCCTTCGGAGGACGATGTGGTGGACATGGCGGCGGTGCTGGAGCAGCGGGAAAAGCGGGAGCAGCCCCAACTTGTGGACCCGGAAAAGATCAGCGGTCCGCTCAAGAAGCATGTCTTTGGGCAGGATGATGCCCTGAACGACATCGCGGAGCTGGTGGCGGTGCACAAGATGCGCAAGAAGGAGAAGATTCTCACCGTGATGCTGCTTGGCCCCACGGCAACCGGCAAGTCCGAGACTGCGAAGTCGCTGGCGGAAATCATGACCGGGATCTACGGCACCGAGTACGGCTGCATCGAGGTCGCGGGCAGCGAGTTTGCAAGCTCCCACACCGTGAACCGCTTTTTCGGCGCGCCTCCGGGCTACGTCGGCCACGGCCAGCCCACTGTGCTGGACCCCGTGCGGCAGAACCCCTACCAGATCATCGTCATCGACGAGATCGAGAAGAGCGACCCCAAGGTGGTGGAAGGGCTCATGGAGGCTATTGACACCGGCAAGCTGGGCATGGCGGACAATTCCCCCGCCATCGACCTCAGCCGCTGCATCTTGATCTTCACCTCGAACCTTCCCATCCCCATGGACAAGTACCGGGCAGCCGGTGACTTCGAGCGCACCGAGATCTGCCGCGATGCCTTCACCAAATACTGCCACCGGCCCGAGATCAGCGGCAAGATCGCCAACTACATCGTCTACCAGGAGCTTAGCCCCGAGGCCAATGCGCGCATCGTGATCAAGTTTATTCGTCAGGAGCTGGCGAATTACGACATCAAGCTGCGCTCCATCGACCCGGCACTGCTCAACGAGTTCCTGGACTTCGATACGGCTTACGGTGCCCGCACCCGCGCCGGGAACGTTCGGGCAACGGTGGGCCGGCAGCTGCTGCACCTGCAGCTGAGCCACCCGCAGGAGGTTCTGGCTGGGAAGTCGGCGGCCCTCAGCGGTTCACTGCGCGAGATCAAGTTTGATCTTGCTTAAAAGAGAGGAAAATACCATGCGTAACGAGTTCTTTGCAAACATTGAAGCCGGTGCTGCCGCAGTGCGCAGCTTTGCGTGCAGCTCTGCCGACCGTCTGGCCCGCCAGCTGGCAAGCGACCCTGCGCAGGAGAGTCAGAATCAGCTGCCCTGCCCGGAAAAACCGGCTGAGCCTACGGTCCGCTTTTCCCGTCAGGTGCTGGCGGACTTCCGCAGCAATGTGGGCCGCTACGCCCCCGAGACCGGCGGCATGATGGGCAGCACCGAAGACACGGCGCTGGTGGACCTGTGCCACTTCGACACCCTCTCCCGCAACACGCCGGGCACCTTCTACTACGATGTGGATTCCATGACAAAGGTGTTCCACGACTGGGCCGAGAAAGGGTACCGTGTTACCGGCATCTACCACAGCCACCCCCGCGGCTGCATCCGCCCGTCCTACCACGATATTTCCACGGCGCTGATCCATCTGCGCTTCTTTGAGCAGGACTTCTTCTACCTGCCCATCCTTCGGCCTGCCCGCAAGGGGCTGTTCACGCTGTATTTCTACATCGTGCACCTCAAGGGCGATGCTCTGACCGTGGATCTGGATCATGTGCTACGGGCGGAAAGCGGCAGCCGCTATGCGCTGTGCACGTTTGCCCCGTGGCACAGGGAATACTCTGTGGCGGAGATGGACGCATACCGCGCTTCGCTGGAAGCACAGGAGCAGCCTGAAACGCCTGCCGAAGACCCTGCAGCCAAGGCCCCGGATTACTTCGGCAAGGTGCGTTCGCTCTACCCCCAGAAGGTGCTGGAGCAGAAAGTAGTGGTCTGCATTGGCGTGGGCGGCGCACGCAGTTTCTTGGAAAACTGCGCCCGCTCGGGCTTGCGCAACTTCATCCTCATGGACCCGGACATCGTCAGCCCCTCCAATGTGGCGACGCAGGCCGTGTTCATCTCAGAGATGGGCCGCAAAAAGGTCGAGGTGATACGCGACCGCATCCGCGATATCAACCCGGACGCACAGGTGCTCTGCATCCCGCGTGCGCTGGACGATGCCATGAGCGATGAAGCGTTCAAAGCATATCTGGACCGCTTCCCCGGGCGCAAGGCCACCGATTACCTGATCCTTGGCTGCACCGATAACTTTGAGGCCCAGAAACGCTCCTCCATGCTGGCGCTGAAGTACGGCACACCCTATCTGGCAGCCATGATGTACGCACATGGCGCGGCTGCGGAGCTGATCTTCTTATACCCCGGTGTGACGGCCAGCTGTCCCCGTTGTTTGCTGCGCAGCCGGTTCGAGCAATACGAACAGGGCTACCAGAACGACGTGGACTCCTCGGCCTGCCCCATCTTCGCCACCGAGCGGATGAACGCCACAAAGGGGTATCTGGCTCTGATGCTCCTGCTGTACCACGAGGCCCCCGGCAGCCCCTTCAACACGATGCTGGACGCGGTGCAAGACCGCAACTTCGTGTGGATCCGCCTTGCCCCGGACCTCAAGGAACAGCTGGGCATCCAGCTGTTCGATCAGGTGCTGGGCGGGGACGCCGGGCGCTTTGCCTACATGGACGAGACGCTCTGGGTGCCCCAGCACCCGGATCGGCCCGAGTTCGGTGCAAAGCCCTGCAAGATGTGCGGCGGCACCGGCGACCTGCGCCACCTGCAGGTGGACTGGGCAGGGCTGGACACCCGCGCTATCCGCTTCGACACCTGAGAGCTTTTTGTGCCGCAAACCGGTGGCTGGAAAAAAGCCCTGTAAACCAGCGGTCGATTCCTTTCCCGGCGCAGGAGGCTTATAATACAAACAACATAAGGCTTCACAAGTCTTATGCTGAAAGATACACTTCCGCCGGTCTGGCACCCAACCCGGGGTGCCAAGCCCAGCGGTCACACAAAACGGAGGACTTTGCCTTATGGCAACCACAGAAATGGTCCGCATCCACACCTACAACACCAAGGAGGAAACGAAGATGAAGAACGAAGCGATGAACGCCCGTAACCAGCTGCCCGGCGGCGGCTTCCACGGAGGCGAACAGCAGACGAGCCTTCCCGGTGGTGGTTTCCACGGGGGCGAACAGCAGGTGAGCCTTCCCGGTGGTGGTTTCCACGGGGGCGAACAGCAGGTGAGCCTTCCCGGTGGTGGTTTCCACGG
>OGJF01000661.1_pt1 | contig 12851 bp, 29 predicted proteins | sample 1572001 | NCBI WGS metagenome assembly OGJF01 (sample SAMEA2582113, study PRJEB24529) | metagenome | biome: Human gut stool | place: China | collected 2011
TACCGAAAAGGAACCGCTGGCTGCTATGATGAATTGGGTACTTTTGTAGATGTTACAATTCCTCAGTATAAAGAAGGCAGACATTTAGTTATTAACGAAGAAGAATTAAAAGAAGCCGTAGAAAAAGCTATAAAAGATAAATTAAATATTGATAATGAAGATATAGTTCTAAATAATTTAACTATTTGTGATTATCAATGATCTATTTAGTTAGTCATAATAAAAGTTTATTTCAAACTGATAAATATATAGAGGCAACAATGGAGCAGGCAATGTCTGTTCTGTTGCCTCTTAAATTATGTCAATTAGATACTGAAACTAAAGGACTTGACTGTCATACTAAAGCTTTATTGACTATACAGTTAGGTAATAAAGATAATCAAGTAGTTATTGATTGGACTACTGTAACTCCAAGAGAAAAGCAAATAGTTAAAAATTACCTAGAATCAGACAGATTGTTTCTAGGATGGAATTTAATGTTTGATTTAACCTTTTTATATGTTCAAGGTATCTATCCTAAACATATTTGGGATGGTATGATAGCAGAACAGCTCTTATATCTAGGGTATCCAGCTCAAATGCGTGAAAAGAGCTTAAAGGCAGCTGCATGGAATTATTTAAATATTAACATTGATAAAACTGTTCGAGGTAAAATTATTAATGATGGTTTAACTACTGAGGTTGTTATTTATGCAGCAGGGGATGTTACGTATATAGAGGATATAAAAGAAAAACAAGATATTGAAGTGGAAAAACAGGGCATGAAACTCGCAGTAGAGCTGGAATGTGAATTTGTTAAATCCCTTGCTTACTTTAAATATTGTGGGGTTCACCTCGATATTACAAAGTGGAAAGCTAAAATGACTAAAGATCAAGCTAAACTTGATAAGGCTATTTCAGAATTAAATGCTTGGGTAGTAGCTTGGGATAAAGAAAATCCTCATAATGGCTATGATATTCAATATCCTGAACTTAAATATCCAAAGTATTCTGCAGATTATCCTGCTGAGGTGAAGAGATTAATTAAAGATGGATATAAAAGGTTTCCTCAGGAAGACTTACAAACTCCTGACGGTAAGGTCGATGCTTATAAGAAAGTAATTAAGAATCAGTTCACACGAATTGACACTCAAGGTGACTTATTTACAGGATTTGATACTGAACCTAAATGTGTGATAAATTGGAGTAGTCAAAAACAAGTAATACCTCTATTTGAATTACTTGGAATTAATGTAGAAACATTTGACAAAAAGACTAAACAGAAAAAGAAGTCTATTGAAGCAAATGTTTTAAAGCCTCAAAAGAATGATTTTCCAATTATTCCTATATTTTTAGAGTATCAAGAAGCTGCTAAAGTCGTATCTACTTATGGACAAAACTGGTTAAATGCAATCAATCCTAAAACAGGTAGAATACATGCAGATTTTCATTCTATAGGTACAGATACTGCAAGAGTTAGTTCTGGTGGAGGTGTTTGGAAACTAAATATGCAAAATCTACCTCACGATCCAGAAACTAGAGCATGTTTTACATCCGAAGAAGGTAATGCTTGGTTATCTGCTGATTATCAAAGTCAGGAATCTCGTATTATTGCATCTGTCTCTAAAGATGAGAAGATGATAGACCTATTTGAACACGGTTGCGGTGATGTTCATTCTTTGGTAGCCTATATGAGTTATCCTAATATAATTCCAAGAGATACTAAGATTGAGGATATAAAGAAACTCTATCATAATTGGAGACAGAAAGCTAAATCTATCGAGTTTGCTATTAATTATGGAGGAGACTATAATACTATATCTAAGAATGATGGTATTCCTGTAGAAGAAGCAAAAGAAATTTATGATAATTTTATGGAGGGTTTTCCAGGAATAAAAAGATACCAAGACTATTGTAGAGCAGCTGTTATGAGAGATGGTTATATATTACTTAATCCTCTCACTGGGCATAGAGCACATATTTATGATGCTGAAGAGTTAAAAGAGACTCATAATAAAATGCAGGAACCTGGGTTTTGGGAGTATTATCAGAATGTAAGAAAACGTAATCCACAAGATGAAATCGTACAGGAAGTAAGACATTATATGCAGCGTAAAGCAGCTTCTGAGAAACAATCTATTAATTATAGAATACAGAATAGAGGAGCGATGTGCTTTAAACTATCTTCTATTAAACTATTTAATTGGATTGTGGATCATAAGCTAATAGATAAGGTAAAGATGTGTGTACCAGCTCATGATGAATTTAACTTGGAGTGTCCAGCAGCAATTAAAGAACAAGTGGGCAAAGTGTTGATTGATTGTATGATAGCCGGAGGTAAACCATTCTGTCCTAATGTATTTTTAGGAGCAGATATAGATATAAATGACCATTGGGTTCACTAATAATTAAATAATTATGAAATTAAAGGGAACAGTTGAAATTGAAGAGTCTAATTATAAGAAAGCTTTAGAGTTGGCGTTTACAGATTATCTAGAAGATGGCGCACAAACTCCCGGGTTATTTAAAGAATATATGATAGATAGATTATGTGAAGATTTTGTATTAGATATTACTTTAGATGAAGAAACTATTGCACAAGCAGTGGATGATACAAAGAGATTCGTAAGAGAAGTTTTAAAGAATATCTAATGATTAAATTAGCTAATAATATTGAATGGAATAAAAATTGGAAAGATGCATATTTTTATGAGAAAGGTATAATTGTAAGTATGTTTACAATTGTATTAATGATATTATTTTTAATCTTTGCCAGTATAATATGAACTATGTAGTTATTATGGAATATAAGTGCACAGGTAGATTATGCCGTGTATATGAAGTAGATGCAGAATCAGAAGAAGATGCTATTAGATTAGCCTCATCTGGAAAAGGGTATAATGGTGAAGATGTAGATAGTATTGAAATGATAGGTGAACCAAATATTACTGTAGAGGAAAATGAGTAAATTAGTTATATGTAGAGGTCTTCCAGCAAGTGGAAAGTCCACATGGGCTAAGCAGTGGGTTCTTGAAGACCCTGAACACAGAGTTAGAATTAATCAAGATGATATTCGACTTATGCTTGGTAAGTATTGGGTTCCTAAGAGAGAGCCTCTTGTACAACACATACAAGAAGAAGCCCTAATTGAAGCCTTACTTAAAGGTTATGACATAGTTATTGATAACACTAATTTAAATAAAAAAGTGTTAGATAACTATCGTGCTCTAGTTATAGCTCATGGAAATCATGCTATAGAATTTAAGGATTTTTTTGATACTCCTTTATCTGTATGTATTGAACGTGATAAAAACAGAGATTTACAAGTTACAGAAAGAGTTATCAGAAGTTTTTATAATAATTATAAGGATAAATATCCTTTGAATGGTAATTAAATGACAATAGATAATTTTAATGCAGTGGCTCCCTGGTTTGACAATCTCTCAGACCAGGGAGATTTCTTCTTTGTACAAGTAATGCAAAGAAATAAAGAAAAAAATAATGTAGGTAGTAGTGGTTACGTAATTAAAGACTATCATTTCTTTGATAAAGAAACATTCTTATCTAAGAAAGAAGAAATTACTACTTTGTGCAAAGCCTTTAATGCTAGAGCTTATTTTTGGATAAACCCTAGAAATTGTAAAGAAGTACAATATGAAATAATCAGGGAAGCTCTGGAGGCTATAGAACTGGGAACTCATAAGTTATTTAAATGTGTATCTAGGGCTCTTGGCAGAAAAAGATGTAATAAATATAAATCTAAATGGATATTAGATTTTGACACTAAGGATTGGAGTCTCATAAATAAGTATTTAGAAGTGATTTATAGATGTAGACCTGATGGTGTCAAAGTAAACACATTCATTAAAACTGTGAATGGTATCCATGTTATAACAGATCCATTTGATTTAGAGCAATTTAAACAAAAAGTAGCCATAGCTAAATTAGATAATATAGATATACATAAAGACAATCCAACAGTTTTATATTATTCAAATGAGTAAAAAATTATGGATAGCTCGAGATTCTGATTATATAACGTATGATTACCCCAATGATGACTATGGTCAAAAGCATAAGGGTAAATTACACATATTTTATGATACACCAGAGTTAGAGCTTAAAGAAGATAATCCAACAAAGTATTGGGGTTGTTCTAGGAGATATTGTTGGGGATGTGCTAGGGAATTAGCAATAATTCCTAGCTATATGTATCCTGAAATAGAACCTTGTACTTGTTGGCAATTAGATAATTTAATTAAATATAAAGATCAAAATTTTATGAATTATGAAATTATAGGAAATGCCTGACAAATTAGGAGTCTCGATAATTAAATATTTGTGCCCAATTTGCGGTAAGGAAGCTGATAATGGAATTATTATGAACTCTTTGCTTACCGAGGAAAATGCTAAAGAAGTAGAGAAGTTACATAATAAGGCTATTGGATATGCTGACCATGCTTGTAAAGAGTGCGCAACTTATAAAGATAAAGTTGTATTTTTTGTAGGTATAGATGCCTCTAAATCTACTAAAGCAGACCCTTATAGAACAGGACAAATTGTTGGTGTTAAAAAAGAAGCTGAAATTGTCGAACATTGTAAGAAGTTTATTCAAACATTGTCTGATGGTTCTCAGTATTGTTTAATAGATAATGAAGTAGGAAAGACAATAGGATTATGGTAAAATCAATGAATCCTCTACTGCTAGATCCAGTTAGGGTATACGTTGGTAAATTGAAAAGTACAATTCAAAGTTTAGAACATAAAGTTGATAACTTTAAGAAGTATGATGCTAATCGAAAAGTTTATTATAGTAAAGCTATGCAGCGTCTTGGTGAACTGGAATCTTGGATAGATGAAACTGATCCAGAATTTAAGTTACGAGGCAAAATACAATCTCAGAAGCAAACTATAACTAACTTGAGTGCTTTGATTAAAGCATCTAAACTTGAAGTTCCAGAAGACTTTGATTTAGCTAAAGCCAAAGTTAAAATACTCGAATTACAGAAAGAGGTAAAGGCTTTGACTAAGCAAAATACAAGTCTAAAAGCTTCTGTTTCTGAATTAGTATATAAATTAAATAATCAATCTTAATATGAAGTTCATTAAGCAGTCATTTGAATTTATCAATCAAACAGATTTCTCTTTAGTAGGAATCAAAAAGCATATTGAAAGATGTGCACGAGTTAGTTATAAAAGCGAAGATAAGATTACAGACACCTCTTATGAGAAGTTTGTAAATATGCTAGAATCTAGAGGACATGATAGACCTCTTGAGTTTGGCACTGTTTATTTAGATATTCCTACAAAGGATTTAGAGCCAGGCTATGAATATATAAATGCCGTTGGTAAGTATGCTCTTAATCCTTGGAGTATCAAGGAAGATTTTGATAACCACGCTTGCATATCTACTAATTACAGAGTAATTAAAGATAATCATTGGGAAAGTGACTTACAGTATCTTTGTGAGCCTACTGAACATCATCATGCAAGATACACAGTTCACATGATTCTTGATCGTGGAGTTATGGACGAGTTCAGAACTCACGTAGGATTGTCTCACTTAGCTGAAAGTACTCGTTACTGTAATTATTCTAAAGATAAGTTTGGTAATGAGTTAACTTTTATCCAACCTTGTTGGGATATTAGAGGTACTAATTACATTGATTTTTTACAACAAGCTGAGTGGGGCTATTTTAGAATGTTAAAGAATGGTTGGACACCCCAGCAAGCTCGTTCTATACTTCCCCTGGGTATTAAGTCTGAGCTTATCTCTTGTGGATTTAAAGATGCGTGGGAAAACTTCTTTAAGAGAAGAGATGCTCCCGATGCACATCCAATGGCTCAAGAAATAGCTAATCCAATGCATAAAGAATTTTTTAAGTTAACTAGAACATCATGGTTATCTTAATTATAATATATATAATATCTATTATAGGAGCTATATTAAGTATTAGATATGATCAAGCCATGTTTGATGAGGATAGTTGGACTATATTTTTAGTATTCTGTCCTGTAGTAAATAGTGGTATATGCTTCATAGAAATAATGGACTTCTTGCCCATTAGTTTATCATATCTTAATAAAAAATTGTATAATTTGATTACTTATAAAACTCATAAAAAATGATAACAATTGGATTAGCTATTTATATAATTTCAACTATAGGAGCTATTTTATATATCAGATACGATTCAGATTATGATGAGGCTTATCCTGACGAACCAGGTGGTGTATTACTTTTGGTTTTATGTCCAGCATTAAACTCTGTTGTAGCTGTATATGAATTAGGTAAATTTTTAGCTTATATAAATGATAGATTTCTTCATAAGTTTAATAAGCCTCTTATAAAACTAATTAAATATAAAAGAAAATGAACTTCTTAGATAAAAAAGTAGAAGAGATTCTTAAAAATCATCCTAGTGGTGAAGATTTCTTTAATCACTTAGATGATATGATTCGAGGGCACAAGAGTATTATTGATGCCGCCTGGGATAAGTTGGTTCAATGGTGTTACGACGAACACTTGTGGATAAATAGGGGTATTCCTACATTTGGTTGGAATGGTCTAATTCTTACAGGTGCTTTTGGAAGAGCAGTATTTAATTACATGCCTTGTGAGATACGTAAAACCTTTGAGCAAGTAATATTAGTTAATGGGGGATTGCGACAAGAAGATGCTAAGGCACAAATATTAGTTAACCAAATAGACGTTGATGATTTTATCTTATTTGATGACTCTTTTTATTCAGGTACTACTAGAAATAAAATAGAAGAAGCCCTCAAAGAAATTCGTCAAGGTTGTAAAATCATTCAGACTGTGTGTATTTATGATGGTGGTAAAGACCCTAATGTAACTTCATTATATAAATATTATAAGTAAATGGGTAAAAACATTAGTTATACTTGTGATTTCTGTGGCTCTACTATAGATTTAGATAGACAAGTAGGAATAATAGAGTATTATACTCGGTATTGGACACTTAATGAAAAGAAATATATATGTAATAAATGTCTCGAGAAAATTTCATTAATTTTAAGCAAATGAATCAAATAGGTAAAATAGAAAAATCTTATTCTTATACTATTCCAGAGGGTCCTCATAAGGGAGAGACTCTTTGGAGTGGTAGATATTGTGCTGTTAGCTGTGTAGTATTAGCTAAAGAGAATGATAAGTGGTATGTGTTAATTAACAAAAGAGGTAAAGGCACTCCTGATGACCAAGGTAAATGGAATATGCCATGTGGATATTTAGATGGTGGAGAATCTGCTACTGAAGCATGTTCTAGAGAAGTTGCCGAGGAATGTGGAGTTAGTATTCCTTCAGAAGCTTTTGCATTAATTAACGTGGAGACTGACCCTAAAAAGTGTAATAAAGGTAATGTTACTTTAAGACATTTATGTATTTTAAGTCTTAGAAAACATATTGGTAAACTTCAAGCAGGTGGAGAAAAAGATGAAGTTGACGGAATTAAATGGTTGCCTATAGAAGAAATTCCTAATTATAACTGGGCATTTAATCATAAGTCAACTCTTTTGAATGACATTATACCTAAGTTAGAGGAGTATTACCATAATTATGTACTGGATACAATAAAAGTAACTTACGAGTAATTAAATATTTAGATTAGTATTGATTAGATCAATTATTTATTTTTAAAAAATATTGTTATATGAACTCATTACAGAATTTGTTTGGTCTTTCTTTTAGCTCTAAGTTGAATAATATCCAGTCTTCTTTTCAGACTGCTCACGATAAGGCAGTCACTTTAATTTCTAAAATGAATGATAAGATTTCAGAAAAAGAAGAGGAAGTAAAGAAGATTCAGTCCGAAATTAAGGACATCGAGAATATTAAGGCTCAGGCAAATAAATTCGTAGGTAATCTTAAAAGCATCTTAGTATAATGTATAAAGTTATCGAAACTTTTGAGTACTATGTAGAAAATCCAAATGATTTTTGCCCAGTACAAGAAATAGTAGATAAAGAGAAAGACTTAGGAGTTGATGCTTATTGGTATAATATAGAGAATGCACCTAGTCATAAGTATGGAGATAGCCCTTGGGGTAATAGTAATATCAGAGTAATTAATAAATAAAAATGTATAAAGTAACTGAAGTTTTTGAATATTTAGTTAATGATAATACTAGTTTTTTATCAGCGCACGATATATTAGATTGGGTTGCCGGAATGACTTGTCCATTATGGGATGATTATCAAGATATGCTACCTAAAAATTCTGAAGGAGAGGAAGAATATATACCGTGGGGTAAAAGCGAGTTATCTTCTGTTAACTTATCAAATGACAAAGCATTCATAGATAAGAAGGTTCTCTTAATGTTAATTCAAAATTCCGAAAAGTTAGAGGCTTTAGAGGCTGAAGGAGTTGATAATTGGGAAGGTTATAGCTTAGCTATGAAAGAACTTAATACTGGTTATCAAAAGGATGCTATAACTGATGAAGTATTAATTAAGCAATATTGTGAATGATTGATTTTGAAACTAAAAAAGTGCTGTTCATTGATTTGGACGGCACTTTAATTAAAACTATTTCAGGTAAAACATTCCCTGAAGATATTACAGATTTTAGAATCCAGTTACCTGTGTTAGATAAGATTAAAGAGACATTTCCAAATCTTAGCTATTTCTTTATAGTAACTAATCAAGGTGGTATTGGCAAATTTATATCTGAGGCGGATTTTGGGACTAAAATAGATGCCATTAGTGATTTATGCTTTTTCTATTTAAATGAACGTAGATTAACTATGTACTATGATTACCTATATTGTGCTTCTAATGATAAGGATAATCCCTATAGAAAGCCTAATACTGGAATGCTAGAGAAATTATATTATAATCATAATCTTCACTACAATAAACAAGAGATGATTATGATAGGGGATGCTTCTGGTAAGCCCGGAGATTTTTCAGATTCAGATAAGAAGTGTGCTGAGAACTTTGGAATAGATTATATTGACGTTAGGGACTTTTTAGAATTATGAAATTAAGACTAGACGAGTATTATTATATACTTAATATAGATTCTTGGTGTGAAGGAATAGAGGAATATATGCCTGAAAATATGGCTGAAGAATTTATAAAATTTCTAGAATCTCATAGTCCCGATAAAATCTATAATTATTTAGAAAATTTATATTCATATATAGAAATAGTAGATACCCAATATACTATTGCTGATATGGATTTAGATAAATCTTATATTGCATATGCAGCGATTATAAAGGTTAATGGTAAATATTATTCTTTTGATTGGTATGATACCCGTTATTGGAATTTTGAGGATAAAGTAGATATTGATGAGGAATTAATAGAAGTATTTCCAAAAGAAGTAACTATAACTGAATATGAACCAAAATAATTCTTCAGAGTTTTATGAAGCCAATACTGCAGAATTCATTGAGAAATTTATTTATATAAATAAAAAACCAATGAAATTGAATAATAATCAAAAGTATCTAATTAAAATTTTAATCAGTCAATAATTATATTAAGTATGGACGAATATGGATTTGTGAATGATTTAGATTTAGCTAAGTCAATATTAATTATGTACTTCTCTAATAAGTTTATTTTTGAACGTGGATTATGTCCTAAAATTAAAGATGAGTTAGTAGAATTTGAAGGAGGTTTCACCTTTCTGGATGGTGATCATTATAATTTTGGAGGTCCTGATCAAATGTCTGGATATGTAATCCAAACATTAGAGGGATGTTTAAAAGAATATGAAGAATGTCCTTCAATGTCTGGTGCAGCTGCATATTTAAATACATTTGATGTTGTATTCTATGAAATTGAAGGTGAAATTAAGTGCTTTGTTTTAAAAGAACTTGACTAAAATTTCTAATAAGAAAGTAGGAGAAGCAGAGAACATTAATATAAAACTATTATGACATTAACATTCGGTTTAAAAAGAAGTAGTACTAAAAGTAAAAGAACTCATAAGAAATTTCCTAGATATAAGTTTAAGGATTTTACAGCTATTCCTAGAAATTTAAAAGAATGGGGGTATTGTAAGCATAATTGGAACGATGATGACTATACCTATATTAATGGTGATTTTGAAAAATTTTTAAAATGCAATGTAGGGCATCCAGTTAATAAAGTGTTTTCTAAGTTTCTGTCTAGATGTAATAATCTGAGTAAATTTAATCCTAAAGAAGAATTCTATAGCTTTATTCAAAATAAAGAAGATATAGATTCTCAATGTGGCGGGTTTTATGTAACTAATGGTATTCTTAATTACAAGAAGCCTGTTAAAAAGAGTAACTATCAAGTAATTAATAAATATAACGAGAATCAGAAAAGATTTAATAAATTATATTTAAGACCTTTAATTAAAGCTTTAATAGAATCAAGAGTTCCGCAGTGTATTGGTAAATATTTATTAAGAGAGGGCGAAAAAACTATCTATATAGATTTTTATCCAGGTGCTGGATATTATGGAAACATTTGGAATAAAAGACAAATAACAAATATAATAGGAGTAGGTCGTGGAATCAACTATGATGTTATCAATACACAAAGTGGTAAAATTAAGTACCTTTATAGTATAGATACAAGTTGGGTTTATGGTAGACCTAATATTTGCTTTTATTTCAAGAAATAAATATATTATAAATGATCAAATATACAAAAGAAGAAGCAAAACATATTTGGGTAACTTCAGATACCCATTTTAATCATACTAATATAATTAAGTATTGTAATCGTCCATTTTCTTCAGTAGAGGAAATGAATGAAACTATAATAGCAAATTGGAATAAAGTAGTTTCTGAGTATGATACAGTCTATCATTTGGGAGATTTTGCTTTAGGCGATAAATCACTTATCCCAAATATTTTAAGGCATCTAAACGGGTGTATCAAGATTATCATGGGTAATCACGATAATCTTGATCTTATGCTAAAATTAGGTAATGAAGACCGTTTGATTACTGATCTCTTTTGGGAAGAAGTAATTAAGGTGGAGAAGAAAACTATAATTCTTAATCACTTCCCATTTGGTTCTCTGCCTGACCCAGCTACTAATCGTCCTATAATTCAATTGCATGGTCATGTGCATAGTACACCAGATAAGCCATGGAATTATTTCGATAATCAGTATGATGTAGGTGTAGATAATAATAACTTCACACCTGTAAATCTGGCAGAATTGTTAGATAAAATTCATTATAAAGTACATATTAAATGAAAATAACTTTATATGAGCATTCTAAGAAAGTGCATCAAACAACGGACGCAGAATTGGAAAGAATCCCTAATATAGGAGAATTTGTGTGTATTGATGAAGTAGGTTATAATGTGGTTGATATACATACTATTTTTAATACAATTACTGAAGAAGTAGAATTAATAATATATTTAAATAAATGCAATTAATAACTCCTGAATATATAAATAATAATCTTGATCTTTTTAAATATTTGCAAAAGATTGGAATACTTCCAGATGATTCTAATGTAAGAGATAAAAATATTGGAGAGAGTAACTATTCTAAGTCTATAATTCAACCTTGGTCTGTATGGCAAGATTGGAAATTAAATCCTTGGGATGCTGATATAGTTAAGCGTATATATAGAACTAAAGTATTACAAGGAAAGACCGAGAGTGAAGCTAGAATAGAAGATTATGAAAAGATTATTCATATATGTCAAGAGAGGATAAGACAATTACAAAATAATTAATATGAAAAAGTTAGATAATGGAAATCTCTATACTAGAGATGAGTTTAGAGAGCGCGTTGAGAATGGATTGTTTATAGATTCTGACGGTGAAGGACAGTATTCTAATGAGAATGGAGATTGGACTCATAAATGGTTATCTCCTTCTTCCTTTACATTGGATGAGGTTAACAACAAAAATATGGAATATACACATGTAATATGGTATAATAAATAATAATTAAGGGCAGGTCAGTGGAGTAAAATCCATTGGCTTGCCCTATTTTTTTTTACTTTATAGGGGTGAGTTAGCAAATGCTAGCTTGCCCCTATTTTTTTAATTTATGTGTGATATATGATACTTATTACAATAAGTACACTAATAAATGGTATAAGTATCTAAGTGCATCTTTTTAAGATAATTCTCAGCTAAATCTGTGGTATCAAATGTCATTTTAGTTTTACCTAATTTATTATAATGGCATCTAGGATATTTAGTAGATAAATTGTCTCTAGGTTTCATAAAAATAATTATTGATTTTTAGCCCATAATTTATAAGTATCTTGAAAACTTCTAAATAATGCTTGTGAATTCATTACTGTTTCTCCTAAAGATTTATTTCCAGTAACTAAGTTCCACATATCATTAATTATTTTAGACTATAATTTATAGGTAGCAGGATTAGTAGAATTACCTAAATAGTCTAATACTGCTAATGGTCCTTTAAATCCGTCAAAAGCACTATGACCTCCTTTATATACAAGTTCAGTAATTGCATTACCTATTAAGTTCTAACCATCTGCATTTTTCTTATGGTCTTTATACATAGGATTAAATACTAATCCAAATAGACCTGCTACTATCAGACTAACTAATAAATCAGAGAATAATTTACGTAAGTTAGCCTATTGTACTTCATTATTCCAAATGTTTTCTTTAAAACCATCTATACCATTATAATGAAATTCTTTAAGAGTATCGGCTATTGTATAAATTATTCCTTGTACCATATCTGGAACATATTTAATTACAGGAGCATTTTCATCACCACCTTCTTCTAAGGTCACAGCTTCCCCCTATTTATTCCAGTATAAAGGTTTACCATTTCTTGTTTCTTGCTCTGCATGATAAGAACTATTCGAAAGTTGGTTGGCCAACAGTGGAAGTGGCTCCTGAAATAGCGAAAAAAGC
>OGJF01000665.1_pt1 | contig 12808 bp, 13 predicted proteins | sample 1572001 | NCBI WGS metagenome assembly OGJF01 (sample SAMEA2582113, study PRJEB24529) | metagenome | biome: Human gut stool | place: China | collected 2011
GCTGTAGCCAGCCCACCGCCAGCAGGACCGCCAGCATCCCGAAGTTCACGGCAGAGAAAATGCCCAGGTATTTTCCCGGACGGGAATGCGCCGCCTTGCTGTAAAACTGATAGGAGATCAGACTCGCCAGAGAGGCGATAGGCGTTCCCAGACCGCCCAGGTTCACGCCCAGCAGCAGCGCCTTTGCATCGCCCGCGGCGTTGCCGTCAAGCCCGAGGTCCTTCTGCTCGACGAGCCGTGCTCGGCCCTTGACCCGATCTCGACCGCCCGCATCGAGGAGCTCATTGAGGAGCTCAAGAACGACTACACGGTCGTCATCGTCACTCACTCCATGCAGCAGGCCGCCCGCGTCTCCGACTACACGGCCTTCCTCTACCTCGGCGAACTGATCGAGACCGGTCCCACGACCGACATCTTCACCCGTCCGCAGAAGAAGGCGACCGAGGACTACATCACCGGCCGCTTCGGCTAAAACGAAAGGAAACGACATCATGAACCACATCGTCAAAAGCTACGACCGCGACCTCGAGGAGGTCCTCGGCGAGGTGACCGCCATGGGCAGGCTCGTGCGCGAGCAGCTCGTCAAGGCGGCCGACGCCCTCGAGAAGCTCGACGCCGACGAAGCCCGCTCCGTCATGACCCGCGACGCTGAGGTCAACGGCTACGAGGTCTCCGTCGACGCGAAGATCGAATCCGTCTTCGCCCGCCGCCAGCCTGCCGCCCGCGACCTGCGCACGCTCATCGGCATGAGCCGCGTCTCCGTCGACTTCGAGCGCATGGGTGACGAAATCCGCAACATGGCAGGCAGCGTCCTAGAGCTCAAGGGACTCGACGACTCTCTCCTTGAGAACCGCTCCGCCATCATCATGGCCGTCAACACGGTCGCCCACATGATCGACGACTCGATCCTCGCGCTCTCGCGACTCGACACGAACCTCGCCCGCGAGGTCATCGCACGCGACAGGCTCGTCGACGACGTCTACCGCACGACGCTCAGGAGCCTGATCGTGCACATGATGCAGGATCCGTCCTCCACCGAGGGCGCCATCGCGCTCACTTGGATCGGCCGCTCGCTCGAACGAACGGGCGACCACGTGAAGAACGTCTGCGAGGCCGTCATCTACATTGAGGAAGGTGCGGACGTGCGTCACGAGTTCTATACTGGCAAAATGGAATCCTGCCGAAACGGCTCTGCCGAAGGCTGATCCGCCCATCAACAATTGTGACAAGGCATCTATGGCAAAACTGCTCACCGTCGAGGACGAAACCGCCATCCGCGAGCTCCTCGCCTTCATCTGCGAGACAGACGGCCACGAGGTCGTCAAGGCCGCCAGCCTGGCCGAGGCGCGCGAAGCGCTGCGCCGGGGCGGACTCGACCTCATTCTGCTTGACGTGATGCTCCCTGACGGCTCGGGGTTCGACTTCCTGCGCGAAGTCCGCACCGACGCCGCCAGCGCCTCGGTGCCCGTCGTGATGATCACCGCCCGCGGCGACGAGGCCGACAGGGTCGAGGGACTGGACGCAGGCGCCGACGACTACGTCGTCAAGCCCTTCATGCCCAGGGAGCTCACCGCCCGCATCCGCGCGGTCCTTCGCCGCGCGAGCGCCGAGGGCAGGGCGCGCGAGTCCGCAGTGCCTCCCGCCGACGAGCGCCAGGAGGAGATCGTCCGCTGCGGTCCGCTCCTCATGAACGAGACGCGCTTCGAGGCGACGGCCGACGGCATGCCCCTCAAGCTCAGCGTCAAGGAGTTCAGGCTGCTCCTGATGTTCGCCTCCCGTCCGGGACGCGTCTTCACGCGCGGCCAGCTCCTTGAAAACATCTGGGGCAACTCCTTTGTCGACGAGCGCACGGTGGACGTGCACATGCTTCGTCTTCGCAAGGCGCTCGCTGGCACGGCCGCGGAAAACCTCATTGAAACCGTCAGAGGCGTCGGCTACCGCTGCCGCCCGCTTGACTGACCTCCCGCAGGCACGCATCCCGACCGCCCCGCACGATCGAGCACGCGCCCATGCACAGGATTGAGAAAGGAGACACCATGCCCGAAGCACTGTCGGCTCGTGGACGCCGCACGCAGTTCCTCGGCATTCTGATTGTCGGGGGCCTCATTCTGGTCGCGCTCGTCTCGGCCGTCCTGTGGCTGAGCGTCGCGGCAGGCACGGCCGCGATCTTCTTCTGCATGGGCGTCTCGTTCTTCGCGCTTCTCGCCGTGTACGCGGGCAAGCTCATCGTGGACGAGGAGCGTTACATGCAGGCAAGGCTCGAGGCGCGCGACGCGCGCTACCGCCAGACGCTCGAGCTCTTGCCCGAGGGCGTCGTCATCCTCAAGGGCGAGGACGGCGTCATCGAATGGGTCAATACCATGGCGGGCGTTCATCTGGGAATCACGTCCGAAGACGTCGGCAGCGTCTTCACCGACAGGCTCATCGCCTCGCAGCCCGCCTTCTGCGCGTGGCTGCGTTCGCGCGACTTCTCGCGCCATTATGCGCTTGAGACCGCGGGCGGCTCCGTGCTGCTCGATGCGGCCGTCGTCGCGCCCGACGAGCGCCACACCATCATCGTCACGCACGACGTCACCGAACGCCGCCGCGTCGACGACATGCGCCGAGACTTCGTCGCCAACGTCTCCCACGAGCTGCGCACGCCGCTCACCGTCATCGCGGGCTTTCTCGATCTGGCGGACATGGACGTGCCGCCCGAGCTCAGAAAGCGCCATCTCGCCCTCATGCGCGACCAGACGGCCCGCATGAAGCGCCTCACGGACGACCTGCTGATGCTCTCGAAGCTCGAGAACAGGGACGAGCGGGGGACAGACCAGCCCGAGCTCATCGACATGTCCGCGCTCATCGACGACGCCGTGCGCGAGGGCATGGCCTACTCGAAGATGCAGCACAAGTTCGAGGTCGCACACGAGCCCCTTTCGCTTCTCGGACATCCCGAGGAGATCCGAAGCGCGGTCCTCAACCTCATCACCAACGCCGTTCGCTACACGCCCAGAGGCGGCCGAATCAGGGTGGTCTGGAAGCGCACGGGCACGGGCGCCGTCCTCACGGTTGCCGACACGGGCATCGGCATTCCGCCCGAGCACCTGCCCCGCATCACCGAACGCTTCTACCGCGTCGACAAGGGGCGCTCGAGGGACACGGGCGGCACGGGCCTCGGTCTGGCCATCGTCAAGCACGTCATGCGGCGTGCGGGAGGCGAGCTCTCCATCGAGTCGACTCCGGGCGAAGGCTCGAAGTTCATGCTCAGGTTCCCCGAGGAGAGGATCTTCTCGGGCCGCTATCTGTAGAACGGACGCGGCATCCTGCGATCGGAGCCCGTTCGGGCGCGCCCTTGCTGGCGCGATGGGCTAAAATCAGACGATCCAATTCACCGAAGTCCGCAGGATTTCCATGCACATTCTTGTCTCCAACGATGACGGCTACCGCGCGCCCGGCATTCAGGCGCTCGCGCAGGCCATGCGCCGTTTCGGCCGCGTGACGGTCGTCGCGCCCGACCACAACCACTCCGGCGCCTCCAATTCGCTCACGCTCAACCGTCCGCTCACCGTCGAGCATCAGGACGGCGACAGCCTATACGTGCTTTCGGGCACGCCGTCCGACTGCGTGCACGTCGCGCTCACGGGCCTTCTGCCGAAGCCCGACCTCGTCGTCTCAGGCATCAACTGCGGCGCCAACATGGGCGACGACACGATGTACTCGGGCACGGTCGCGGCGGCCATCGAGGGCTACCTCTTCGGCGTTCCCTCCATCGCCTTCTCGCAGATCGACAAGGGCTGGGCCGAACTCGACTCCGCCGCGAAGATTGCGCAGCTCGTCGTCGAGCGTTATCTTGAAAGCCGCGAGGACGAAAGGGCCGTTCTGCTCAACGTCAACATGCCCAACATGCCCGTCGAGGCCCTCAAGGGCATCCGCGGCACCCGTCTGGGCAAGCGCAACTGCGCCGAGAGCGTCATCCGCGAGATGAGCCCGCGCGGCTTTCCGATCTACTGGCTTGGCGCTGCGGGCAAGCCCGCCGACGCAGAGGAGGGGACGGACTTCTGGGCGACCTCCCACGGCTATGTCTCCGTGACGCCGCTGCAGGTCGACCTCACGAACTACAAGCAGGTCCCGCCGGTCCGAGGCTGGATGGACGGCCCCGCCGTCTGAGATCCGCAAGGCACATTCAAGGGATAGAACGGAAAGGAAAGAAGGTTCAAGGACATGAACAAAACCGTACGCATTCTGTCGATCTCCGTCGCGGCCGCCGCCGCGGCCTTCCTGTCGGGCTGCTCCTCCGTGGACATGGGCCCGGCTACGGTCGTCGACCACTCCACCTACAGCGACGGCGCCGCGCCCGCGCCCGTCCAGACGCCGAGCCTGCTGCCGGGCGGCATCGTCGACTCCGGCCGCACCCACACGGTGGCCGTGGGCGACACCATCTACAACATCTCCGTGCGCTACGGCCTCTCCGCCGAACAGCTCCAGCAGCTCAACGCCATCACCGATCCGACGCAGCTGCGTCTGGGGCAGGTCCTGAGGCTTCCCGCCTCCGTCAACGCGCCCCGCGCCTACACGGGCAATCCGCAGGTCCGCGTCAACCGTGTGACGAACGACACCGTGCTTGAGACTGCGCCGATCCGCAATGCCGAGACGGTGCCCGCTGCGGGTGAAACGACCGCCACCTCGTCGGCTGCATCCGCTGACGCCGCCGAAGCCGCCCGCAAGAAGGCCGAGGCCGAAGCAGCCGCCGAGAAGGTCCGCACCCAGGCCGAAGCGGCCAAGTCCCAGGCCCAGCAGAAGCTCAACGCCGTCACGCCGGGCCAGCGCATGATCTGGCCCGTGAGGGGCAAGATCAAGAGCGACTTCGCAAAGAACACCTTCGGTCTTGAGATCGCGGGCACGCAGGGCGACGTGGTCGTCGCGGCCATGCAGGGAGAAGTCATCTGGGTGGGCACGCTCAAGGGCTACTCGGGCACGCTCGCCGTCGTCAAGCACAGCCCGACGCTCATCACCGCCTACGGCGGCCTTGAGAACGTGGCGGTCTCCCAGGGCTCGAAGATCAAGTCGGGCCAGAAGATCGCCGACCTCAAGGGCGACACGCTGAGGTTCGAGGTCCGCGAGACCGGCAAGTGCGTCGATCCGCTCAAGTACCTCAACAAGCGCTGATCCTCGGAGAGTCAGTCAAAAAAGAGCGCCGGCTTCACCGCCAGGCGCTCTTCTTTTTGGTAAAGTCTCCTACCTGAATTTTTGAGGACGGCCGGATGAAGTCGGCCGTCCAGGGATCCCCGTTTTACATAGAGAGTCAAGAGTCATGGCACGACGCAAAGAGAAAACCCCCGAATACTTCACCGTCGAGGTGGAGCGCCTCGACCAGGAAGGCCGCGGCGTGGGTCATCACGACGGCAAGGTCGTCTTCATCGAGGGCGCCCTTCCGGGCGAGCTCGTCACCTACGAGCGCATCCGCAACAAGACCAGCTTCGAGATCGGCCGCGTCGCCCAGGTTCACCGCGAGAGCGTTCAGCGCGTCGAGCCCCGTTGCCCCAAGTTCGGCCACGGTCCCGGCAGCTGCGGCGGCTGCGCCATGCAGCACCTTGAGCCACGCGCCCAGGTCGCTTACAAGGAGCGCACGCTCATCGACACGCTCTGGCACATCGGCCGCGTTCGTCCCGAACAGATCATCACGCCGATCTACGGTCCGTTCTGGAACTACCGTCACCGCGCCCGCCTGACGGTCCGCGACGTCGCCAAGAAGGGCGGCGTGCTCGTCGGCTTCCATGAGAAGTCCTCCTCCTACGTCGCCGAAATGACGGGCTGCCACATCCTCACGAAGAACGTCTCCGACATGATCATGCCGATGCGCGAGCTCGTTTCCAAGCTCTCTATCCGCCAGCGCATGCCGCAGATCGAGGTCGCCGTCGGCGGCAACGGACGCACGGCCCTCGTCTTCCGCACGCTCGAGGAGCCGACCGATGGGGACATGGCCCTGCTCAACGCCTTCGGCGCCGAGCACAAGGCCGACATCTGGCTCCAGCCCAAGGGTCCGGACTCCGCCCACCCGGTCGATCCCGCCAACATCAACGCGCTCGGCCTCCAGCTTCCCGAGTTCGGCGTTCGCATCAACTTCAAGCCGACCGACTTCACGCAGGTCAACCATGAGCTCAACGAGACCATGGTGAGCCGCGCCGTTCGCCTGCTCGGCGTGGAACCCGAGCACAAGGTCGCCGACTTCTTCTGCGGTCTGGGCAACTTCACGCTCCCGCTCGCCACGTGCGCTTCGCACGTGACCGGCATCGAGGGCTCCGACGCGCTCGTCGCCCGCGCCCGTCAGGGCGCGGCCGACAACGGCCTCGCCGAGAAGACCGACTTCGTGGCCCGCAACCTCTTCACGTGGTGCGACCAGGACTGGGAGGCCCTCTGGAAGAAGATGGGCGGCATCGACCGCGTTCTCATCGACCCGCCGCGCGAAGGCGCCCTGGCGCTTTCCCGCGTGCTTGCCGCCACCGACAAGCGTCCCGCCCGTATCGTCTACGTCTCCTGCAACCCCGCGACGCTCGCACGCGACTGCGCCATCCTTCATCATGAGGGCGGCTGGCACATCCGCGCCGCCGGCATCATGAACATGTTCCCGCACACGGGCCACGTCGAGTCCATCGCCGTGCTCGAGCCGGGTCCCAGGCCCGAGAAGAAGTCCGAGGAGGCCGAGGCCATCGAGCGCCGCATCGCCGCCTCGGGTGACGACGACGTCAAGATGAACCTGCCGCAGTAACCTCAGACGGCTCCGTCCCGTCCCGCTGATGCGGGCTCGGGGAACGAGACTATCCAAGAGTCGAAGGAGTCGAAAATGTCGAAAAAAGCGCCGGACGCCATCGCGTCGCGGCGTTTTTTTCGCATTCCGGCTCATCGAACACGATGTTTTCCTGAGGCCTTTCACGGCAGGATCAAAAAACGCTCATGTTAAGTCGAAATATGCACAACGGGAGGGTTACAATGGGCGAACAAAGCCCGTCATGCAAGGAGGAACAATCATGACCAGAGCCGCAGTCAGAGAAAGGGCGCAGGCCCGCCGCGCAGCCGATGCGGCCTTCAGGGAGGCGTTCGACGCCTACATGTTCGAATGCTTCGCCAAGCCCGGATTCAAGCTTGAGAGCGAGGCGCAGCTTGCCGAGCGTTTCGGCGTCACCCGCTACAAGGTTCGCAAGGCGATCGAGGCCCTTAATCAGGCGGGCGTGCTCGAGCGCGTCAAGCACGGCGGCTCCACCGTGAGGAGCGTCACGCCCGAGGAGCTTGCCGACCGCGCCGATCGTCTTCTGAGCGTCGCGGGGCTGCCCGCCGAGGAGTTCGAGGACGCCGTCTCCGATCTTGTCTGCGGCCTCGTGCCCGTCATCATGGACAAGGTCGACCCCGAGAAGCTCGCGGGTCTTGAGACCCTCGTCGAGACCGTGGGCGCCGCACGCACGCCTGCCGAGCGCCGCAGCGCCGTCTTCGACTTCCTGACGGGACTCGCAGCTGTCGACGGCAACCGCTACACCGCGCTCTGCGTGAGCCTTGCCGTCAGGCAGGCCGCCCGCCGCGAGGCCTATGACCTGAGGCTCGATCCCGCCGAGCTCGCCGCCGTCTGTCGCGGTGTTCTCAAAGAGCTGATGAAGGGGCGCCGCAAGAAGGTCGTGGCCGAGCTCGAGGATCTCTTCGGACTCGTGTTCCCGAAGCGCGCCGAGCTGAAGAAGGCCGAAAAGACGGAACAGTCCGAGAAGGCCGAGAAGGCTGAAAAGGGCGGCAAGTAGGACTCGTCCCGGAAAAGAAAGAGGGGCGCAGGCGGCATGGCGACGCCTGCGTCCCGTTTTTGGCGGGCGCAAAAAAGACGGCTCGATCGAGCCGCCCGTCAGGCGCCTGTGCATTCACCTTGCGCGGGATGGCGTCACTTGGCGCGAACCCAGGAGTTCGGAGAGTTGAGCGAGATGTCGAGCAGGCGCTTGAAGAGGCCCATGGACATGCCGATGTGGCCGGCGGTGTCGCTCACGCGGGAATCGGGGACGGAGTCGGGCGCGGTGCCGTGAACGAGCGCGAGGAAGGTGCGGGCCATGGACTCCTTGTCGGCGCCGGGCGTGAGGGCCGCCTGCGTCATGCGCGAGCGGATCGTGCTGTAGCGGTCGAGATCCTCGGGGGAGAGCTTCGAGAAGAGCGGACGTCCGAGGGCTTGGTCGACGAAGGTCTGCATCTGGAAGAGCGTCTTCTTCAGAAGCTTCTCGTCGGCATAGGAGGGGAGGTTCTCGACGGCGGTCCTCATGGCGACGGCCTGAAGGTTGGCCGCCCAGAAGGCCTTGAAGCGGCGCTTCTCCTCGCCGCCTAGAAGCGGAATCGGGCACAGGCTCACGCCGGCGGCCTTGGCCACCTCCTTGTTGAAGAGCGAGCCGGAGAGGTCTCGCACGCAGCCGCCGAAGGTGTAGCCGAGGTTTTCCGCAAAGATCTTGTCGACGGGACGATTGACGGGCGTGTCGTTCTTTTCTTGGTTTTTGGAGGACATGAGCTGGAATCCGAAATGGGTGTGCCGGAAACCTCCGTGCAGGGGAGATTTCTCAACAGGTGCAATTCTGCCATGACTCGCACGCGGTGAGAAAGGGAAACTAACCCTGATCGGGTTGTAGCCAAAAGAAAAAGGCGTGTGCCCCGGGGAGTGATTGCGCGGCCTCGTGCTAAAATCATCAGTTCAGTACGAAAGGGAGCACAACCGCTCCCTTTTGTCGGTTTTTCCACGTCCCGGAGCCTTTTCCGGGCATTTTCTCTGAGAGAACAAAATGGCTATTGAACGCACCCTCTCCATCATCAAGCCGGACGCCGTTGCCAAGAACGTCATCGGCAAGATCTACTCCCGTTTCGAAACGAACGGCCTCAAGATCGTCGCCGCCCAGATGCGTCAGCTTTCCCAGGCTGAAGCCGAAGGCTTCTACGCTGTTCACAAGGAACGTCCCTTCTTCAAGGATCTCGTCTCCTTCATGACGTCCGGCCCGGTCATGATCCAGGTTCTCGAAGGCGAAGGCGCCATTCTCAAGAACCGTGAGCTCATGGGTGCCACGGACCCGAAGAAGGCCGCCGCCGGCACGATCCGCGCCGACTTCGCTGAAAGCATCGACGCCAACGCCGTTCACGGCTCCGACGCTCCGGAAACGGCCGCCGTCGAAATCGCCTACTTCTTCCCGGCTCTCTCCATTCACAGCCGCTAATCCGCTGCGAACACAGTGAGGAATAATTCGTGACCGACAACGTCAAAGAGTCTGCCGCCGCCTCTAAGGTGAACCTTCTCGACTTCGATCTGGAAGGGCTCACCGCTTGGTGCGCCGGCATCGGCGAAAAGGCCTTCCGTGCAACTCAGCTCTCGCGCTGGCTCCATCGTCATGTCGAAGGCGACTTCGACAACATGACGAACCTCGCGAAGGTGTTCCGAGCCAAGCTGAAGGACATGGCCGAAGTGCGTCCTCCCGTGCCCATCACCGAGAAGAAGTCGGCTGACGGCACGCGCAAGTGGCTCTTTGACGTCGGCAACGGAAACGCGGTCGAATCGGTGTTCATTCCAGAGGATGACCGCGGCACGCTCTGCATCTCCACGCAGGCGGGGTGCGCCATGGGCTGCCTCTTCTGCTCCACGGGCAAGCAGGGCTTCAACCGCAACCTCACGACCGCCGAGATCGTGGGCCAGCTCTGGTGGGCCGAACGCGAACTGCGCCGCGACGCAGGCGTGACGGACCCCAACGACCGAATCATCTCCAACGTCGTGCTCATGGGGATGGGCGAGCCGTTGCAGAACCTCGACAACGTTCTGCGCGCCCTGCACGTCTTCCTTGACGACAACGGCTACGGGCTCTCCCGCCGCCGCGTCACCGTCTCCACGTCGGGCCTCGTCCGCCAGATGGACAAGCTCGCCGAGGACAGCCCTGTTGCGCTCGCCGTGAGCCTGCATGCGGGCAACGACGCGCTGCGCGACAAGCTCATGCCCGTCAACCGCAAGCATCCGCTTGCCGACCTGATGGCCGCGTGCCGCCGCTACCTCAAGGTGGCCCCGCGCGACTTCATCACCTTCGAGTACGTCATGCTCGGCGGCATCAACGATCGCCTTGAGCAGGCCGACGAACTCGTCGAACTCGTGCGCCGTGAAAACGTGCCGTGCAAGTTCAACCTGATTCCCTTCAATCCCTTCACGCAGTCGGACCTGCGCAAGCCCGAGCGCGAGCAGGTTCTCGCGTTCTGCCGCCGCCTCAACGAGGCGGGCATCGTGACGACGGTCCGCAAGACGCGAGGGGACGACATCGACGCTGCGTGCGGCCAGCTCGCGGGCGAGGTGCGCGACCGCACCCGCCGCGCCGAGCGCCTTGCACAGCAGAAGGCCGAGGCCGCGCCTCTTCTGCAGGCGGCCCGCCGCAGCGAGTAGCCTCCCGCCGGGGCGTGCGCGAGTCCTGAGGGTCCGCGGCGCCCAAGACACCGAACATCAAAACACTCCTGGAAGGAAGCGCCATGGCCCAAGAAACGTCTGACATGAACGAGCCGGTCCTGCATCCGGCCCCCGCCGAAGGCTTCGGCGCCGCGCTCAAGCGCGCCCGCGAGGCCCAGGGCATCTCCATCGGCGACATGGCCGCCCGCTCCCGCCTTTCGGTCCAGCAGGTCCGCGCGCTTGAGAGCGAAAGAACTGCCGAGCTTCCCGAGCCCGTCTACGTGCGCGCCTTCATCCGCGGCGTCGCCTCGGTGCTCGGTCTCGAACCCGATCCGCTCGTCGCCGACTACACCGCCCGCTACGGCGCCGCAAGTGTCGGGGTCCTTCCCGACCATGATCCCGCCAAGGAGACCGTCGTGCGCGCCTCCGGCCGCCGCACGGGCCTCAAGGCCGCCGTCGTCGCCATCGCTGCGGTCCTCGTCTGCGCTGCAGGCTGGTACGCCTGGTCGAGCATGAGCGACGGCGCCGAGACGCAGCCCGCTGCGGAGACGCCCGTCGTCGATGCCCCCGAATCAGTTGAAGCGGCGCCCGCCCCTGAACAGGCGGCAGCCGATCAGACTGCTCAGGAGAAGACTGCGGCCGAACAGGCCGCCGCCGAGAAGGCCGCTGCGGAAAAGGCCGCTGCGGAAAAGGCCGCTGCGGAGAAGGCCGCCGCTGAAAAGGCGGCCGCCGAAAAGGCCCGCGCCCAGTCGCAGGCCGCCGCGACGGGTGAGCGCCGCGTCACCCTCTCGACCTCGGGCGCCTGCTGGGTGCAGATCCTTCTGCCCAACGGCCGCAGCTTCTTCGCCAAGGAGATGGCCGAGGGCGGCAGCGAGACCCTGAACGTGCCCGTCGGGGCCCGAGTGACGGTCGGCAACGCCTCCGTCATGACGCTCACGGTCGACGGCAGGCCTTACGAACTCACCAAGTCCACCCGCAACGGCATCTGCCGCTTCGTGGTGAAGTAAGAAGATTCAACAGAGCAGCGGCCTTCGGGCCGCTCTTTTCACACCGGCCTCCAGCCGGTGCGTATTTCCCGGAGACTTAAGCCGTGTCGGAAAACACCCTTGAATTCCGTCGCAAGACCCACGCCGTCAAGGTCGCCTGGGGCGGCCGCGTCGTGACGATCGGCGGCATGAACCCGATCGTCGTGCAGTCGATGACGAACACCTCGACGGCCGACGTCGAGTCGAGCGTCGCCCAGGTGCTTGCGCTTGCGCGCGCGGGCAGCGAGCTCGTCCGACTCACCGTCAACACGCCCGACGCCGCTCGCGGCGTCGCCCGCATTCGCGAGGCGCTCGACCGCTCCGGCTGCGACGTCCCGCTCGTGGGCGACTTCCACTACAACGGCCACAAGCTGCTCGCAGATCATCCCGAATGCGCCGCCGCGCTCTCCAAGTACCGTATCAATCCCGGCAACGTCGGCAAGGGCGAGAAGGGCATGGAGAACTTCGCCTCCATGATTGAGTGCGCGAAGAAGTACGGCGCCGCCGTGCGCATCGGCGTCAACTGGGGCTCGCTTGATCAGGCGCTCCTCGCCCGCATGATGGACGAGAACAACGCGCTCTCCGATCCGCTTCCCCCCGACGCCGTCCTTCGCGCCGCTCTCGTCGAGAGCGCCGTGCAGAGCGCCGACATGGCCGTGAAGCTCGGCCTTCCCGCCGACCGCATCGTGCTGAGCGCCAAGGTCTCCGAAGTCCAGGGCCTCATTTCCGTCTACCGCATGCTCGCAAGGCGCGGCAGCTACGCGCTCCACCTCGGCCTTACCGAGGCGGGCATCGGCTCCAAGGGCATCGTCGCCTCGACGGCTGCGCTCGCCGTGCTCCTTCAGGAAGGCATCGGCGACACGATCCGCGTCTCGCTCACGCCGTCTCCCGGCGCGCCCCGCACCGAGGAGGTCGTGGTCGCCCAGGAGATCCTGCAGTGCATGGGCCTCAGGAGCTTCACCCCGATGGTGACGAGCTGCCCCGGCTGCGGTCGTACGACGTCGGACCTCTTCCAACGCCTTGCCGCGGGCACGCAGGACTACCTGCGCTCGCGCATGCCCGAGTGGCGCGTCTCGTGCCCCGGCGTCGAGAACATGACGGTGGCCGTCATGGGCTGCGTCGTCAACGGTCCCGGCGAGAGCCGTCAGGCCGACATCGGCATCAGCCTGCCGGGCTCCGGTGAGAGCCCCGTGGCTCCTGTCTACGTTCGCGGAGAGAAGGTCTGCGCCCTCAAGGGCGATGACATGCAGGCCCGCTTTCACGCTATGATTGAAGAATTCGTCCAAACGACCTACGGCGCATCGTCCCGTGGGCAATCCGATAATTGACAAGAATGAGCAAAGAAAAATTCGCCGGCGAATTTTTCTTTGCTCATTCTTGT
>OGJF01000696.1_pt1 | contig 12435 bp, 8 predicted proteins | sample 1572001 | NCBI WGS metagenome assembly OGJF01 (sample SAMEA2582113, study PRJEB24529) | metagenome | biome: Human gut stool | place: China | collected 2011
GAGCGCCACCTTGCCAAGGTGGAGGTAGCGAGTTCGAGCCTCGTCGGCCGCTCCAGACAAAACAAGCCACTGCAAAACATGATTCGTCGTGTGATGCAGCGGCTTTTTTGTACGTTGAAAGCTTTTTTGGAATTGGAAAAGGAGGGAAAAACGCAGTGATATTCGGCAAGTACATCAACCGGTATTACCTCAAGCATGCTCCCGTACTGCTGCTGGGCCTTGCTGCCCTGCTGACGGTGGATTACATCCAGCTTTTGATCCCGCAGCTCTACCGGCTGGTCATCAACGGGGTGAACCTTGGCCAGGTGGTGGTGAACGGTGAGACGCTGCCCTTTACCAAGGAAGTGCTGCTGCAGCACATCTGCCTGCCCATGATCTGGATCGTGGTGCTGATGGTCATTGGGCGCTTTTTGTGGCGCATCTGTTTCTTCGGCTCGGCGGTGCGGTTCGCGGCAGACCTGCGGGAGCGGATGTTCGACCACAGCCGCAGGCTGTCCCAGCAGTACTATCAGGTGAACAAGGTCGGCAACCTGATGAGCCTGTACACCAACGATCTGGACACCATTCAGGAGTGCTTTGGTGACGGCGTGCTGATGTTCTTCGACGCGCTGACCCTGGGTCTGCTGGCCCTTTATAAGATGTGGACCATGGACGTACGGCTGACCCTGCTGGCCCTGATCCCGGCCCTGATCATGTTTGCCATCGGTACCCAGATGAGCAAGGTGATGACCCGGCGCTGGGAGGAGCGGCAGGAGGCCTTCTCCGGCCTTTCCGATTTCGCGCAGGAGAACTTTTCCGGCATTGCGGTCATCAAGGCCTTTGTCAAGGAATACAAGGAACTGCAGGCCTTCCGGAAGCTGAACAAGGAAAACGAGGAAATCAACGTGACCTACACGAAGATCGCCACCCTGCTGGAGGTGCTGGTGACCCTGTTCGTGGAGTCCGTGATCTGCATCATTCTGGGTTACGGCGGCTATCTGGTCTATCAGGGCCGGTTCAACGCCGGCCAGCTGGTGGAGTACATCGGCTACTTTGAGGCCATCGTCTGGCCCATCATGGCCGTGTCCATGCTGATCGAAAAGACCAGCCGCGGCAGGGCCTCCCTGAACCGCATCACTGAGCTGCTGGATGCCCCCATCGATGTGGCCGACCGCCCCGGCGTGGCCGACCTGACCGACCCCAAAGGCGGCATCGAGTTCCGCCACCTGAACTTCCGCTACCCGGACGGCGAGTACGATGTGCTGCGGGATATCTCCTTTACCATTGCGCCCGGCGAGAGCGTGGGCATCGTGGGCAAGACAGGTGCGGGCAAGACCGCCCTGGTGGACCTGCTGCTGCGCACCTATAATGTGCCGGACGGAACCCTGTTCGTGGACGGCAGGGATGTGAACAGCCTCTCCATCCACTCGGTGCGCAATGCCTGTGCCTACGTTCCGCAGGATAATTTCCTGTTCTCGGACACCATCGCCCACAACATTGCCTTTGGTGTGGACGATGCCACCCCCGAGGACATCGAGCGGGCGGCAAGCATGGCCGATGTGCGGGATAATATCGTGGATTTCAAGGACGGCTACGAGACCGTTCTGGGCGAGCGTGGCGTGACGGTGTCCGGTGGTCAGAAGCAGCGCATCTCCATCGCCCGCGCCCTGCTCAAGGACGCGCCCATCCTGATCCTGGATGACTCCGTCTCGGCGGTGGATACCAGCACCGAGAAGATCATTCTGGACAACCTCAAGAACAGCCGGGCAGGCAAGACTACCCTGCTCATTGCCCACCGCATTTCCACGGTGGAGCGGCTGGATAAGATCGTATTCCTCAACGAGGGCCGGGTGGAAGCCGTCGGCCCCCACGACCAGCTGTATGCTTCCTGCCCGGAGTACCGCCGGATGGTCGATCTGCAGCGGCTGGAGGATGAGACGAAGGGAGGCGAAAACGCATGATGCATCTGAATCCGTTGGTTCTGGTGGGCGCTGTCATCGGCGTGATCACCGCCCTGCTGGTGGCAGCCTATGCCGCCGTCAAGGACAAAAAGACCGCCATGGGCTTTGAGCGCAACATGGAGGACGGCGAGATCATGCGCCGCCTTGCCCGCTATGCCCGGCCCTACCTGAGCAAATTCCTCATTGTGGGCCTGCTGATGCTCTTCTCCATTGCCTACGATATCATTTCACCCCTCATCGTGGGCCGCATCGAGGAGCTGGTGGCCGGGGAGTTTGAACTCCGCGCCCTCTTCCTGGGCGTGTCAGTGTATGCAGGCGTGCTGGTGTTCTCTATGGGCAGCACCTACCTGCAGGCTGTGATCCTGCAGCGGGTGGGCCAGCGCATCATCTCCGATCTGCGCGAGGATCTGTTCAGCCACATTGAATCTTTGGCACACGAGCAGCTCAACGAGATCCCGGTGGGCAAGTTGGTCACCCGAGTGACCAACGATACCAACGCCATCTCCATGATGTTCACAAACCTCTTGGTCCAGCTGACCAAGAACAGCTTTGTCATTCTGGGCATTCTGGTGGCCATGCTCTGCCTGAACTACGAGCTGACGTTGATGGTGCTCTGCTTTGTGCCCTTCATCGTGATCTTCACGGTCATCTTCCGCAAGTTCTCCCGCCGCGCCAACCGCAAGCTCAAGAACGCGACCACCGATATCAATACCTATCTGTCCGAAAACCTGTCCGGCATCAAGGTCACCCAGATCTTTGGCCGGGAGGACGAGAAGATGGAGGATTTCCGCCAAAAGAGCCAGAAGCTGGCCCGGGCCAATCAGGAGCAGATCTTCGTGTTCAGCGTGTTCCGTCCGCTGGTGTATATGCTGTATATCAGCTCGATCCTCTGCCTGTTCTATCTTGGCGGCATGGGCCATCTGAACCATGTCACCTTCCTCGGGCAGACCATTTCCAGCGGCACCATCGTCACCTTTTATATGTATATCTCCAAGTTCTTCACCCCCATCCAGAACCTTGCCGAGCAGTTCAACTGGCTGCAGTCGGCGCTGGCGTCGTCGGAGAAGGTCTTCTCCATCATGGACATCCAGCCCAAGATGCAGGATGCCCCCGATGCCATTGAGCTGGACGAGGTGAAGGGCGAGATCGAGTTCCGGGACGTGTGGTTCAGCTACATTCCCGGCGAGTGGGTGCTGCAGGGCGTTTCCTTTCATGTGGATGCCCGCCAGACGGTGGCTTTTGTGGGTTCCACCGGCTCCGGCAAGAGCACCATCCTCTCCCTGATCTGCCGGAACTACGAGTTCCAGAAGGGCCAGATCCTGATCGACGGCATCGACATCCGCAAGATCAAGATCTCCTCCCTGCGCAGGCACTTCGGCCAGATGCTGCAGGATGTGTTCCTGTTCTCGGGCACCATCCGCTCCAACATCGTTCTGCGGGAAGAGGGCATCCCCGACAGCGAGATCATGGAGGTCTGCCGCTACGTCAACGCCGACAAGTTCATCAACAAGCTGGACCACGGGCTGGACGAAGAGGTGCGTGAGCGCGGCAACAACTTCTCCGCCGGGCAGCGGCAGCTGCTCAGCTTTGCCCGCACCATCATCCACAAGCCCAGCGTGATGATCCTGGACGAGGCTACCGCCAACATCGACACCGAGACCGAGCTGCTGATTCAGGATTCGCTGGAAAAGATGCGTACCGTGGGCACCATGCTCATTGTGGCCCACCGGCTGTCCACCATCCAGCATGCGGACAACATCATCGTGCTGTCCCACGGTAAAATTCTGGAGCAGGGCACCCACCAGCAGCTGCTGGCCCGGCATGGCCGCTACTACCAACTGTATACCCTGCAATACCACAAGGCGCAGCTGAACGCAGCCGAATAAGCACAGACAGAAAGGCCGTTGACCTGAGATGGGTCAGCGGCCTTTCTGTCTGCACCGGGGGTGGAGTCGTCCGCTTCCGGATCGTTGAGGGAACGCAATTAACACTTGCAAAACAGATGCATCGCTCGTATAATAGAATGTGGTAAAATAATAAAAAAGAGAAATGGAAAGGAGGGGCCACAGGATGCAGTGGATCGATGCGCTCGGCTATGAAGAAGTGATGACCTTTCTGCGCAGTACACCGGCGAACCTCTTTTTCAAGGATACGGAATGCCGTTATCTTTTTATTTCGGACGTTAGGACTTTCTTCCCCTACGGAGAAGGGCAGGAAGAGGATGTGCTGGGCAAGACAGATCTGGAGATCTGGGGCAACGAGGAACAGGCCCGCTTTTATTATGAGCAGGACCAGAAGGTGCTTGCCACCGGCAAGGGAACCGGCTATATCACCGAGGTGCCCCGGAAGGATGGGACGGCATACTATCAGATCAAAAAGAACCCCGTTGTGCTGGAGGGAAAGATCATCGGCATCGTGGGGCTTATTGGTGATATCACCGAACGGGTGCGGCTGGAAAAACAGGCCGAGAACTGGGCCGTCCACGATGACCTGACCGGTCTGTATAACCGTATGAAATGTGAAAATGATTTACGCCACATTGTCCGTAAAGCGGTGCGGGACAAAGAAAAAGGTGCCGTGCTGTTTATGGATTTGGACGATTTTAAACATATCAATGACGGACTGGGACATCAGTACGGCGATGTGCTGTTACAGCAGGTCGCCGCAGGCTTACAGGGGATTGCGGGAATCCGCGGACACTGTTACAGAATGGGCGGTGATGAATTTGTCATCATTATTCTGCCGCAGTATTTTGACATCTGGGAAAAAATTGTTAAAAATATTATTGCGATGTTCCGTAAACCGTGGTATCTGATGGAAACAGAATACTTCTGTACGATGAGTATGGGTGTTGCCTTTTTCCCGGACGACGGAACGGAAGTGGACGATATTATAAAGACGGCGGACATTGCCATGTATGAGGCAAAGAAAGCCGGTAAGAACCAGTACAGCATTTACGACAATACATCGAGTGAAAATGTCAGCAAGCGGCTGGATATTGAAAATAATATGCGGCAGGCAGTGGCCTCAGAGATTCAGGAGTTTCTGGTATACTACCAGCCGGTAGTAGATGCAGTGACAAAAAAATGCACATCCTGTGAAGCACTGGTGCGATGGGACAGCAAATCTCTCGGATTTATGGGACCGAGCGACTTTGTACCGCTTGCAGAATATCTTGGACTGATTACCTCCATCGGGGACTATGTGTTAGAAGAAGCCTGCAGTCAGTGCAGATACTGGAACGAGCACGGCTATCCCGACTTTCATGTCAATGTCAATTTGTCGGTAGTTCAGCTGCTCCAGAAAGATGTGGTAAAAAATATTGAAAAAATCCTTTTAAAGACGGGTGTAAATCCAAAGAATATTATTCTGGAAATCACGGAGTCCTTTGCTATTAACGATATGAACCGTGTCCTTGAGATTATCAAGGGGCTTAAAAAATTAGGTCCGCGGATTGCATTGGACGATTTTGGAACCGGATATTCTTCGTTAAATTATATCAAGCAGCTTCCGCTGGATTTAATCAAAGTGGATAAGACATTTATCGATGATATTCTGGAAGATGAATATGCACAGGCATTTGTACGGCTGATTGTGGAACTGTCAAAAACCATCGGCACGAAGCTGGTCGTTGAAGGCGTGGAACATCAGGAACAGTACGAGCTGCTCAGAGGTCTGGGGGTGCATTATATACAGGGATTCTATTTTGGAAAACCGGCAGCCGCAAAAGATTTTGAACAAAAGTACTTAGCATCATGGAAGCCGGAGCAGTAAGGAAGAACCATAAATATAAGAACAATAAAAGAAATTAAAATGCGAGGGCGGCGCATGCCGCAGAAATGAGGTAGAGATGAGAACAATTATCAGAGGTGGCAGGGTGTTAGATCCAGCAAGCAGCACAGACGGCATCAGGGATATTCTTGTGGAAGACGGTATTATTAAAGAGGTTGCAGAACATATCAGTACCGATGCAGAAAATGTAATTGAGGCAGAAGGTCTTTATGTCATGCCGGGACTGATTGACCTGCATGTACATTTCCGGGAGCCGGGATTTGAACATAAGGAAACAATCCGTACCGGAGCCAGAGCAGCGGCGAGAGGCGGATTTACAACCGTTTGTGTCATGCCGAATACCAAGCCGGTTGTAGACAGCGTGGAAATGGTGAAGTATGTGATTGACAAGGCAAAGGAAGTAACAGATATCCATGTGCTTCCGATTGCGGCAATTACGGCGGGACAGGACGGAGAATTTATCACAGATTTTGAAAATCTGTACAAAAACGGTGCGGTTGCGGTCAGCGAAGACGGCAAGTCTGTTATGAATGCGAGAGTGGCAAGACAGGCAATGCGTCTGGCTGCGGAAGTCGGAATCCCTGTATTTGCACACTGCGAAGATAAAAATTTAGTTGCAAGAGGTGTGATGAATGCCGGCAACAGAGCCAAAGAACTCGGACTTTATGGCATTATGAATGCGGTGGAAGATGTCATTGTGGCAAGAGATATCCTGCTTGCAAAAAACACAGGCGCAAGACTGCATCTGTGCCACTGCTCAACCGTGGACAGTGTGAAGATGACAAAGCTTGCAAAGGAAGAAGGAATAGATGTAACAGCAGAGGTTACACCACACCATTTTACACTGACGGAAGATGATATCACAGGTGATGATGCAAACTACAAAATGAATCCGCCACTGCGTGCTAAGGCAGACCGCGAAGCGTTAAAGGAAGGCTTAAAGGAAGGGGTTATGGATGTGATTTCAACAGACCATGCACCGCACCACAGAACAGAAAAAGAGCGTCCGTTTGCTGAAGCACCATTTGGCATTACGGGACTTGAAACTTCTGTGAGCCTGACGATTACGGAGCTGGTGGACAAGGGTGTTTTAACACCGCTTCAGATGGCAGAACGCATGAGCTATAAGCCTGCGCAGATTATCAACAGCGACAAAGGAACACTGCTTCCGGGACGTGCGGCAGATATTACGATTATCGACCCAAATGAAGAATATGTGATTGACAGCACCCTGTTTGCATCCATGGGAAAAAATACACCGTTTAACGGAAAGACAGTCAAGGGCAGAGTCAGATATACAATGTCAGACGGTAAGGTTGTATATTCATACAAGCCGGGCTGTGAAATTATAGTAGACAAAGACGTTCCAAAACTCATATAATAAATACGCCTGTACCGGCAGAAAGAGGAAGACAAAAATGATTAACAAGTTAGTAGACAAAATTAAAAAGCAGAACGCACCGGTTGTAGTCGGATTAGACCCGATGATGAAGTTTATACCGGAACATTTAAAGAAAGCCGCATTTGCGGAATACGGTGAAACATTAGAAGGTGCGGCAGAAGCAATCTGGCAGTTTAACAAGGCGATTGTAGATAATATTTATGATATTGTACCGGCAGTCAAGCCACAGGTTGCAATGTATGAGCAGTTCGGCATTGAAGGCATGAAGGTATTCCAAAAGACCGTAGACTACTGTAAGTCAAAGGACATGGTCGTTATCGGTGACGTAAAGCGTGGGGACATCGGTTCGACATCAGAAGCGTATGCTGTTGCACATTTGGGAAAGGTGCAGGTTGGAAGCAAGAAGCTTTCCGCATTTAACGAAGATTTTGCAACGGTGAATCCGTATCTGGGTTCAGACGGCATCGATCCTTTTGTAAAGGTCTGCAAGGAAGAAAAGAAGGGAATCTTTATTCTTGTTAAGACTTCCAATCCGTCCAGTGGCGAATTTCAGGACCGTTTAATTGACGGCAGACCGCTCTATGAGCTGGTAGGTGAAAAGGTTGCCGAGTGGGGCAGTGAATGTATGGGTGATGACTACAGCTATGTCGGAGCCGTTGTCGGTGCAACGTATCCGGAAATGGGCAAGACCCTGCGTAAGATTATGCCAAAGGCTTATATTTTAGTACCGGGTTACGGTGCACAGGGCGGTAAGGCAGAGGATTTGGTACATTTCTTTAACGAAGACGGCTTAGGTGCGATTGTCAACAGTTCAAGAGGCATTATTGCGGCTTATACAAAGGAACAGTACGCAAAATTCGGTGAGGAGCATTTCGCAGAAGCTTCCAGACAGGCGGCACTCGATATGATTGCCGACATTAACGGTGCATTACACAAGTAGGCGGAAATGAGGAGCAGAAATGGCATATAGAGAAAAAGTAACGATTGTACGTGCAGATGAAATCGCAACGGACATTTATGAAATGTGTTTTTCAACAAAAAATATTGCAAAGGAAGCAAAGCCGGGACAGTTCGTGTCCGTCTATTCTAACGACGGTTCGCGGCTTCTTCCGCGCCCAATCAGTATCTGCGGCATTGAGGGTGATACCCTGCGCATTGTATACCGGGCAGTCGGAAAAGGCACACAGGAATTTGCAACCATGCACGCCGGACAGACCCTTGAAGTACAGGGACCGCTTGGCAACGGCTATGACATTTCAAAGGTATCAAAGGAACGCAAAGCGATCTTGTTTGGCGGCGGCATTGGGATTCCGCCGATGTTGGAGCTGGCAAAGCAGTTAGATTGTGAAAAGAGCATTGTTTTAGGGTATCGTGATGAATTGTTTTTAAATGATGAATTTGAAGCATACGGTAAAGTGTATCTGGCAACAGAAGACGGCAGTGCCGGAACAAAGGGCAATGTATTGGATGCCGTAAAGGCATGCGGCATTGAAGGTGACATTTTATTTGCATGCGGTCCGACACCGATGCTTCGTGCTATTAAGCAGTATGCAAAAGAAAACGGACTGGAATGTTACCTGTCCTTAGAAGAAAAAATGGCATGCGGAATTGGTGCGTGCCTTGCCTGTGTATGCAAGTCCACACAGGTAGACGACCATTCGAAGGTACATAACAAAAGAGTCTGCAAAGAAGGACCGGTATTTAACGCAGAGGAGGTAGAACTGTAATGAATTTATCCGTAAATATTGCAGGAGTTGAATGGAAGAATCCTGTTACAACCGCTTCCGGCACGTTTGGTTCCGGTATGGAATATGCAGAATACGTTGATTTGAATAAGCTGGGTGCCGTAACGACAAAGGGCGTTGCCAATGTACCGTGGCCGGGTAATCCGACACCGCGTATTGCAGAAACCTACGGCGGCATGATTAATGCAATCGGTCTGCAAAATCCGGGACTGGATACGTTTATTTCAAGAGATATTCCGTTTTTAAAGCAGTATGATACAAAGATTATTGTCAATGTCTGTGGAAAAACAGAGGAAGATTATGTCGATGCGGTGGAAAAGTTAAGCGAACAGCCGGTGGACATGCTTGAAATCAATATTTCCTGCCCAAATGTCAAGGAAGGCGGTATCGCTTTCGGTCAGAATCCGGCTTCGGCAGAACGGATTACGGCGGCAGTGAAAAAGGTCGCAAAGCACCCGGTTATTATGAAGTTAAGCCCAAACGTAACCGATATTACGGAAATGGCAAAGGCAGTAGAAGCGGGCGGCGCCGATGCGGTTTCACTGATTAATACGATTACGGGCATGAAGATTGATATTAACAGGAGAACATTTGCAGTTGCCAATAAAACAGGCGGTATGTCCGGTCCGGCAGTAAAACCGGTCGCAGTCCGCATGGTTTATCAGGTAGCCAATGCAGTCCGTCTGCCAATCATCGGCATGGGAGGTATCGCAACCGCAGAAGATGCCCTTGAATTTATCATGGCAGGCGCCAGTGCAGTAGCTGTCGGCACGGCAAATTTCCATAATCCGATGGCCACCGTTGAGATTGTAGACGGCATCGCCGCTTATATGAAGAAAAATAACATTGAAGACATTCATGAACTGATTGGATGTGTAAAATAATAACCGCTGACGCTGCGGAGTGGAAGCGGCGCAGGAGGTAGAAAATGTCACAAAGACAGGCAACAAAGGAACAACAGCAGATTATAGAAGCAACAGAAGGCAATATCCGCGTGCGTGCGGTACCGGGTTCGGGAAAGACATTTGCACTGACGAAACGAATCATCTATCTGATATTGGAGCTGTATGTCGAGCCGTCGTCCATCGTTGCCATGACATTTACCAATAAGGCGGCGAATGAAATGAAGTACCGTCTGAAAAAAATGATAGGGGACTTTGCAACGTGTTATGCGGGAACCTTTCATGGATATTGTAATTTAATTCTAAAAGAAGAAATCTACCGCCTTTCTTATCCGAAGACTTTTGTGATTCTGGATAAGAAAGCGCAGGTGGATTTGATTCGTGAAGTCGCCGATGAACTGGGATTTTCGTTAAAAGATTTTACGGCAAAGGAATATGCGGACAAAATCTGTGAGGAAAAGCAGGACAGAGCCTATATTCCGCTGATGTTAGATACCGGCAGGGAAGCCCTGCAAAAGAAAATCGGTCACACGGAGGACCCGTTTTATCAGGTGTACTATTCTTATCTGAAAAAACAACGCGATAATTATGTGCTGGATTTTGAGGATATCATACAGTTTGCAATCTACATTCTCACGCAGTATAAAGAGGCACTCAAAAAATGGCAGAGCCGTTGTCAGTATCTGCTTTGTGATGAATATCAGGATGTAAATAAAAATCAGGAATATTTACTTTATTTATTAAGCGGAAAATATCACAACCTGACAGTTGTGGGCGATGATGACCAGTGTATTTACGGCTGGCGCGGGTCTGATGTGGAATATATGGTGCATTTTAATGAGCGGTATGAAAATGTCGTGGATTATTCGTTAAGCCGCAACTTCCGCAGTACGCCGGAGATTGTAGCGGCGGCAAATTCTTTAATTGAAAAGAACCAGAACCGTCTGGAAAAGCAGATGTATACCAAAAATCCGCATGGCGCAAAGCCGGTATATAACTGTCTGCCGTATGAAAAAGACGAAGCGGTATGGATTGCAGAACAGATAGACGCGGCGGTTTCAACCGGGAAAAAATATGCAGACCACACGGTGCTTGTGCGTGCGGCTTCCCAGACAAGAGCGCTGGAGGAAGCCTTTCTTGCAAAGAAAATTCCGTATAAGATTTTAAACGGCGCAAGGTTTTATGATTCGGAGGAAATCCGCACGGTGCTTGCCTATCTGCGCATGGTTTATGCACCGAATGATTTGGATTTCTTATGGACGATAAAAAGACCGCGCAAGGGTTTCGGCAAGAAATCCATAGAAGATTTGAAAAAATATGCCGCAGAACACGAAATTGGACTGTTTCAGGCACTCGGTGAGCAGATTGAACAGGGTACTGTAAAAAAAGAAGTGCTTGTTGCTTATTATAAAAATATATCGGAATTACATAAAGAATATGATAAGTATTCATGCAAAGAGCTTGTCAACCGGGTACTGGATTTCGGATACCGCGAGGAACTGGAGCAGGACGTGGAACAGCGAAGGCTGGATAATGTGACGGAACTGATAACAGCCATTGCCGCAATGGAAGCGGAAAATCAGGATAAGCTTTCGCTGGAAGAACTGCTGGCACATTTTGCATTGTTTACGGCTCAGGATGATGACGATGAAAAAAATGTTGTGAAAGTCATGACGATTCACACGGCAAAGGGCCTGGAATTTGACATTGTATTTATCTGTGGACTGGTAGACGGGCAGTTTCCAAGCAGGCGCCTGCGCAATGAAGATGAGCTGGAAGAAGAACGGCGGCTGTTTTACGTGGCGGTGACACGGGCAAAGACACGGCTGTATCTAAGCAGTTACGCGGCAAAGTCGGAAGGCTTTCCGGTGCGTCCATCGGCATTTATACAGGATATTGACTACAGCCTGCTGGAATGTGTGGGAAATGTCGTCAAAAACGGTCAGGCCACACCGCAGATGCTGCCGAAGAAGACCTTTGATGTGGGCGATAAAGTAGAGCATAAAATTTTCGGTGTCGGAACGATTGTAGACATCAATCTATCCACCCAGTCTTATGAAATTGATTTTGAAAAATTAACCGGAACGAGAAAGATTATGTTCCGTGCGGAGTTAAAAAAAGTGTAAGCTCGTTATCAGGAGTGGTGATAAAAAGTGTAGGCTGTCAGTGCGGCTTACATTTTTTTAGCTTACAGATATAGTTTTAAACTATGGACAACCTTAATGAATTCATATTATACAGATAGGAAAATGTCCGTTATAATACGACAAAACAAAGGAAGCAGGAGGAAACATAAAGTGAGCCAGTTATATACACCTTTCAGATATGATTTTGTAGGAAGCTTTTTAAGACCGGAGTATTTAAAGAAAGCAAGAGCGGATTACGAAGCAGGAGCAATGAGCGCAGAGGAATTGAAAAAGACAGAAGATAAGGCAATTACAGAGTTGGTTGCAAAGCAGAAGGAGGCAGGTTATCACGTTATTACAGACGGAGAATTCCGCCGTGCAACATGGCATCTGGATTTTATGTGGGCATTTGACGGAGTCGGACACAGCAAAACCGAAACGGGACTTCCGTTCCACGGTGAAGCTGCAATGATTGATGATACATATGTGACGGGAAAGATTTCTTATAAGAAAAATCATTCGTTTGTA
>OGJF01000698.1_pt1 | contig 12384 bp, 9 predicted proteins | sample 1572001 | NCBI WGS metagenome assembly OGJF01 (sample SAMEA2582113, study PRJEB24529) | metagenome | biome: Human gut stool | place: China | collected 2011
CCTGCTTTTCGGCGTAGGGCAGGTAGGGGCTGATGGAGTCCAGACCCATGTAGGGTGCCAGCGTAACGAAATCGCTCTCAAAATCGCCGGTGAAGTGACCCATGGCGTACATCTCGGCGGTCTTGGCAATGTCACCGCGCTTGATGTCCGCGATCACCGGCACACCGGCCTCGCGCACAGCCTTCAGGGTGTCGGCGTAGGCCTTCATGCCCTCCAGACCCAGAGACTCATAATAAGCGATCTGTACCTTGTAGCAGCCGGCCACAGCCTTGGTGGCATCAATGAGCTTTTTGTTGAAGCGCACGATGTTCTCGCCCTTGGTCAGGGTGCTGTCCACAAAATCGGCAGGCAGGTAGCTGAAATCGGTGTCCAGACCCACGCACACCGGGCCGCGGGCTTCCACAGCTTCGTACAGTTTGTCCATGTTCGTCATTTGGGTGTCCTCCTGTATAAGTCGTATTTATAGAAAATAAATTGTAGCTATGGGTTTTACTCCTCGGCCTGATAGGTGATCTTACCGGCCTTGATGGTAGCAAACACCTTGCCGTAAAGCTGTGCGCCGTCAAAGGGGGTGTTGTGGCTCTTGGAGTGCAGCTTTTCCTTTTCCACCATGTAGGGGGTGTCCAGATCCACCAGCACAAAGTCGGCATCGAAGCCCGGCTCCAGCTGACCCTTGGCAAGGCCCAAGATCTCGGCGGGGCGGGTGCTCATCAGGTGCACCAGCAGCTCCAGCGGCAGACCCTCCTGCTTGCAGAGCTTGGTGTAGCACACGCCGAAGGCGGTCTCGCTGCCCACCATACCGGCCATGCCCTTCAGCTTATCTTCCTCAGAGTGAGGTGCATGGTCGGTGGCAATGGCGTCCACGATGCCGGTACGGATGCCCTCCACCAGCGCCTCCACGTCGTCGGCGGTGCGGATGGGCGGGTTGACCCGGTAGTCGCAGGTGTCGTTGGTGAACCACAAGTGGTGGGGGGTCACCTCACAGGTGACGGGTGCACCCCGCAGCTTTGCCATGCGGATGGCATCCAGCGCGCCCCGGGTGGACACATGGCACATATGCAGCCGGGTCTGGTAGTACTCGCTCAGCCAGCAGTTGCGCACCGTCTCGATATCCTCGGCCAGACGGTAATCCCACGGACTGATCTCCATATCCTCGGCGTGGCTCATGACCGTGATGTCCTTCTGGGTGCAGATGGCAAAAGCCCGTGCCATGGTGGCGTTATCCTGCACGCCGTGGCCATCCTCGGTGATGAACTTCACGCTGGCGGGCAGGGTCTTGAGGTGGTCGATGCTCACGCCGTCAAAGTTCTCGGTGATGGAGACGGTCTGGTTTGCATCGCACAGCCCCACCTCGGCAGCCTTCTGCTCCACCATCACGGCCTGTGCGGCAGAGGAGCAGACGGGTTTGGTGTTGGGCATCAGGTTCACAAAGGTGTAACCGCCGGCGGCAGCGGCGCGGCTGCCGGTCTCGATATCCTCCTTGTACTCAAAGCCTGGGGTGCGCCAGTGGCAGTGCAGATCCACAAATGCGGGCAGCACAGTCAGCCCACCGGCATCCACCACCGTCTCGTTCTCGGCGGCAAGGGCGGAAAGATCCTGCCCTACGGCAGCGATTTTGCCATCCTTTACATAGATCTCCAGCGGCCGTCCCTCGGTGTTCACAGCGTTTGTCAGCAGCATCGCGGTTCCCTCCTGTAATGATATTTTTGTGTGTCAGGTGCCCGAAAACGGACAAAAAAAAACTTTTCCCCGCAAAGGGAAAAGCTCATTGCGCAAAAAAGGAAACAACGAAGCCACGGCAAAACCGGACGCGAACTGCTTGTTCAGTTTCGGGTTCTGGGCGCTGCACAGCATGGTGTTTCTCCTTTTCTTGATGGTTGCGTTTTCATTCGTATTATTTTATCATAGAACCGCAAAATATGTCAATGGCTGTACGCAAAAACAGGTGTTAAAAGGTTTCTGGCATCTCTCGCCGAATTTTGGATACTCTACCCAAAACCCGAGTCACGCGGCAAAATAACTGCCATTTTGTTCCACAATCCCTAGTACAGCACTGTACTTTCGTCTCCTGCTGTGCTATTATAATACGGTAAAAGGGAGAGCCCCGCCGCGTGGGCGGGTGTTTATGGGAAAGAGAGGTTTTCCGCATGGGTTTACTTGAGGACGCGCGGAACATCCAGCGCAAGGACCCCGCCGCACGCAGCGTGCTGGAGGTAATGCTGCTGTACCCAGGATTCCACATTCTGGTGTATCACCGCATTGCGCACTGGCTGTACCAGCACAAGCACTTTTTTCTGGCACGATGGGTCAGCCAGCATGGCCGCCACCGCACCGGCATCGAGATCCACCCGGGTGCCACCATCGGCAAGTGTCTGTTTATCGACCACGGCATGGGCATCGTGTTCGGCGAGACCTGCGAGATCGGGGATAACTGCACCATCTACCACGGAGTAACGCTGGGCGGTACCGGCAAGGATACCGGCAAACGCCACCCCACCTTGGGCAACAACGTGCTTATCGGCGCAGGCACCAAGGTGCTGGGCCCGGTGTTTATCGGAGATAACGCCCGCATCGGCGCAGGCAGCGTGGTGCTGCGCAACCTGCCCGCCAACTGCACCGCCGTGGGCGTACCCGCCGAGGTAGTGCGTATCAACAACAAGGCGGTGAACCCCGCCGACGATCTGGACCAGCAGGATCTGCCGGACATCGTCTCGCAGCGGCTCACCGATCTGGACCGCCGCCTGAGCCAGCTGGAAAAGGCCGCGCAGGGCGATATCCCGCCCACTGCCGCACAGATCGCCGCCCGGCAGCGGAAATAAAAGATTCCTTTGATAAAAAGATGAGACAGGCTTCCCGGGAAGGTCGCCTGTCTCTTTTTTTGTTGTCAGCTGCGGTTATAACACCGGCTCACCGTTTTCTTTATTGCAATACATCCGGGCATCGGCCTGCCGGATGGCCTCGGTCAAGGGCTGCACATTGCACACGCCGCCAATGCTTACCGAAAGCCGGAGCTCCGGGTGGCTGGGCACCCGCGCTGCCTGCACAGCGTTCTGCACTCGTCGGATGACGCTTTCTACGCCGTCAGGGCAGTTCTGGGGCATCAGCAGCAGAAATTCATCGCCGCCATAGCGGATCAGGATATCAGTCTGACGCAGACAGCTCTGCATGGCTGCGGCCACGGTCTGCAATGCTTCGTCTCCCACCAGATGTCCAAAGCTGTCGTTGACCGACTTGAACTGGTTCACATCGATCATCGCCACACCGCCGTGCATCTCGCCCCCGGCAAGGAACTTATCAAAATAGCGGCGGGTGTAGGCTCCGGTCAGGGGGTCTACGAAGGCGCTGCGCTCCATGCCGTTGCAGCGGTCCAGCAGCAGCCGGTGGCCGCCCATATCCAGCCAGCGGCCATCCGTCAGCCGGGTGACCATTTCCAGCATACAACCCCTGCCGCCTACCTCGATATACTTGGAAATGACAAAATAGGCTTCCTCGTCCTTGAACTCGATCTTATTCAGGATGGTCTTGCGGGCGTAGGCTTTGGCGGAGATGCAGTTTTCGCACCGGGTATCCTTGTTCCATACCATGTGGCAATTGCCGGGCTTTTCGGTCAGGATGCCGTCACTGTCCAGTGCAAGCACCTTGCGGTGCTCCGGGTCTACCAGACGCACCACATCAAAGATGCCCTGCAGCCGCCGTAGGAACCGGGCGGGATCTTCCTCCGGGTCGATGGCGGTCAGCAGCTCTGCCTGATGCTCCACGCGGTGCTGTTCATCGGTCAGCTGCCCCAGCACGTTCACGCAGCGGCGCACCCCGGCACCGCTCCAGATGGTATGCAGCGCCATCCGGTGCAGGTGCGGCTTCCCATCTCGCTGCACCATTACCGGCAGCACCACGTCCGGCGCTTCCGGCGTGGCGCGGCTGATGGCCTTGGAAAGCTTGCGCCGATCCTGTTCGTTCAAAAAGCTGAGCCCCTTGCCCTGCGCAAAATCGGTCACCGTTTTTTGCTGCAAAGGCTCGGCATGGTAGTCATACACGGTCACGTTGCCTGCCAGCAGGTCGTAGTCGAACCGGATGCCACCGCACTGGGCGGCGTAGAAATCCGTGCGCTCCTTTTCCTGCTCCAGCAGCAGCTGGGAGTGGTTCTCCCGGGGCAGCGCCTCCCGGTGCAAAATCTCCTCGGAAAGGCGGTGGGTCTCCTGCCGGAAGCCCCTGTCCCACTCCGAGCGGGTCAGCTCGGTGCGCAGCTGCTCCGAGGACTCTCGCAGGCAGTCCAGCAGCAGCGGGTTGAACGCGCCGCACTCGCCGTTCAGGATCATGCGCAGCGCGGTGTCGTGGTCGTAGGCGTGCTTATAGCAGCGCTCGCTGGTCAGGGCGTCGTACACGTCCGCCAGTGCCACCACCTGCGCCGCAATGGGGATCTCATCTTCTTTCAGCCGGTCAGGGTAGCCATTGCCGTCCCAGCGCTCGTGGTGCCAGCGGCAGATGGCGTGCGCCACCTGCAAAAGCGGCTCGTCCCGCGCAATCGCCTGTCCCAGATCCTGCAGCATCTGTGCGCCCGCCACGGTATGGTTCTTGATAATGGCAAACTCCTCGGCAGTCAGGCGGCCGGGCTTGTTCAGGATTTCCTCCGGGATGACGATCTTGCCGATATCATGCAGCGCCGAAGCGGTGCTGATGAGGGCGATATCGCTTTCGTCCAGCTGATAACGGTCGGTCTTTTGCACCAGCTGATGCAAAAGCAGGTCGGTCAGGGTGCGGATGTGCAGGACATGCAGCCCGCTTTCGCTGTTGCGGAACTCCACCACATGGCTCAGGATGCTGATCATCAGCACGCTGTTGTGCTCTTTTTCGTACACCTGATCGGTAACAAGGCGGGTGAGCCGCTTTTGCTTGGCGTACAGCATGAGGATATTCTTCACCCGGCGTATAATCATGATCCGCTCGAAGGGGCGGCGGATATAGTCTGCCACACCCAGATCATAGGCACGCTCAATGTTGGCGGTATCCTCTGCCGCCGAGATGACGATGACCGGGATCTCGTCCAGCCATGCATGATACTTCATCACTCGCAGCACGTCAAAGCCATCCATGCCCGGCATCATCAGGTCCAGCAGCAGCAGGGAGATATCCGTGCGCTGCCGCATCAGTTCCACTGCCGCTGCGCCATCCTCCGCCTCCAGATAGTCATAGCCATCGCCCAGTATCTCCTTGAGCAGGGCACGGTTGATCTCGGAATCATCCGCGATCAGGATCTTCGGTTTCTCGTTCATGGCCATGTTTCTCCTTTTGCGGCGCATCCTTCTGCCCCGGCTTTGTTCCGGGCACACCGTCCGCACTGACTGGATGTAATAGGTTTTCCCTGGCATCCGCTTTATTGCATTCATTTATACTTTACTGGATTTTACAGCAAAATGCAAGGCTGCGTGCAACATTTTCTGCCATTTTCCGGTATTTTCTGCAAACGTTTTCATTCCCGGTTGTATAAATGCAATTCAATTTTTACAGTACCCTTTGCAAACGTTGTTCGAAAGCAAGCCGTTTGTCGTTACAGCCCTTTCTGTGAAAATGCGGTTGCCGCGCTCCGCAGAGCGCGGCAACCGCGAAATATAAACCTTATTTCCGCTGATGATGCGCAGAGCAAAGCGGAGCGCATTTTAAATCGTTCCACTCTGAAAGAAAAAGGACTGCTGCGCAAAAAACGCAACAGTCCTTTTAAGATTCATTCTTGGGGCATCATGGCATCAAACCATCCCATCAGCTCCGCAGCCATCTGTTCCAGCCGGGTCTCCGGCTGCCATGCAGGCTGTGCAGGCTCCGGGGGCAGTGCCTGTTCCGGGGCGCAGAGGCTTTCTTCCGTTTCCGGTGCAGGCTGTTCCGGTGCAGCCTCGCACTGCGGCACAGCCTCGGGGGCGGTGTCCGGCTGCGCAGGTGTTTCCGGGGCGGTCTGCCGCATGGCGGCAAGAGCAGCCTCGGCTCTGCGGCAGGCGGCTTCGGCCTTTTCTGCCCGGGCATTGGCCTGTTCCAGCTGCTCCCACGCCTGCTCACAGGCGGCTTCCAGCTCTGCATTATCGTGCTTGAGGGCAAGCAGGGTGCGCTCAAAGGCGAACATCCGGGTCTGATACCGGCGCACCTCGGCGCGTGCCGCAGCCAGCTTGCGGCTCAGCTGCTCTGCCTGTGCCCGGGCGCTTTCCGCCTGTGCTGCGGCAGATGCCTGTACAGCGACCTGCCGGGCAAATTGTCCGCGCAGGGCACCGGTCTCCCGCTCTGTCTGCACCATGATGCCCTCCCATGCACACCTTGCACGGGGCTTTCGCTGACCGCATGGGCGCAGCTGCCAGCCCCATTGTAGCCTGTAATTACTTCCGCTTGTTCAGGATGGCCAGCAGCTCGTCGTAGTAACGATTGTCGCTGCTTTCCTCTTCCACGGTCTTCTTTTCAGCCGGAGCAGCAGCCGGGGCGGCATTGGATGCCGGAGCCGCAGCTGTGCCGGTATCGCTGCTGAACACCGCAGTGGGCACAGACTGTGCACCGCCCATGGCGTTGTTAATGCTGTTGCGCAGGTCGCTGGCGCTCTTGTTGTCAAAGCCGGTGGCCACAACGGTCACGCGCATCTCATCGGACAGGTTCTCATCAAAGGCAGTACCCCAGATGATGTTTGCATCGGGATGTGCGCTCTGGGTGATGAGGCCTGCGGCGGTCTCCACGTCCTCCAGACCGATGTCCGGGCTGGAAGTGATGTTGATGATAACGCCGTGTGCACCGGCGATGCTGGTCTCCAGCAGCGGGCTGGAGATAGCAGCCTTGGCGGCGTTCTCGGCCTTGCCTGCACCCTTGGCGCTGCCCACGCCCATGTGGGCGTAGCCGGCATCCTTCATGATGGAGCGCACGTCGGCGAAGTCCAAGTTGATGAAGGCGGGCACGTTGATCAGGGCAGAGATGGACTCAACGCCCTGACGCAGCACGTTGTCGGCAGCCTGGAAGGCATTCATCAGGGTGATCTTTTCCTGACTGATCATCTTCAGGCGCTCGTTGGGGATGACGATCAGGCTGTCAACGTGCATCAGCAGGTTGGCAATGCCCTGCTCGGCCAAACCCATCTTGCGCTTGCCCTCAAAGGAGAAGGGCTTGGTAACGATGCCGACGGTCAGGATGCCCAGATCGTGTGCCACCTCGGCCACAACGGGTGCCGCACCGGTGCCGGTGCCGCCGCCCATACCGGCGGTGATAAAGACCATCTGGGAGCCCTTGAGGGCGTTGGCGATCTCGTCCTTGCTTTCTTCAGCGGCGCGCTGGCCGATCTCCGGGTCTGCACCCGCACCGCGACCCTTGGTCAGCTTGGAACCCAGCTGCACCTTGACCGAGGCATGGTTCTTGGCCAGTGCCTGCTGGTCAGTATTCATTGCGATGAACTCCACGCCCTGCAGGCCATCGCTCACCATGCGGTTCACAGCGTTGCCGCCGCCGCCGCCCACACCGATCACCTTGATCGTCGTAACGTTTTCGTCCAGTTCTTCATCGAGCATCAATGCCATAACTTTGTCCTCCATCGGATTTTTATGTGGAACTGCGCAAATGCCGCACAGAAATTATCATACGATATTTATATAACTGTATCGTATCATTTTTTTGCTCCGATTGCAAGACAAAATTGCTTTTTCGTGGGTGTTTTTTTCACAACCCCACTCCGGGCGGGTATTTCCTGCCAAATCTGTGCGCCCAGCCCCGCCAAAAGCCGGTCAAGGTCTGCATATCCGCGCCGGACAAACTCCACCCCGCCAAGGCGGCTGCTGCCCCGGGCAGCCAGCGCCGCAAGCGCCAGCGCCGCCCCGCCCCGCAGGTCCGGTGCAGTCAGCTTTGCCCCGCGCAGCGTCCCGCCCGGCTGCACATACAACGTGCGCTCTGCCACCCGGACGTTCGCACCCAGCGCCGCAAAGCCCTCGGCACAGGCAAAACGATTTTCAAACACCCTGTCCTGCAGGCAGCTTTCCCCCTGTGCGCAGAGCATCACCGCCGCCAGCAGCGGGGCGGCGTCCGTGGCAAGGCCCGGGTAGGGTGCTGTGTGCACGTTTCCCGCGCCGCGCAGTGCCCCGAACCGCGAAATGGCGGCAGCATCGCGTGCCCGCTCTACGGTGCAGCCCATTTGTTCCAGAATTTCCAGCAGCGGGGCATACAGCCCGGGTGCGCAGCCCGCCAGTTCTACCCTGCCGCCCGCCGCTGCTGCCGCGCAGGCCAGCGTAGAGGCGATGATGCGGTCTGCCACCGGCATGAAGGTGCAGCCCGCAAGGCAGCGCCTTCCCTGCACCCGGATGGTGTCGGTGCCCGCGCCCTCCACGCAGCCGCCGCAGGCGTTGAGAAAGGCGGCAAGATCCGCGATCTCCGGCTCTTTTGCAGCGCCATGCAACACGGTCTGTCCCTGCGCCGTAGCGGCGGCCAGCAGCAGCGTCTCGGTAGCGCCCACACTGGGGAAGGCAAGACAGATCTCCGCGCCCCGCAGCCCCGCCGGGGCGTACAACGTAAGCTGTCCAGGCGCTGCGGGCAGCTGCCGCACCCCCATCTGCGCCAGCCCCTGCAAATGCAGGTCGATGGGTCTTGCCCCAATACGGCAGCCCCCGGGCAGTACGGTGCTTACCCGCCCCAGCCGCGCCAGCAGCGGCGCACAGAACAGGATGGACGCCCGCATCCGGCCTGCGGCCTCCGGTGCAAGGTCGGTGCGCATAGGCTGTCCCTGCACCACCAGTTCTGTGCCCTGCCAGCCCGCTGTGCAGCCCACGCCCCGCAGCAGGGCAAGACAGTCCTCCACATCGGTCAGGCGCGGCACATTTTGCAGCCGCACCGGCCCGCTGCATAGCAGCGCAGCTGCCAGCAGCGGCAGCACACTGTTTTTGGCCGCAGGCACTTCCACCCTGCCCTGCAAAGGCCGCCCGCCTGTAATGATCCAATCCCCAGCCATGCCAAGACCCCCGTTCTGCAAAAGATACCCCATGGTATGCAAAACGAGGGTCTTTGGTCAACAAAATGCGCCGGAAACAGCTTTCCCGCAGTCTGCGGGATTTGTCCGGTCATTTGTCCGTTTTTTTTCGCATTTCCGCGCCGCTCCTGCCCTGCCGCGGCAGGAAATGCAGCCTTTCATCAGCTTTCGCCCCGGGACACCGAAAGCACGATGCCCATCTCGCCCAAAAGCATCATCAGGCTGGTGCCGCCGGAGGAGAAAAAGGGCAGGCTGATGCCGGTGTTTGGGATGGTGTTGGTGACCACCGCGATGTTCAGCACCGCCTGCAATGCCACCTGCACCACAAAGCCCACCACCAGCAGTGCGCCAAAGCGGTCCGGCGCGTGCGCCGCCAGCGTGATGCCCCGCCACAGCAGCGCGCTGAACAGCAGAATGACCGCACACGCGCCCAGAAAGCCCAGTTCCTCGCAGAGGATGGAAAAGATGAAGTCGTTCTGGGGCTCGGGCACGAACAGATGCTTCTGGCGGCTGTTACCCAGCCCCAACCCCGCCGCCCCGCCAGAGCCGATGGCATACAGGCTCTGGATGGTCTGGTGTCCGTCGCCCAGCGGGTCGGCAAAGGGGTCGAGCCACGAGTTGAGCCGGTCGGCGGCGTAGGGCACCAGCTCCGGCATCAGTACGATGGCTGTACCGATGGCGGCAGCGCCGCCCGCCCCTGCCAGCATGAACCACCGCAGCCCGGTGCCGCCCACGAACATGAGCACCGCGCCGATGCTCAAGATCAGCACCGTGCCGGAAAGGTGGGGTTCCAGCAGCATAAGCACCGCCACCACCCCCAGCACCAGCGCAAAGGGCACTACCCCTACCGCAAAGCTGCCCATGCGGTCGTGGTTCAAAGCGATGATGTGAGCAAACACCAGTACCACCGCAAATTTGGCGATCTCGCTGGGCTGTAATGTACCCAGCCCCGGCAGTACCAGCCAGCGCTTGCAGCCGTTATATTCCGGCATGAACAGCACCGCCGTCAGCAGCACCAGCGAGAGCGCCAACAGCGGCCACGCAAGCTTGTGATAGATATGGTAGTCCACCCGGCTGGCCATCCACATGGCCCCCAGCCCCATGGCGGCGTACAGCAGCTGCGGCCGCACATAGGCAAAAGCGTCCTGCCGCCGGTACAGTGCCACCGCGCTGCTGGCGCTGCACAGCATCACCAGCCCAAAAGCTACCAGCGTGAGCACCAGCACCAGAAAAGGCAGGTCCATGGGCGGCAGCGGCCGCAGCAGCCCTTTGCGGGCAGCAGTTCTGTGCAATCCCGGTCACCTCCGTTTCTGTTATTGTACGCGGATGCGGGGGCGGTTAGTCATACGCACCGCCCCCGGGCGCATAAACTGCCCGCAAAGGGGGTGCTGCCATGTGCGGCTCAAAACCCACAGACGCCCTGCGCACCCTGCCGGAGCGGGCGTTCCGTCTGCGGGCACGGCTTATTGCGGTGGGGCTGTGCGCCGTCTGCTTTGCAGGGCTCATCGGGCGGCTGTTCTGGCTGCAATTATGCACCGGCGGCTGGTACACCCAGCGGGCGCTGGGGCAGCAGCTGCGAGACACCGTTGTGCCCGCCGACCGGGGCAAAATATACAGCGCCGACGGTGCGCTGCTCGCCGCCAACAGCAGCTGCTGGACCCTGCGCGCCAGCCCCCGGGAGATGCCGGAGGATAAGCTTGCCCTTGCCGCCAAGGAGCTTGCGGAGATTCTGGAACTGGACGAGGCCAAGCTGCTGGAAAAGTTCAACGACCGGCGCTCCAACGACTGCCTTTTGCGCTACCGGGTGGAGCGGGAAACTGCCGATGCCGTGCGGGATTTCTGCGCAGAGAACGGCATTACCGGCGTGCGCATCAATCAGGACTCCAAACGCTGGTACCCGCAGGGAGAGTTTTTGGCCTCGGTGCTGGGGTTCACCAACGTAGACAACGCCGGGGTCAGCGGGCTGGAGCTCGAATACAACGACACCCTTACCGGGCAAAACGGAGTGGTGCTGACCGCCGTGAATGCTTGGGGCTACACGCTGGCGCAGAGCTACGAGACCGAGCTTGTCCCTGTGGAAGGCAGCGGGCTGCGGCTGACCATCGATGCAAATATTCAACATTATCTTGAAAATGCGTTGAATTATGCGGTGCAAGAGCACCATGTAGCTGCCCGCAGCGTGGGCATCGTGATGGAAGTGAACACCGGGGCAGTGCTGGCCATGGCTACCACCCCGGCCTACGACCCCAACCAGCCCCGGGTCATCGCCGACAAGGCCGCGCGCGCTGCCGTAGATGCCCTTTCCGGTAAAGAGCGTGCCGCCGCCCTGCAGCTGGCGCAGCAGACCCAGTGGCGCAACAAGGCGGTGAGCGACTTATACGAGCCGGGCAGCGTGTTTAAGCTCATCACCTGCGCGGCGGCGCTGGATGCCGGAGCCATCACCCGGCACTCCACCTTTTACTGCGGAGACTCTATCTCGGTGGCGGGCACGCGGTTCCACTGCGCCAACCACAAGCGCCACGGCAGCCAGACCGTGACACAGGCACTGGAAAACTCCTGCAACCAGAGCTTTATCCAGATCGGGGCGCGGCTGGGCAAGCAGGCTTTCTGCGATTATTTTGCCGCCTTCGGCCTGTGGGAACCCACCGGCATCGACCTGCCCGCCGAGCCGAAAAAGAGCCTGTACTACACCGCCGACCGCATGGGGCCGGTAGAGCTGGCCTCCTGCGCCTTCGGGCAGAGCAGTAAGATTTCCTATCTGGAAATGGCCTCCGCCGTCTGTGCGGTGGTGAACGGCGGCAAGCTGATGCAGCCGTATCTGGTCTCGGATATTCTTGCGCCGGACGGCAGCGTTTTGCAGCACAACCAACCGGTCTGCAGGCGGCAGGTCATCCAGCCCGCCACCTCTGCCACCATGCGGGAGATGATGGAGGCAGTGGTGCTGTACGGCGGCGGGCGCAACGCGCAGATCGCGGGCTACCGGGTGGGCGGCAAAAGCGGCACCAGCCAAAAGCTGGACAGCGCCGACGAGAAGGCGCGCATTGCCAGCTTTGTGGCGGTAGCGCCCATCGATGACCCGCAGTTTTTGTGTCTGGTCTGTCTGGATGAGCCACACAGCTGGACCACCGCCGGCGGCAGTCTTTCAGCACCGGTCTGTGCCGAGGTGCTGGAGCAGACACTGGTGTACAAAGGCGTCCCCCGGGCAGCAGACACCGGCAGCGCAGACGCGCAAGCCGCTGCCCTGCCCGCCGATGGGGACAGCTTTGACGGGGCGTGACGGCAAACGGCAGTTGCAGCTTTGCTGCCAGAGAAACTTTCTACTTGCTCAAGCATGCAGGGACGCTCCGCTGGGCCAGAGGTAGGGAGGGGGGTTCCGACTCCCCCCTCCCTACCTCTGGACTCCACCCACCCCGCAA
>OGJF01000705.1_pt1 | contig 12306 bp, 4 predicted proteins | sample 1572001 | NCBI WGS metagenome assembly OGJF01 (sample SAMEA2582113, study PRJEB24529) | metagenome | biome: Human gut stool | place: China | collected 2011
CATATTCCATTTGCCATGCCCCATTCGCAAATGGAATATGTGATTGGCTTTTCTTCTGAATGTGTAACCTTAGCCCACATTGAGCTTGCTTCCTTAAGAGCGTTACCCATACGCTTATACTGAATATATGACGAATCAATCGCAGTTGCTACAGGGTTTTTGATTGTCATATTGTTGGTGCCCTCTTTAAGCTCAACAATAATTTGTTGCCTGCCTAAAGGACTGAAGCCCTTAGTTTCAGGGAAGAAAATTTCATACATTTTGCCGTTAATATGAATTTGCATATACTGTTTCTTTTTAGCCATTGACTTGTGAAAAACAAAGGTTAATACGTATTCGCCCTTTTCGTCTGCATCAAAATTAAAACTTGCAGAGCCTGAGCCGTGGCTGATAAATCCGATTGCTTTTTTGCTCGGCACGTCAGACATTTTGATAATCTTTGCTCTTCCGGTAAACTCTGCGTCTTCCGGCCTTAAATCAATTTCAAAAGCGCTTTTTGGCTTGGTAATTACAATATGCTCAATTGCAGGGCAGTCACCGCTGATTCTGTTATGATGGCAAAAATCGTATTTAAAAAATTCACAGCCCCAAGACGCAATTGTTTTAGCGTCAAGCCTTTCGTTGCCGAGAGAGGCAGGGAGGTCCTCACAGGTGAGTGTACCAGTAGAAGAATAAAGCCCAACCTTTAAGCCGAGTGCGTTAATATCCTTAATAAGCTTAGGGATACCACGGCTGAATGTGCCGAGATCGCCCTGAAGCTTTCCGTCACTGTCACGAAGGGAGCTTTGCCAGCAATCGTCAAGGTTAATAAATTCATATCCTGCATTTGCAAGTCCGCTGTCTTTCATAGCATGGGCAGTTTGCATAATAATATCCTGGTCAATATTGTTTCTAAAGGTATTCCAGCTTGACCAGCCCATTGGCGGAGTTTGAGCAACCTTATTTTCAGAATATTCTTCGTCCTCGCTTATATCAATTGTAAGCTTAGTCGGGATAAATATTTTTTTCAAGGCGCAAAGCGGGCACTTGCCGTTTGCTTTCATATTTAAAAACCAAGAAATGAACACAACAATCAATATTGCCAAAACGGCAACTAAAATTATAGCAAGATATTTCATTATAAACCAATCTCCTTAAAAAGCTCCAACTCCTTTTGAGCCAAAGCCTGCGTATTTTCATCATCAAGTGAATTTACTGCATTTAACGTAAATTCTTTTCTGTTTTTAAAATTGTAAATTATTCGATAAATCCAAGCATATAAAATAAGCCAAGGTCTTCCGTCGATAAATTTGATATAATCAATTTCTTTAAGCTTTTTGTAAGGCGGAAAGAGAAGCCTGAGTTTCGCCATAAAGGGCGAATATTTTTTCCCTTCTTCAAGCTCTCTCCTTGCAACGGTAACGCCCTTGTTTTCATTCTCATTGCCGAATGCACCGCAGTCGCAAAGGTATTTTTCAACATTTTTCGTATCAATTGCGTAATCATAACCTTCGCCGAAAAAGTTGTGGCAAACGGTCAAAACGGTTTTACCGAATTTTTCAAGTTTAACTGCGCTTAAATATTCAAACACCTTTTGAATATCAATACTTGCAGTTTTTAGCATTACGGCTAAATCAAGTATAAGCTTAATTCCTGCTCCATAAAATTTGAAATGGTGCGCCATGTGGGCAATCAAATATGCAAAATGAAAGCTGTCGTCAAATTTTCCGTCAAAGCCGTCAAATTCTGCATAATCAAAAGCGCTGCAAAACGGCTCGGTATCATAACAGCTTATAAGCTTTGTGTGCACCTCAAACAGAACACCGTTTTTAACATAGTTATAAACCGGCCCATTTTCCTTAACACAGTCAAAACCGTTAGATATAAGCAATTTTTTAATCTTGTCCCTGTCCTCAGCCTTGATTAGAACGTCTATATCGCCCATAGCACGGCTTTCAGGCACGGGATAGTATTCTCTGAGTATTGCGCCTTTGAACGTGATATACGGGCGCTGAGCCGACGCAAAAAGCGTTTTAACCTCTTCCAGCATATTAATCTGAGCGTTTGAAAGGAAAATTAAATCAAAAAATTTATTTTCAAGCGCATTTAAAAAGCTTTCGGGCAAATCGCTTTTATTCTTTGCATTTAAAAGTGCACAGTGCAATACACCTAAAAGGTTATGCCCCTTTGCATATAAAAACAATTTTTTATAATTAACGTCTGTATCGAAAATAAATTTGTCGCCGTTTAAATAGTGGCGGCAAAGGTCAATTAAAACCTCATATTCCTTATCCATATCAGTTGAAAACTGCGTTGCCGACAACAAGACTTAAAATTGTCATAATAAGTCCGGCAATAAATACACCGAGCGAAATCACAAAAAAGCTCTTTTTCTTATCAAGATGGAGAAGAGATGCAAGAAGTGCACCTGTCCAGCCACCTGTACCCGGAAGCGGTATGGCAACGAAAATCAAAAGCCCCCAAATTCCGTATTTATCAATTTTATCTCGCTTTTTAAGCGTTTTGTCCTCAAGCCAATAAACAAACTTGTTTATTCCGGGAACTTTTTTTAATAAATCGAAAATCCAATTGATTAATAAAAGTATGAACGGTATAGGTAAAATGTTACCTAAAAAGCTGATAATAAATCCTACAAAAGGATTCATTTGCAAAAGCACAATGGCTGTAAACATTCCGAGCCTGCATTCCAAGATAGGGCAGACTGAAATAATAAACACAACAAGCCAATCGGGTATTCCGTGCGCTGTTAAAAACTCTTGTAAGTTTCTGCAAAGTTCCTGTACCATATATCAGTTCTCCTTTTTGTCGGTTGTTATATTTTGCTTTATATCTGCATTTGATTGCGACTCGTTATTTTTGTTTTGAGCATTATCATTATTGTTTGCCGCATTTTGAAGTCGCTTTTTTTCCTGATTTCTTTTTCTCTTTTTTATTATTTTTTGGCGCACAATTTCCTCTTTGTGCTTTTCATAATAGCGTTTAGCTCTGAGTTTGTTTTGCTGTTCAATCCATTTTTGACGCCTGTATTCGGCTATTCTTTCCTTGCGCTCTTGCTCTTTAAGTTCGATTTCTCTGTCAATAGCTTGCGCAGTGGGAGTGTTTTTATTTACAATAAGCTTTTGCTTAATGAGAAAATCAACGGCTTCCCTCAGTATTTTTTTATCATTTTCAAATGAGAGGTGGCCCATAGCCTGGTCATACGCAAGCCATCTGTAATCGTCAATTTCCTCCTCTTGCATTGTTGTTTTTAAATCGTCTGTCGTTGCAACGAATATAGAAACTTTTTTGTCAACATTATTGCGAAGCGTATATTTTGATATACCCTCGTAGCCGAGATGAATTTTAATGTGAAGCCCTGTTTCTTCAAGAACTTCTCTTCTTGCTGCGTCGTATTTTGTTTCACCCATTTCGAGGTGACCTTTCGGAAAGCCCCAATTCGCCGAGCGCTTATTTTTTATAAGCAAAAAGCGAAGCTTGCCTTTAATACTCCTGTATACTACTGCGCCTGCGCTTGATTCGTAGTAGCAGACAAGTTCATATTCAGGAAAATCTTTTTTAACATCAATGTATTGATAAATGTCTTGATTAATGTAGCGTGAACTTCTTGACGCCATAATCCAAATAGTTTTTAAATCCGTGTTCTCCGGGTCTTTAGGAACGAGTGCCGCTATAATTCGTCCGTCGAAATTGCAAACCGTGTGAGTCACTCCCATAACAAAAGCGTAACGGTTTTTGTATCCCTTGATTTGAACTAAGTTTAATGGATATACATAACCGTTCTCATCGACAGAATTAATAGTTTTAACAACTCTTCCTTGGGCTGTTTTGCCGAGAAACATAACATCACCACCAAGTAAAAGATATAATTCGTATTTATTATATCTTATTTTATATTGTAATACAAGAATTTTATTATAAAAACGTGAAAAATGATATTTAATATAAAGCAAAACGGACAACTCCGAAGAGTTGCCCGTTTTTATTTTTTATTCGGTTTGCAGATTTAGGTTTATGACATTGTCTGAAGTAAATCAACAAGTGAAGCAATAACCGTATCGGTATCACCCTTAAGAACAGGAAGTACCTGGTCTACAACACCTGAAACTGTTTCGTTGCCGCCAACAAGACCGGTTACAAGTGAACTGATCTTCTTGAAGTTGTCGCCTGCGTTTACAGTTTCGATTAAGTAGCTGAGAACTGCGATGAGAGTTTCTGAAGAGTTACCCTTAACGTAAATTCTTGTGCCGTAGGTAGCAGCCTGTGAAGCGTCGGTAATTACCTTACCGTGGCTTGCAAGCTGTAACCAATTAATGTCGTTAAGCTTAATTCCAAGCGGTGTGCCCTTAATCTTAATCATTCCAAGAATGTTATTAAGAAGAGGAACGATAGCGTCAGCACCGAGGAGCGGCTTAAGTGTTGCGTTAATATCATAGATATCAAGCTTGAAGTTTGATACGCCAATCTTGCCGAGGAGAGAGTTAAGGTCAACCTTAAGTGCCTTAAGAAGGGCAGGTAAGAGAGTGTTGAGGTCAACTACAGGCTTGACAGCGTCTATAAGTGCAGAGATAGGAGTGAGGAGATTGTCAAGAATCTGGCAAAGTCCGTTATTACCGATGAAGAGTGCAAGGTTTGGAAGCATTTCAAATAATGTTTCGAGAGGAGCATTGAGAATATCCTCAACCTTATCCCAGATAGGATTGATAATGTCAAGAAGAACATTATCATAAGCTTTCTTCATATCTTCTCTGTACTGATACTGAGTCTTAACGTTATACATTGAGAATGCTTCCATAAGAGGAACGATTGATGATGTATAACCGTTAGAACCAGGGATTCTTACGATATCGAAAAGACCGAGGTATGCGTCATTAAGAAGTACATCAAGTACGCCGAATACAGGACGAAGAACTGCAACGAGTGCATGGAAGAATGTATCTCTGTCCTTAACGCCCCACTTAAGAGCTGATGTATTAACCTTTGACCAAGAACCAGCCTTAGCGATTACGCTTGCATTAGCTGCATAAGTTTTGCCGTAAGATTCGTCTGTAAGGAGCTTAGCAACATTACTTGTTGAGAAGTCGATACCTGTTTGTGCAAGGAGGGAAACGAGTGAGCCGTCGCCAACCTTAACCTTTTCAACTGCACCGTAAAGACCGGTGAGAAGTGAGTTAACAATGTCATCCTTGAAGAGGAGGCCGCTGATTAAGTTGTTAAGACCGCCTTTAACTAAACTGCCAACAAGGCCGTCAAGCATAGGAGGAAGATTCTTAAGGAAGTCAACGTCTACGCCCTTAGGATATGAGAAGTCGAATGAGCCTGTCTTATATGCGGTGTAATCCCAGAATGCATTAGTAGGTTCGCCTGTTAAGAAGTAGAATACTGCACGAACGATATCATCTTTTTCAGCCATGCTGATTGTAGTGAATACACTTGAGATGATTGACTTGAGCATACTGTTCTTCTTAATAGCACCAATTGAAGAAACAAGTGATTTGATTGGTTTAGCGTTCTTAATAAGAGTGTCTGCCACATAGCGGAGAACTGCAACGAGAACCTCGCCCTTGTCAGCAATTACTTCCTTATTTGTGAACTTGCCTTCGGCATTCTTAGCATGTGACTTAGAGGTTACAACCTTGCCGTGAGCAGCGATTGTTGACCACTTGAAATCAGGAAGCTTGATGCCTGTTTTCTTAAGTAAGCTGTTAATAAGCGGAACAACGATGTCCTGAATGTTGCAAGACTTGAGGTCTGCAAGCTTAATGTTAAGCTTAACGCCTCTAACCTTAAGCAAGCTTGTTAAATACTTGCCGAGGTCCTTGCCAAGAACCGCTGAAATAATCTTATCAACGTCTAAACCTGCTGACTTAGCAGTTTTAACAATGTTTGTAATCGGAGCAAGGAGATTATCAAGAAGCTGGCCGATACCGTTGTTATCAATGAAGTATGCAAGGTTAGGAAGAACTGATGTAATTGTTTCAAATGGCTTGTCGAGAACTTGGTCAACAAAGCTCATAAGAGGATTAAGAACATCAAGAAGTACGTTATCCTTAGCCTTCTTGCAATCCTTCTGATACTGTGCAAATGTCTTAATCTTGCTGTTGCTTACCTGAAGAACATCAAGAAGAGGAATGATTGCACCTTCATAGCCGTTAATGCCGTTTACGCCGACATTGAGTGCGTTAAGGTCAAACTTAATTGTTGAAAGCTTAGAATCGGCATTCATTGAATCCTTAGCTGTAAGAGTAAGAACACCTTTCTTAAGCTCATAGGTAAGAGCAATCTTGCTTGCTACCTTGCCGTCGCTTCCCTTAATATCAAGAGATGTTGAAGCCTTTGCAATTGTGATATTGCTAAGGTCAATCTTTCCTTCATTAAGGAATACGTTGAGAACACTGTTGAGAGGACGAAGAATTGCAACGAGTGCATGTACGAAGCCCTGCTCAGCCTTTGCGGAGCCATCCTTGAAGCCCCAGTTGATTGTTTTAACCTTCTTCCAGCTCTTAACCTTCTTGAGGGTTTTAGCTGCTGAAGAATAAGTTTTACCATAGCTCTTATCCATAAGTAAGCCTGCAACGCCCTTAGGTGAAACAGTAATGCCTGCCATATTGAGATAAGGTGAAATAGTCTTTTTGTCAAGTGCACCATAAAGTGCCTTAGCAAGTGAAGTGAGGTTAGCGTTTGTAAATACCAAACCGCTTACAACACCCTTAAGATTTGATGCGTCAACTACGCCAAAGTTAGTGAGAAGAGCCATAACTGCGTCAACTGCACTGTCAAGCTGGGTGATAGCAGATTCAGCATCATAAGAAGAAATACCGTCAGGGTACTTGAACTTTAATGAAGTTCCCTTGTATTTGCTGTAAGCCCAATAAACTTCTGTAGGTGACTGTGTGAAGTCGAGAAGCTTGCCTACAATCTTAAGAAGTCCCATACCGTCAAGCTTACCTGTTTCGATATACTTGATGAGCTTCTTAACGCCTGAGCTTACCTTGTTGTTGCCCATAATCAAACCGATGATTGTGGAAAGGTTATGATTTGTCTTTACAAATTCAACAACATAATCGAGTACGTATACAAGTGTTTGAGCAGGAGTTGTTGTCTTGCCAAGCTTGTTCCAATTAATGTTGTTAAGTTTAATACCTGTCTTTGCAAGAAGGGTATTAATAATAGGAATAATGTTGTTGCCTGAAAGAGCATAGCCCTTAACCTTAAGTCCAAGCTCTTGCTTGTCGTTAACTGTGATTAAATCACCGAACGTCTTAGAAACGATACCTTCAAGCAGCGCTGCAAGTGACGGTGATGCGGCACCAAGCTTATCACTCTTAATCTTAAGAATGTTAGCTGCGCCGTTGAGCTCGTTTGCAATAGCCTTAACTGCGCTTGAAACAACAGAAGCAAGTGTAGGAGCTGTTGTATCGTCTAATACAACGCCGATAGCCGACACAATATTGAGCAATGTTGTTGCAGGCTTTTCAAGGAACTTGTCAAGAAGTGAAACTATTGGATTAACAATACCTGTGAATACTTCGTCACGATATGGATTGCTCTTATCTGCAAACTTAGCAGGAGTATCAACTGTGATGCCTGTCTTTTGAGCTATTGTATTAAGGACAGGGTAGAGAGCATTTTCATAAATGCCTGTATCAATAAGAACTACGCCGAGGATAGAGGTGAGAAGTCTGAGTGAGGTTGAAAGACCTGTCATAAATTCATCTCTGTTGCCTGCTGTGATGCCCCAATTAATGCTTACGTTAAGAGTACCGTTGTCATTAACTGCGTCACTCCAACTGTCAAGCTTAGAAAGCTTCTTGCTTGCGTTCTTAATGCCTGTGTCCTTAATTCTTACAGATAATGAGTCAGGAGAAATAAGTCCGTTGACTGCTTCACTGATAAGATTGTATTTTGCTGTCACGTCGGCAGTACCATTATTATATGTATAAGAGTATGCATACTTGTCAGTAAGTCCTGCAACAAGTGTTTCGACGAGAGCATAGGTTCTTACTACTACTGTTGTAAGACCTTCGTTTGTGTAGATATCCTTAGGATTAACGTTACCATTTGAATTAGGAGTACGTGCATCCTCGCCATTAAGATAATATAGATAGGTATTAAGTAAATCAATTGTTGCGTTTGATGCATTTGCACCAATGTAATTTGAAAGTAATGAAATTACGCCGACAATAATGTTACTTGTCTTGTTGATTGAATAGCCGTTTACGCTTGAATCCGTAAGGAGAGATGACAATGTTTTATCAAGCTTAGCTATTGTGTTATCAACGTTCTTCATATCGCTGCTCTTATGTGCTGAAATATCAACTGAAGAGTTAGGAGTTGCAACTGCCTGTGTAGTGGCAGGTGATGAAGAATTATTGTTATTGTTATTATTGTTGTTATTGTTGTTATTTGACTTGAATGAATTGATAAGTGCCTTAACAACGTCAACAAGCTTGCTTACATTAGTAATAAGGAAGTAAGCGTTATCTCTGTCAAGACCTACAAATCCGCTTGATTGCGGTTCAAATGTGAAGCTGTACTTGCTGTCACGTGTAATCTGGAAGATACTGTTGAGAAGGTCTGTAAGAGCACTTGTTTCGGTGAAACCGCCTACTGAATTGAGAAGACCTGTGATAATAGGAAGGTTCTTTTCAAATTCACTGCCCTTAGAGCTGATTACGTTGTTTACAAGACCGAGAATAGCGTCAAGCCAATCCTCTACGAATACACCTACAAAGCAGTCAAAAATCTTTGTTGGGTTTGGATTAGCGGCAAAATCCTTGAACTCTGTCATCTTAGAGTTACTTACTGCGCCGTTTGAATCCTTAACAATCTTGCCCTTGTAGCAATATGTCCATGCATCCTTGCTTACGCCGTATTTGTCAGCTGCAAGGTTTTCCATAATGTCAAAGAGCTGAGGAATTGCAACCATAAGGTTGTTAAGACCTGAGTTGATGACTTTTCCTCCGTCATCATGGCCCTTAACCTGGTCTCTGTACTTAGGAGTGCTAACGTATGTGTCAACTGCAGTAGTGAAGAGGCCAGCAATTTCTGTTACCAATTCATAAAGACCTGCGCCAACCTGTCCGTTTGAAGCTGTGATTGCTTTCTTAAGGATACCCTCAAGGTCGCTGAGCTTAGCATACTTGAGAGCCTTATCGGCAATGTAAATACCTGTAATCTTAGGTACGCCTGCTTCATATGTGTATTTAACATTAAACTTAGTAGTGCTTGAAACGTTAGCAAGTACATCTGCAAGAGAACCGCTTACGCCATTATAAGAATAGGTATAAGAACCGTCGCTGTTCTTTGTGTATGTGATTGCTTTGCCGTAGCTGTCTACAACCTTGTCATACTTAAGTACGTAGTCAGGAGTTGCGATAATGTCGCCGGCTGAGAAGTTCTTGGTTACAAAGGTGTCGTCAGAAGATTCTGAAATGTAGCCTGTTTTCTCATTACCGCCGTTCCAATAAGTACCGCCGAATTCCTCAAACTTGCCATCTCTCTGGAGCCAATGCATAAGCTGAGGAAGCATAGCGTTGAGGTCCCAAGCAAGCTGACTGATACCGATATATGAGCCGGTATCTGCAGTCATATTTTTGAGTGGCTCAATAAGGTCAATAACAGAATAGAGGAAGCCTTCTTGGTTATTTCTTTGCGAATTGCCGATTTCAGAGAAAAGAATAGGCTCAAGAAGTTCGTTAATTACTACTGTAAGTAAAGGAAGAAGGTTTACGACTGTCTTAATCGGGTCGTTAACAAGATTCTTCCAAACATCGGTAAGAGCGTCCTTAAGATTTACGTTTGTCTTAAGAAGTGACTTAAGTACAGCGTCAACCGTTTTACCGATATCTGTACTTGGGTCAACGATATCGCCGATTGTGTTGTTGAGAATAAGGTTTGTAATCTCGGTACCTGCCGAACCTGTAAGGTCAACATTTTTACCGTTGAGAATTTCCTTTTGAGCGTCGGTAAGAACGATACCTGAAGTTTGAGAAGCTTTTTTCTTTACAATATCATCAAGTACGAGTTGAACGTTAAGAAGGAATTTGAAAGAATACTTATAGCTGTATGTATAAGTAGTGCTATCTGTGCCAAGGTCGTTTGTATCAACGCCGAGGTATTCAGATGCAATCTTAGTAACAATGTAGTCGTAAGAAGCTGCAACCCATTCGTTGATTAATGGCTTGCTGTAATTATTTGAATTAGTTACAGAGTCAGACTTAAGTGCATTAATGCCGACACCCGGGTCTGAACGTGAAGCATCAACAAGTGAATTAACAGGCAAGTATTTTGTTTTGTCAATATGTGAACGGTTTTTAGCAAAGCCGCCAAATGAACCTAACAAATTATTGTAATTTGTTGAATTCTTTTTTTGGTTAGCTGCAATAAGAGACCAAAACTCTGAAGTGTAACTGCCTTTAAGTGAAGCAGGAACAATGACTGTTTTGTTCTTTTTGTCGGCATATTTATCGTTAAAGGTAACTTCGCCGTCCCTAAAGTAGTTTGTTACAACATTAGTGGTGGCGTTTGCACCGCCGACGCTGGAGAAGAATGCACGCAACTGAGTAAGTTCGTCATCGCTGATGAAGAAACTGTCACCCTCTTGCCAATTTGCATCATATCCTTTTGGAAGCTTAGCATTGATTTCGGAATTAAGCTTGTTGAGGTCAACGCCGTTTCCGTTATTACCGAAACGTACAACCATACCCTTAAGTATATCAGTGTAATACGGAGAAGTGGTTGTGTCGACATTACCGTTCATAAGTGCTTTTTTGCACAAATCAGTCTCAATAGTGTTGCCTACTACATATTCGATATATGACTCGATTTGGTAATCTGTTGTCATGCCCTCTTTTTGTGCAAGAGTCTCGAAAGAAGCATCTTCGGCAACTCCTAATTTAGCGGCAACAGCTTTTCTTGCGATTTCCTTAACAGTGTCATAAACATTGTTTTCGGTGTCGCTTACTGTGAAGCCGTTAAATGTCATAGGAACCTGATAAAGCGATGTGCTGTCAACTGTTTGGTTAAATGTTGCACCGCCGTCGCTTATCAATCTGATAAATTCGCTTGCTGAGATGAAGCTCTGACCGACACCGAAGTCGTAGTAAATAACGTCAGCCAAATCGTTAAGCTTAACGTTGATACCGTATGTTGCATACTTAATGTTAAGTGTGCCCATATAGTTGTTAACAACGGCTTGCTCATCAGCTGTGAGCTTAAAATCAAAGTTCTTCAACTGATAAAGTGTGGCAGTATCATAAGTGTCACCGATAGCTTCGCCGTTAAGCTTAACTGTTTCAACAGCACCGCTTTTTACAGCTTCGGTATAACGCTTAGCAATTGCTTCTACCTTATCCCTGTCTGTACCTTCCGTTATCTTTTGAGCATAAAGGTCGGCTAAATACCAAAGGCTGTTTGTTGAGAACTTGATAGTTTGACCTGCGGCATTGTAGCCTGAAACGGTACGTTCGCTTTCTTTACCGTATAACCATTCGTCAAGCTGATTTCTCGTGTCTTTAGATAAGTCTTTGTTGTCTTTGTACTTTAAGCAAAGAGCGGTAAGTGAAAAATAATCAATTGCGCCCGTTGAACCGCTTAAGTAGTTATAATCTTCAGGATTACCCATACCTGTCTGAATATAACTTGTTACAAAGTCTGACTGGCTTGTCTTTGCAAGTGCGCCGATAAGAGTCGGCTGCAATACGCCGAGTAAATCCTGAAGTGTTGTTTCACTTACGATTTGCTCTTTTTCTTTGGTGGTAAGTTCCGCTGCGGTCTTACCTAACTTTTTAGCACCCTTTTCATAAACAGGCTTGCTTATTGCCTCAATGCCCATGAGAAGGGAAGGCAGCTGGTCTGCCAATTTGTTAAGTGTGTCGAATGCCGAATCGGCGTCAACACTTGTCGTTTTCCAAAGCGGGTTGTCATTACTCTTGGCGAACGCAGTAAATCCAACCGAGCATGTGGTCACGACCATTACTACAGCTAAGAAAAAGCTGAGTATCTTTTTGCTCGTTCTCATATAAATCTCTCTCTCCTTTACATATGATTTACGAACTTGTCGTATGGTAACGCATTTTTTGGATAATGCGCCGAGCAGTATTTGTTCACAGTTTCTACACAAAAAACTGCTTTTTAGGCGCAGGATATCCACACGCGTATTAACAAATACAATATATTTATAACAAATAAAAACTTATAAGTCAATAATTTTATAACATATTTTGAATTTATTGTGAATTTTCACATATTTTCGCATTGATTTTTGACGATAGAGAGTTGCAAAATAGACATTACAACATAAAAAGT
>OGJF01000706.1_pt1 | contig 12296 bp, 7 predicted proteins | sample 1572001 | NCBI WGS metagenome assembly OGJF01 (sample SAMEA2582113, study PRJEB24529) | metagenome | biome: Human gut stool | place: China | collected 2011
GCGATCTGTGATCGCGGCTTGACTTTTATCTATCTGCGGAATCTGAAAGCGCAGAAAGTCGGGAATTTTTCGCCTATATGGCTTCGGTTCCCGCTAAAATAGCAAGCTTGCATTTCTTTTACTTTTCGTCGGCGCGCCGCTGAACAGGTCGCAGCGTGTTGGCAGGAATGAATATGAACAATCAAAACGTTGAACCCGCAACCAGCAAGTCGGACATCGTGCTGGTGACGCTCGCCGTCCTGTGTGCCGTTGCCGGCGTTATTGCCTTTTCCCTCCTGACGTCCCAGACGCTCGCCGTCCGTCTCGGCGCGCTCTTCGGCGGTCTGGTTGCCGGCGTCGTGCTCGCTTGGTTCAGCCCCTCCGGCAAGCGCCTTCTGAACTACGGCCGCCAAGTCCTGGGAAGAACTGCGCCGCGTCGTCTGGCCGACTCGCAAGGAAACGCTCAACACGACGGGCCTCGTCATGGCCTTCGTCGTAGTGATCGCGATCTTCCTTTTCCTTTGCGACAAGCTGATTGAGTGGGGTCTCTACGACGGCCTGCTCCGTCTTTCTCTTTAATGTGAGGTTGAGTCATGAGCGATAACGGCATGAAGTGGTACACGATTCACGTCTACTCTTCCATGGAGAAGAGCGTGAAGAAGGCTCTCGAGGAGCGTATTGGCCGCAGCGACCTGCGCGAAAGCTTCGGTCAGGTTCTCCTGCCCGTTGAACGCGTTCAGGAAGTCCGCAACGGTCGCAAGTACACTAGCGAGCGCCGCATGTACCCCGGCTACGTCTTCATCGAAATGGTGATGAACGACGCTACGTGGCATCTCGTCAACTCCACCCCACGCGTCATTGAGTTCCTCGGCAACAACAACCCCGTGGTGCTTTCCGAGGCTGAAGTGGCCTCCATCATGGCTCAGATGGAGCAGGGCTCCGAGAAGCCGCGTCCCAAGATCGAATTCGAGATCGGCGAGGAGATCCGCGTCAAGAACGGCCCGTTCAAGGACTTCAACGGCCGCATCGAGGCCGTCGACTACGACAAGAGCCGTCTCCAGGTCTTCGTGTCCATTTTCAGCCGCGAAACGCTGGTGGACCTCGACTTCAACGAAGTCGAAAAAATCTAAAAAAATTCTGGCGTGTCGCTTGCACACCGATTTTTTCGGTGGTATAGTGCACGCCTTTCTCACACATACATGGGGAGCTCAAGCAATTGAGCGCATGAACCCATAAGGAAATTTAACGATGGCTAAGAAGATCATCGGCTTTATCAAGCTGCAGGTGCCGGCTGGTAAGGCCAACCCCTCGCCTCCTATCGGTCCGGCTCTCGGTCAGCGCGGTCTGAACATCATGGAGTTCTGCAAGGCCTTTAACGCTAAGACGCAGGGCATGGAAGCTGGTCTTCCGATCCCGGTCGTCATCACCGCGTACGCCGACAAGAGCTTCACGTTCATCATGAAGACCCCGCCGGCCACGATCCTGATCAAGAAGGCTGCCAAGATCCAGAAGGGTTCTTCCCGTCCGAACACGGAAAAGGTCGCCAAGATCACGCGCGCTCAGGCTGAAGAAATCGCCAAGACGAAGGCTCCGGACCTTACCGCTGCCGACATCGACGCAGCTGTTCGTACGATCGCTGGTTCCGCTCGTTCCATGGGCATCATTGTGGAGGGTCTGTAATGGCTAAGCTTTGCAAGCGCATGAAGGCTCTCAACGCCAAGGTCGAAGCCAACAAGCTTTACACCGCTGTTGAAGCTCTCGAACTCATCAAGGAAACGGCTGTTGCCAAGTTCGACGAATCTGTCGACGTGGCCGTCCAGCTCGGCATCGATCCGCGCAAGTCCGACCAGGCCGTCCGCGGCGCTGTCGTGATGCCGGAAGGCACGGGCAAGACCGTTCGCGTTGCCGTGTTCACCCAGGGCGCCAAGGCTGAAGAAGCTCTTGCCGCCGGCGCCGATATCGTCGGTTTCGACGACCTCGCCGCCAAGGTCAAGGCCGGTGAGCTCGACTTCGACGTCGTCATCGCCTCCCCGGATGCGATGCGCGTTGTCGGCCAGCTCGGCCAGATCCTCGGCCCGCGCGGCCTGATGCCGAACCCGAAGGTCGGTACTGTCACCCCGAACGTTGCCCAGGCTGTCAAGAACGCCAAGGCCGGTCAGGTCCAGTTCCGCGCCGACAAGGCTGGTATCATCCACGCCCCGATCGGTCGTGCCTCCTTCACGGCTGACCGCCTCCAGAAGAACCTGGTGGCTCTCATCGACCAGCTCAACAAGCTGAAGCCGGCTTCCTCGAAGGGCCAGTACCTCCGCAAGGTTGCCGTCTCCTCCACGATGGGCATCGGTGTTCGCGTTGATATCGGTTCTATCAACAACTAATGAACCAAACATAACGGGGTCGGTCCTCCGTTGGTCAGGGCAACCTGATCAGGACGCTGCGAAAGCGGCGAGACCGGAAAAGAGAAATCTTTTCTCGAGACCGTGAGGTCTCAAGGGCTTTGGGTGACGGGGCCGAGCAATCGGGCCCGTCGCTGTCAAAGACCGCTGGAGAAGCAAAGGTCAACAATTCTCTGAAAGCAACGAAGAGATTGACACCGGCGCTTTTTAATGGGCTTGTGAACTTCACTGCCGATGCTTTCACGGCAGTGGGATGACCGCCAAGTCGTCCAGCGCAGACGGTAAACCGAAGAGAGATATTGCGTTGTGTTTCAGACCACAAGCTCGTGTGCTTGTGTAAAAAATCAGCCAAAACTCTCAGAAGTATGCCGGTTATTTGAAAACCGGTGTCCTCGCAAGGGGACACCTCTGAGTGGAGCCAGACCATGGGTCTTAATCGTCAAGATAAGGCTGCTGTCATTGAAGAAGTCGCTGGCATCGTTGCCAACTCTTCCTCGATCGTCATCGCCGAATACCGTGGGCTGAGCGTTGAGGCCGTCACGAAGCTTCGTGCTGAAGCACGTAAGAACAATGTGACGTTGCGTGTTGTCAAGAACACGTTGGTTCGCCGCGCCGTCGAAGGTACGGAATTTGCCGGACTCGCTGACCAGTTCGTTGGTCCGCTCGTCTACGGCTTCTCCGCCGACCCGGTTGCTGCCGCCAAGGTTCTCGTCAATTTCGCCAAGGACAACGACAAGCTCGTTATCAAGGGCGGCGCGATGGCCAACACCGTCATGGATGTTGAAGCCGTCAAGCAGCTCGCTACGATGCCGAGCCGTGAAGAACTCCTTGCCAAGTTGATGGCTACGATGAACGAACCTATCGCCAAGTTCGTCCGCACCATCAACGAAGTCCCGGCCCGCTTTGTGCGTACCGTGGCTGCCGTGCGCGATGCCAAGGAACAGGCTGCTGCCTAACCTAAACTTTTTTTAAACAAAACACTACGTAATACGGAGCTATAAAATGGCCCTTACCAATGAAGAAATCCTCGAAGCGATCGCTTCCAAGACCGTTCTCGAAATCTCCGAACTCATCAAGATGATGGAAGAAAAGTTCGGCGTTTCCGCTGCTGCCGCTGCTGTCGCCGTTGCCGCCCCGGCCGCTGGCGCTGCCGCCGCTGCTGAAGAAAAGACGGAATTCGACGTCGTTCTCGAATCCGCCGGTTCCAACAAGATCGCCGTCATCAAGGTCGTTCGCGAAATGACCGGCCTCGGCCTCAAGGAAGCCAAGGACCTCGTCGAAGGCGCTCCGAAGGCTGTCAAGGAAGGCCTCCCGAAGGCTGACGCCGAAGCTGCTGCCAAGAAGCTCGAAGAAGCCGGCGCCAAGGTCGCTCTCAAGTAATTTTTACTTGATTTGACTGAACAAAGCGAGCACAATTAAAGTCGCTCGCTTTGTTTTTCAGAGTCTCCCGAAAGGGAGACTTTGAACTATGTTCTCCCAGGATGGAGAATGGAGTTCAAAGTCTTTCTTCTTTGATGAACCGCTTAACTTGAAATATCCCCATATCCGCCGCGCGGGTTCAACCGACAGGTTGTGCTTCCCGAGCGGCTTTTGGCGTCCATAGAGTTTGCGTTCATCAATTTTTGGTTCATCCCTCAATGTCGAACGGAGTGTCCATGTCGTACTCGTTCACTGAAAAGAAGCGCATCCGCAAGAGCTTTGCCTCTCGCCCGAGCGTCCTTGAAGTGCCTTCCCTGCTTGATACTCAGCTTCGTTCCTACGAAGAATTTCTGCAGGCGGACGTTGCCCCGAACAAGCGCAATACCGAATACGGTTTGCAGGCAGCGTTTACTTCCATCTTCCCGATTACCAGCCACAACGGTTACGCACGTCTTCGCTTCGTCGATTACGAGCTTGCTGAACCGGAATTCGACGTCGCCGAGTGCCAGCTCCGCGGCCTGACGTTCTGCAGCCGTCTTCGCGCCAAGATCCAGCTGGAAATCTTTGACCGCGATGCCGCCAAGCCCGAGACGCTGAAGGAAATTCGCGAAAATGACGTCTACATGGGCGAAATCCCGCTCATGACGGAGAAGGGCTCGTTCATCATCAACGGCACGGAACGCGTCATCGTCAGCCAGCTGCACCGTTCGCCCGGCATTTTCTTTGAACATGACAAGGGCAAGACGCACTCCTCCGGCAAGCTGCTCTTCTCGGCTCGCGTGATTCCTTACCGCGGCTCCTGGCTTGACTTCGAATTCGACGCCAAGGACATCCTGTACTTCCGCGTCGACCGCCGCCGCAAGATGCCCGGCACGATTCTGCTCAAGGCCCTCGGCCTGACGCCGGAAGACATCCTTGCGCGCTTCTTCACGTTCGACGAAATCACGATCAACGCCAACGGCGCCTCCCTTCCGTTCGTTCCCGAACGCCTGAAGGGCCAGACCGTCAGCTTCCCGATCATTGCCGACGGCAAGGAAGTGGTGCCCGCCGACAAGCGCATCACCGCCAAGCACATCCGCGACCTGACGAAGGCCGGCGTGACGAGCATTCCCGTTCCCGACGAATATGTTCTCGGCCGCGTTCTCGGCAAGAACATCGTTGACGAGGAAACAGGTGAAGTCATTGCCAACTGCAACGACGAAATCACGCCCGATCTTCTTTCCCAGCTCCGCGTCGCCAAGATCAAGACGATCTTCACGATCTTCACGAACGAACTCGACCACGGTTCCTACATCTCGTCCACGCTTCGTCTGGACGACACGCCGGATCAGCTCGCCGCACGCGTCGCGATCTACCGCATGATGCGTCCGGGCGAACCGCCCACGGAAGACGCTGTCGAGGCTCTGTTCAACCGTCTCTTCTTCGATGCCGAAGCGTACGATCTGTCCCGCGTCGGCCGCATGAAGGTCAATGCCCGTTTCGGCCGTGAAGGCGCTACGGGTTCCATGACGCTTACCCGCGAAGACATCATCGACACGATGGCCGTCCTCGTTGCCCTGCGCAACGGTCAGGACACCGTCGAGCTCTTTGATGCCGACGGCGTGGCCCGCACCTGCGTGGTCAACGGCGTCGACGACATCGACCACCTGGGCAACCGTCGTGTCCGCTGTGTCGGCGAACTCGCCGAAAACCAGTTCCGCTCCGGCCTCGTGCGCGTTGAGCGAGCTGTCAAGGAACGACTCAACCAGGCTGAAAGCGATGGCCTCACGCCGCAGGATCTGATCAACTCCAAGCCGATCAGCGCCGCCATCCGCGAGTTCTTCGGCTCGAGCCAGCTGTCCCAGTTCATGGACCAGACGAACCCGCTGTCGGAAATCACTCACAAGCGCCGTATTTCGGCCCTTGGCCCGGGTGGTCTGACTCGCGAACGCGCCGGCTTCGAAGTCCGAGACGTGCATCCGACCCACTACGGTCGCGTCTGCCCAATTGAAACGCCTGAAGGTCCGAACATCGGTCTTATCAACTCGCTCGCCCTTTACGCCCGCCTCAACGAATACGGCTTCCTTGAAACGCCGTACCGCAAGGTGGTCGACGGCGTCGCGACGCAGGAAATCTCCTACCTGTCTGCCATTGAGGAAGGCCGCTACATCATCGCTCAGGCCAACGCCGAGATGGACGAGAACGGCCGTCTGACGCAGGAACTCGTTTCCGCCCGTGACAACGGCGAAACGGTTCTCGCCAGCCCGGACCGCATCCAGTACATGGACGTGGCCCCGTCTCAGATCGTCTCCTGCGCCGCCGCTTTGATTCCGTTCCTGGAACACGACGACGCGAACCGTGCTCTGATGGGTTCGAACATGCAGCGTCAGGGCGTGCCCTGCCTCCGTCCGGAAAAGCCGGTCGTGGGTACCGGCATCGAGCGCACGGTTGCCGTTGACTCCAAGACTGCCGTTCAGGCTCGCCGCGGCGGCGTCGTCGACTATGTCGACGCGAACCGCGTGGTGATCCGTGTGAACGACGAGGAAAGCATCGCCGGCGAAACCGGTGTGGACATCTACAACCTGCAGAAGTTCACGCGTTCCAACCAGTCCACGAACATCAACCAGCGTCCGATCGTTGTCAAGGGTGACCGGGTTGCGGTCGGCGACGTGCTCGCCGACGGTGCCTCCACTGACACCGGCGAACTCGCCCTCGGCCAGAACATGCTGATCGCGTTCATGCCGTGGAACGGCTACAACTACGAAGACTCGGTGCTCATCTCCGAACGCGTGGTTGCCGACGATCGCTACACCTCGATCCACATCGAGGAGCTCTCCGTCGTCGCCCGCGACACGAAGCTCGGCGCTGAGGAAATCACGCGCGACATCTCGAACCTGTCCGAAAACCAGCTGTCCCGTCTCGACGACTCTGGCATCGTGTTCATCGGTGCTGAAGTGAAGGCCGGCGACGTGCTTGTCGGCAAGGTCACGCCGAAGGGCGAAACCCAGCTCACGCCGGAAGAAAAGCTCCTGCGCGTGATCTTCGGTGAGAAGGCCTCCGACGTCAAGGATACCTCGCTGCGCGTTCCGTCTGGCATGACCGGCACCGTGATCGACGTTCAGGTCTTCACGCGTGACGGCGTCAAGCGCGACAAGCGTGCCGAAAGCATCATCGAGGACGCCCTCAAGCGCTATCGCCGCGACCTGGACGACCAGCTGCGCATTGTTGAACGCGACGCGTTCGACCGTCTGCGTCGTCAGCTCGTCGGCCACAAGGTTGCCGGCGGCCCCGACGCCTTCAAGCCGGGCGTTGCGCTCACGATGGAAATGCTCGAGGCCGTTCCCGGCTACGATCTCTTCAACCTCCGCATGGAGGAAGAGGGTGCCCAGCACATCATCGATCTGACGATGCGCGCCATTCAGGACACGCGTGAACAGAACGACCGCAAGTACGCCACGAAGAAGGACAAGCTCACCCGCGGCGACGAACTGCCCCCGGGCGTGCTCAAGATGGTCAAGGTGTACATCGCCGAACGCCGTCGTCTGCAGCCTGGCGACAAGATGGCCGGCCGTCACGGTAACAAGGGTGTGGTCTCCAAGATCTGCCCGGTTGAAGACATGCCGTACATGGCCGACGGTCGTCCCGCCGACATCGTTCTGAACCCGCTCGGCGTGCCGTCCCGTATGAACATCGGTCAGGTGCTTGAAGTGCATCTCGGCTGGGCTGCCAAGGGTCTCGGCTGGCGCATTGAGGAAATGCTCAAGACCGAACAGGTCCGCCAGATCCGCGCCTTCCTGAACGAGGTGTACAACCGCACGGGCAAGAAGGAAGATCTCGACAGCCTTACCGACGACGAGCTGATGGCCATGGCGCGCAATCTGCGCAATGGCGTTCCGTTTGCCACGCCGGTGTTCGACGGTGCCACGGAAGAACAGGTCCGCATGATGCTCGACCTCGCCTTCCCGGACGACGAAGCCGCCCGTCTGCAGCTCACGCCCGCCAAGACGCAGGCCCGCCTCTATGACGGCCGCACCGGTGAAGCGTTCGAGCGCCCCGTCACGGTTGGCTTCATGCACTATCTGAAGCTGCACCACCTGGTCGACGACAAGATGCATGCCCGTTCCACGGGTCCGTACTCCCTCGTCACCCAGCAGCCGCTCGGCGGCAAGGCGCAGTTCGGCGGCCAGCGCTTCGGTGAAATGGAAGTCTGGGCCCTCGAAGCCTACGGCGCCTCCTACGTGCTGCAGGAAATGCTTACTGTCAAGTCTGACGACGTTAACGGTCGTACCAAGGTTTACGAAAACATCGTCAAGGGTGACCACAAGATTGAAGCGGGCATGCCCGAATCCTTCAACGTGTTGGTCAAGGAAATCCGGTCGTTGGGTATCGACATCGACCTCGTCAAGAACTAAGGGGAAATTAAGCGATGAGAATGCCGCTTAACGATATCTTCAACCAGGTCCAGTCGGAAGATCATTTCGACGCGATCCGCATCGGACTTGCCAGTCCCGAAAAGATCCACTCCTGGTCCTACGGTGAAGTCAAGAAGCCTGAGACGATTAACTATCGTACCCAGAAGCCGGAACGCGACGGTCTTTTCTGTGCCAAGATCTTTGGCCCGGTGAAGGATTATGAGTGCCTTTGCGGCAAGTACAAGCGCCTCAAGAATCGCGGCGTGATCTGCGAAAAGTGTGGCGTTGAAGTCACGCTCGCCAAGGTTCGCCGCGAACGCATGGGTCACATCGACCTCGCCAGCCCTGTCGCTCACATCTGGTTCCTCAAGAGCCTTCCGAGCCGTATGGGCATGGTGCTCGACATCCCGCTGCGCGACATCGAGCGCGTGCTGTACTTCGAAGCCTACATCGTCGTTGATCCGGGCCTTTCCACGCTCGAGCGTGGCCAGCTGCTCAGCGAAGAGGACTTCATTGCCGCCACGACCGAATTCGGTGACGACTTCGTCGCCATGATGGGCGCTGAAGCCATCGGCGAGCTCCTGCGCACGATCGACATCGATCAGGAAGTCGAACGTCTGCGCACCGAGCTCCGCGAGACGAGCTCCGAAGCCAAGATCAAGAAGTTCGCCAAGCGCCTCAAGGTGCTTGAAGGCTTCCAGCGCTCCGGCATCAAGCCCGAATGGATGATCATGACGGTCCTCCCGGTTCTTCCGCCGGACCTGCGTCCGCTCGTCGCCCTTGACGGCGGCCGCTTCGCGACGTCCGACCTGAACGACCTGTACCGCCGCGTCATCAACCGTAACAACCGTCTGAAGCGCCTCCTCGAGATCAAGGCTCCGGACATCATCGTGCGCAACGAAAAGCGCATGTTGCAGGAAGCCGTCGACTCTCTGCTCGACAACGGCCGCCGCGGCAAGGCGATGACCGGTGCCAACAAGCGCCCGCTCAAGTCCCTCGCCGACATGATCAAGGGCAAGAGCGGGCGCTTCCGTCAGAACCTGCTCGGCAAGCGCGTGGACTACTCCGGCCGTTCCGTTATTACGGTGGGTCCTGAACTCCGTCTGCACCAGTGCGGTCTGCCGAAGCTCATGGCTCTCGAGCTCTTCAAGCCGTTCATCTTCAACAAGCTCGTGCTCCGCGGTCTCGCCGTGACGCCGAAGGCTGCCAAGAAGATGGTTGAGAACCAGGATCCTGTCGTCTGGGACATCCTCGAAGAGGTGATCTACGAACACCCGGTCATGCTCAACCGTGCTCCGACGCTGCACCGTCTCGGCATTCAGGCGTTCGAGCCCAAGCTGATCGAAGGCAAGGCCCTCCAGCTGCATCCGCTCGTCTGCGCCGCCTTCAATGCCGACTTCGACGGTGACCAGATGGCCGTTCACGTGCCGCTCTCGCTCGAAGCCCAGCTTGAAGCCCGCTCGCTGATGATGGCCTCCAACAACGTCCTGTTCCCGGCCAACGGCGATCCGTCGATCGTGCCGTCTCAGGACATGGTGCTCGGTCTCTACTACGCTACGCGTGAAAAGATCAACGGCAAGGGCGAGGGCATGTTCTTTGCCGACGTCGCCGAAGTTCAGCGCGCCTGGGACAACAAGGTTGTCGAACTCCAGACCCGCTGCACGGTCCGTATCCGCGAATACGACGTCAACAAGGAAACGGGTGAAAAGACCCCGCGCATGGTTCGTTACGAAACCACCGTCGGCCGCGCTCTCCTCTCCGAAATCCTGCCGGAAGGCATGAGCTTCAAGGAACTCAACATCACCTTGAAGAAGAAGGAGATCGCCAAGCTGATCAACCGCTGCTTCCGCAAGTGCGGCCTGCGCGCGACGGTCATGTTCGCCGACAAGCTCAAGGACAACGGCTACCGTCTGTCGACGCGCGCCGGCATCTCCATCTGCGTGGGTGACATGGCCGTCCCCGCTCAGAAGGAAAAGCTCGTCCATGACGCCGAACAGGAAGTCAAGGAAATCGAAGCCCAGTACACGTCCGGTCTCGTGACCCAGGGTGAACGCTACAACAAGGTGGTGGACATCTGGGGCCGCACGGCCGACCAGGTGGGCAAGGTGATGATGACCGAGCTCTCCACCGAACCGACGATCGACCGTCACGGCAAGAAGGTTCGTCAGGAATCGTTCAACAGCGTCTACATGATGGCCGACTCCGGTGCTCGTGGTTCCGCAGCCCAGATTCGCCAGCTCGCCGGCATGCGCGGCCTGATGGCCAAGCCGGACGGCTCCATTATTGAAACGCCGATTACCGCGAACTTCCGTGAAGGCTTGAACGTTCTGCAGTACTTCATTTCGACCCACGGTGCCCGTAAGGGTCTGGCCGACACGGCTCTGAAGACCGCTAACTCCGGTTACCTGACGCGTCGTCTCGTCGACGTGACGCAGGACCTCGTGGTGACGGAAGACGACTGCGGCACGACCAACGGCGTTGAAATGCGCGCTCTGGTCGAAGGCGGTGAAGTCATTCAGGCTCTCCGTGACCGCGTCCTCGGCCGCGTGACCGCCACCGACGTCGTCAACCCCGACGACGGCGAAGTGGTCATTGCCGCCGGCATGCTGATCGACGAAGACTGCTGCGATCTGATCGAAAAGCTCGCGATCGACATGGTCAAGGTCCGTACGCCGCTCACCTGCGAAACGCGCTACGGCCTTTGCGCCAAGTGCTACGGCCGCGACCTCGGCCGCGGCTCGATCGTCAATGCCGGTGAATCCGTCGGCGTGATCGCCGCCCAGTCCATCGGTGAACCGGGTACCCAGCTGACGATGCGTACGTTCCATATCGGTGGTGCCGCTTCCCGTGCCGCCGTGGCCTCCAGCGTCGAAGCCAAGTCCTCCGGTGTCGTGAGCTACTCCCCGGCCATGCGCTACGTCCGCTCCGCCAAGGGCGAACTGGTCGTCATTTCCCGTTCCGGCGAAATCGTCATTACGGAAAACGGCCGCGAACGCGAACGCCACAAGGTTCCGTACGGCGCCACGTTGCTCGTGATGCCCGACCAGGAAATCAAGGCCGGCCAGATGCTCGCCAACTGGGATCCGATGACGCGTCCGATTATCACGGAATACGCCGGTACGATTAAGTTCGAAAACGTCGTTGAAAACGTGACCGTGATGAATCAGGTCGACGAAGTGACGGGCCTTTCCAGCCTCGTCGTCATTGACCCGAAGCGCTCCACCACGACCGCCAAGGGCAAGGGCAAGTCCCAGAACGCCGGCATCCTGCGTCCGTTGGTTCACCTCATTGACGAAAACGGCAATGAAGTGAAGATCCCGGGCACGGACCATGCCGTGACGATTCAGCTGCCTGTCGGCGCCTTCGTGGTTGTCCGTGACGGCCAGCAGATCGGCATGGGTGAGGTTCTCGCCCGCATCCCGGTCGAATCGCAGAAGACCCGAGACATTACCGGCGGTCTGCCGCGCGTTGCCGAACTCTTTGAAGCCCGCAGCCCGAAGGATGCCGGCATGCTCGCCGAAGTGACGGGCACGGTGACCTTTGGCAAGGAAACGAAGGGCAAGCAGCGCCTGATCATCACCGGCAACGACGGCGTCGCCCACGAAACGCTGATCAGTAAGGACAAGACGGTTCTTGTCCATGATGGTCAGGTCGTTCAGAAGGGTGAAGAAGTGGTTGACGGTCCGGTCGATCCGCACGACATCCTCCGCCTGCTCGGCATCGAGGAGCTCGCCCGCTACATCGTCGACGAAGTGCAGGACGTTTATCGTCTGCAGGGTGTGAAGATCAACGACAAGCACATTGAAGTGATCGTCCGCCAGATGCTGCGCCGCGTCCAGATCACCGATCCGGGCGACACGCACTTCATCACCGGCGAACAGGTCGAACGCTCCGAAATGCTCGACGAGAACGATCGCGTCGTCGCTCAGGGCCTGCGCCCCGCCAGCTACGACAACGTCCTCCTCGGCATTACGAAGGCCTCGCTTTCCACGGACAGCTTCATCTCGGCCGCTTCGTTCCAGGAAACGACGCGCGTCCTTACGGAAGCCGCCATCATGGGCAAGCAGGACGAGCTCCGCGGTCTGAAGGAAAACGTCATCGTCGGCCGTCTGAT
>OGJF01000710.1_pt1 | contig 12225 bp, 5 predicted proteins | sample 1572001 | NCBI WGS metagenome assembly OGJF01 (sample SAMEA2582113, study PRJEB24529) | metagenome | biome: Human gut stool | place: China | collected 2011
TGCAAATCTCCGCTGCGAGGACGCTACCGCTAACCTTTGATATTCCAATTTTGAACCCCCTCCCCAACAGCTCCATATAATATATATATAAATGTATAAGGGCCTCCCAGCCCCAACCAAAATGACAACAGAAAAAGAAAGAAACATACAAGTCAAAGGTGCCCGCGTCAACAACCTCAAGAACATCGACGTGACCATTCCTCGAAACAGTCTGGTGGTCGTCACCGGACTCTCCGGCTCTGGCAAATCCTCGCTCGCCTTCGACACCCTCTATGCCGAAGGTCAACGCCGTTATGTGGAGAGCCTTTCGGCCTACGCCCGTCAGTTCTTGGGACGTATGCACAAGCCGGAGTGCGACTATATCAAGGGCCTTCCGCCCGCCATCGCCATCGAACAGAAAGTCAGCAGCCGCAATCCGCGTTCCACGGTGGGCACCTCCACCGAAATCTACGACTATCTGCGACTGCTCTTTGCCCGTGTCGGCCACACCATCTCGCCCGTCAGTGGCGAAGAAGTGAAGCGCCACACGCCCGAAGACGTGGTCAATGCGGCCCAGAGATATAGCGATGGCACACGCTTCACCGTTCTCGCGCCAGTCCACCGCCAGATGGGACGTACGCTGGGCCAACAACTTGGCATCTATCTTCAGCAAGGACTCTCGCGCCTCGACGTGGGCGGAGAAATGGTGCGCATCGAAGATTTCCTCCAGCAAAACCCCGACCTCTGCAACGAGGTGATGGGGGAGGAGAGTGACCCTTCGGCCGCCTCCTGGCCCCTCCTCCTCATCGACCGCCTCAGCGTCAGCCACGACAAAGATGCCGTCTCCCGCCTGAACGACTCCGTTGAGACCGCTTTCTACGAGGGCGACGGTGAATGCCTCCTGCGTTTCTATCCTTCGCGGGCCCTCCATCGTTTCTCCACGCGCTTCGAGGCCGACGGCATTGTCTTTAGCGAACCGACCGATAGCATGTTTTCCTTCAATTCCCCCCTCGGCGCCTGCCAGCGTTGCGAGGGTTTCGGCATGGTCATCGGCATCGACGAGCACCTCGTGGTGCCAAACACGGCATTGAGCGTCTACGATGGTTGCGTGCGTTGTTGGCGTGGAGAAAAAATGGGAGCGTGGAAAGACGAGTTCTGCCGCCGTGCCGCCCGCATCAATTTCCCCATCTTCAAGCCCTATTTTGAACTCACGCAGGCCGAGCGCCGCGTGCTCTGGCATGGGGCGAAAGAACTCGGAGACATCTGCATCGACGAGTTCTTCCGCATGCTCGAGCGCGACCAATATAAAATCCAATACCGCGTTATGTTGGCACGCTATCGCGGTCGCACCATCTGCCCCGACTGCGAAGGCTCGCGCCTGCGCCCCGAAGCAGCCTATGTGAAAGTGGGTGGGGCCAGCATCACCGACCTCGTCAACAAGCCCATCAGCGAATTGCGCGATTTCTTCGACCATCTGCAACTCTCGCCCCACGACGCCCAGGTGGCGGCACGCCTCTTGCCAGAAATCACCAGCCGCCTCCATTTCCTCAGCGATGTGGGACTGGGCTACCTGACGCTCAACCGTCCTTCCAACACTCTCTCCGGCGGTGAGAGCCAGCGCATCAACCTCGCCACCTCGTTGGGCTCCTCCCTGGTAGGCTCGCTCTACATCCTCGACGAGCCGAGCATCGGTCTCCATTCTCGCGACACGGAGCGTCTCATCCACGTCCTGCGCCAGTTGCGCGATGTGGGAAACACCGTCGTTGTCGTGGAACACGATGAAGACATCATCCGTGCCGCCGACTATATCATCGACATCGGTCCCGAAGCCGGACGCTTGGGCGGCGAAGTGGTGTGGGCTGGCCCCTACGACGACCACGTAGCAGTGGCACCAGGAAAGAGCCACACCGTCGACTTCCTCAGCGGTGCGGAGCAAATAAAAGTGCCGCTTTCGCGCCGTGCCTGGAATCGCTCCATCAGTCTGCGTGGCGTGCGTGCCAACAACCTCAAAGGCATTGACGTCCGTTTCCCCTTGGGCGTGATGACCGTGGTGACAGGCGTCAGCGGTTCGGGAAAGAGCACCCTCGTGCGCGACGTCTTCTATCGCGCCATCCTGCGCCATTTCGACATCGCTGGCGACGCGCCGGGCGAGTACATGTCGATGGAAGGCGACCTCGACAGCATCAAGGCCGTGGAGTTTGTCGACCAGAACCCCATCGGCAAGTCCTCGCGCTCCAACCCCGCCACCTATGTCAAGGCATACGACGAGATTCGCAAACTCATGGCCGCGCAGCCCCTCTCCCAGCAGTTGGGCTTCAAGCCCGCCACCTTCAGCTTCAACGCCGAGGGCGGCCGCTGCCCAGAATGTAAGGGCGATGGCACCATCCGCGTCGAGATGCAGTTTATGGCCGACCTCGTCCTCGAATGTGAGTCTTGTCATGGCAAGCGTTTCAAACAAGAAGTCCTTGACGTGCGCTTCCAAGGAAAGAACGTACACGACATCCTCGAAATGACCATCAACGAGGCCATCGAGTTCTTTACGCTCCACAAGCAAATGGCCGTGGTGAAGAAGCTCCGCCCCCTCCAGGATGTCGGACTGGGGTATATCAAACTCGGACAGTCGAGCGCCACCCTCTCTGGCGGCGAAAACCAGCGCGTGAAACTGGCCTACTACCTCAGTCAGGAAAAAGCCGCCCCGACGCTCTTCATCTTCGACGAACCCACCACTGGCTTGCATTTCCACGACATCAGCACCCTCCTCAAGAGCCTCAATGCCCTCATCGAACGCGGACACTCCGTTGTCATCATCGAGCATAACCTCGACGTGGCCAAATGTGCCGACTATATCATCGACCTCGGACCAGAAGGCGGACGCGACGGCGGACGCCTCGTGGCCGAAGGAACTCCCGAAGAAGTGGTGGCAAAAGGACAAGGATATACAGCACACTATCTCAAGGAAAAACTCAATGCCTGAAATTGCGGCGCCGCGCTTGGCCGTTCGCGGTCAGGCGCGGACCCAATGAGCCCATAGCCCGAATATCAGCGGCCAAGTGCGGGCTGAAAGCCCAACAAGTCCAGAGCCCAGGGCAACGCCCTGGGTACCATGTCCCCATTCCCTACGCCCTGTAAGGGCAAAAGTAAAAGCCAACCGTTCGCCCATACTTTTGCCCTTACAGGGCGTGGTGTTTATACGCTGATACCCAGGGAGTTGCCCTGGGCTTTAAACTGGCTGCCCTTTCAGGGCGCTCCTTTTCGCTACGTCTCCGTCCCCTTCACTTTGCGAGCAAAGTGAGCTACAGTGCTGCGCCCCAGTCACGCGCTCGCAAACCAAACTTCGTGTAATTCGCTCATCCCCATCCGACATAAAGGAAACTCCCCCCTTTGTCTTTTCTAATGTTAAATATCTTTTAATTATTCGCATTATATTTGCAAACATCAAATAAAATCACTAACTTTCGCAAGTGAAAATAGAAAAACAGAATATGAGAACATGTTATGATGGCTTTAACCAGCTGATAATGTGTTTCTTATCCTGCTCTAAACAACAAGATAGAGAACGAATTTTATTAATTTTATAACCAAAGCGTATGAAAAAAATCTACACTTTCATCGTGGCTTTGATGGCAATGTTCGCCACCACAGCCCAGGCGCAGATTGAAGTCGTAACCGAAATCGGTCCTACTATGACTTCACTCGAAGGCCTCAAAGAAGGTTCGAAGATTGCTCTCTTCTGCTACGGAGAGACCAGCCGTCGTGCATTCTTGAGAGAAGTCGACAACCAGAAGATCCACTTGAGCCGTAAGCTCCATGTGGGTGCCACTTCAAGCTCCGACTTCGTTTGGACAGTAATGAGCGTTGAGCCGTTCGACGGCGGTTGCAACATCAAGTTGCAGAGCCCTCGTCACAACTTCTTGCCTAACTTCCCTTACGACGAGAGCAGCCAGTGGACCAAGTGGCCGGGCGCTACTTGCTTGAGCGCAGACTCAGCTGGTATCATCAGCGTAACGGTTCCTGAAGCAACGGAAGAATTGGCCGACTCATTCTTCTACTTCCGTGATGAGAACAACGTTTACTTCAACGGTCAGAACTTGGCTGATGACAACTCAGAAGCCCTCTTCGTGGGTTGGAACAATCCTGGTAATAACTCTCTCTACCAGATCTTCCCGTTGACAACTGAAGTTCGCACAACAGTTCCTACCACCCTCTATCTCCAGACTACTGAAGGTGAAGAAATTGAGACCCGCAACTTGACTTTGGGCCTCGGTGACTCTGTAACTGTTCCGACTTTGGAAAACTATGCTTACCAGAGAGCTGATAACTACGCCACTGGTGACGAAATCCAGATGCCTTACCACGTGAATGAAATTCCTGAAGGCGGCAATCTCGAAATCGGTCTCTACTACAAGCACTACCCAATGGTTGCCATCTTCTGCCAGGATGAAGAAGGCAATCCGATGAAGGATGAGAACATCTATGTTCCGTTCGGTTACGAATTCCACGGTGACAGCATTCAGCTCGGTCAGCTCGGTTACGAACTCGTTGAAAACGCAACCAACAACCAGACCATCAACGAAGACACTGAAATCACCCTCGTTTACAAGAAGACTCCTCTCGGTGGCGTTCCTTTCGTTCCGACAACGATCGAAGGCGGCAAGTTCGCTGAAGGTACTCACTTCTACACGATGCGCATCCGTAATGGCTACTACATCTACCAGAAGACTGGTGAGAGCGCAGTGAAGGCCGGCGCTTCAATCGCCGTTAGCGACAGCGTTGACTCATACCTCTGGGCATTCACTGGCAACCTCGAAGATGGCTTCCAGCTCTGGAACAAGGCTATGGGTCCTGAAGTGAAGGTTTATGTTCCTTCAACTTCTAACGGTGCAGCGCTCACCTTCGGTTCAGACGATGAAATCGCTGCTAACGAAACTCCTGTGACTGCATTCAAGATGACCATCAACGGTAACGGTTTCGCTCTCTCTGCTGCTGCCGATGCCAACGCTTGCTTGAACCAGTTCGGTGGTAAAACCGGTACAGACATCAAGTTCTGGAACGATGCTGCATCTCCAGCCGATGGCGGTTCAAAGATCGTCTTCGCTGAAATGACTGATGCCGACGCTGAAGGCCTCAAGTGGTCAACTCCTAAGGCTTGGGCTGCTGCTGAAGGTTGCGTAGGTGGTTACACTGCTGACCAGCTCGCTACTTTGAAGGCTGCCATCGCTGCTGGTGACATGGTTGCTTCTAAGGCTGCCATCGAAACTTTGAAGGACGCTGAAACCATCGCCTTCGACGCCAACAAGAGCTACTACCTCGTAGCTGGCTTCAAGGACTTTGAAAGCAAGCAGCCGGGCGTTAAGTATGCAATCTATGCTGACGCAAGCGACACTGTAAGATGGGCTAAGCTCGACGAAGCAAGCGACGAATACAAGTGGGAATTCTACGCTGCAAGCGACACGACTTACTTCGTAGGCAACGTTGCTCACGCTAAACCAATCGTAGGCTTCCGCTTCGGTAAGTGGGCAACCCTCGAAGGTGGCACTGAACTCGGCGAAGTCAACGAGTCTAACGTATTTGCTGTTGGTGCTCCTGCTCCATTCCAGATCGTCAAGGCTAACGTAGACGTTGTTCCTGGTGCATTCTACTTCGTTCACAACTATGGTGGTTCAATCATCACTTTGGCTGGTAAGGCTGGTGTAGGTGATGCCACTGCCACTTCTGGTAAGATCACTACTTACAACACAAGAGATGCTGCTTACAACAACTCATGGCGTTTGGTTCCTGCTGGTGCATTCACCAATGGCATCAACAATGCAGAAGTCATCGAACCTGCACAGCAGAACGGTGTTGTTTATGACCTCAGCGGTCGTCGCGTTGCAAAGGCTCAGAACGGTCTTTACATCGTAAACGGCAAGAAGGTTATCGTGAAGTAATTCCTGATACATTCTAATATTAACGGCTGGACGCCTCTCGGCGCCCAGCCGTTTTTTTTTGCCCGCGCGAAAAATAGGATAGAGCCGCAAGGGAAAACTTTGCAGCGCAACACTATATCCCGCATTTGCAGCGCCAGCCCCATATTCTGCATTTTCGGCGCCAGCACTGTAGCTCACTTTGCTCGCAAAGTGAGGGGGCCGAATATTGCAGCGGCCAAGCACGAACTGATAATCCAACAAAGTCATACCCCAAAGCGCTGATTATGTTCGCTACGTGTTCGTGGCCCTCACTTTGCGAGCAAAGTGAGCTACAATGCTTCGCCCCATCCTCTGCCGCAAAAACCATGTAATCCGTCCCTTCAAAGTCAGCATCGGGATTCTCCCAGCCTATACCAAGTTATCGATTTGCGGCCGCGAGCAGCGCTACCTTCGGCCGCGAGCAGCATTACCTTCGGCCGCGAGCAGCACGACTCGCGGCCGAAAATCGATAATATGTAAGTAACCCGTTTAACTTTCAATCGGGCCTCAGCGCTGTGCCGTCCCGCTTCGCCTCCCCTTTCTTCGCACAAAAAAAGCTCCCACCCGGATCATCTTCGACCCAGGTGGGAGTGTTTTATCTCTATATTCTCCAAGCCACCATGATTGCCTGGAGTCTGAGATTGTGACATACGTTCTTTCTTCTTTTGCCCCTTGGCGGGTAAGCTTCGTCATTTGAAGCGAGTGGCCAAGGGCGAATTGTCATTCTGTGAGCTACGAAACGAATTCGTATGTCTGAGAAATTCCACATACAAAAGTACATATAATAAAAGAGGTGGGCAACCCCGCTTTTTTCGTTTATTGTCCAAGCGGTTGGAAAGCCTGCCTAAGTGGACGAAAATGGGTGGCAAACGGCAGCAAATTCTTTGGCGGTATTTTGGGGGGCGTCATTGCGGCGTTTGCTGATGGAGGGTGTTGCCGATTTTGTTCCGATGATGTCGTGTTCATCTTGTGTCGGCTTCATTCTTCACTGCTCCGTCGCGCCCGCCCATCGCGCCCATCTGTTGCGCCCGTTCGCTGCGCTGAAATTCTGCCAATTTTTTAGAAAACTATCCTTTCCACATCCCTAAAAAAAGCGTAATTTTGCGTTTCATCTAAGTTCGCGACATTATGAAACTCATACATACCGCCGACTGGCATCTCGGCAACACATTTCATGGACACGACCGCGCTGACGAGCACGCCCATTTTCTCAGCTGGCTTCTGGAAGTGGTTAGGCAGCAGCGTCCCGACGCGCTCATCATTTCTGGCGACATCTTCGACACCGCCAATCCACCGGCACGCGCCGAAAAGCAGTTCTTCGATTTCCTCATTCAGGCAACGAGTGCTGTTGAAGGACTGCAGGTGGTGGCCACTGCCGGCAACCACGACTCGGCAGGACGCCTCGAAGCGCCTGCCGAACTGCTCAAGGTGCACAATGTTTATGTGCGCGGAATGGTGCGCCGGCTGGAGGACTCCGGAGAGGTTGATTTCGACCATTATCTCTTGCCTCTAAGTCCGCTTGGGCAGCAGGAAGCCGTTGTCACTTGCTTTGCCGTGCCTTATCTGCGCACCAGCGACTATCCCTCTGGACTTTCAACGACGGAGGGGCTGGCATGGTTTCTCGACAACCTCTGCAAGCGCTATCGCAAAACGCCTTTCAAGTCGCTGCCGGCCGTTGTTGCCGCCCATTTCTATGCCGCCGGGGCTGAAATCTGCCAGGATGAGCACAGCGAACGCCTTGTTGTTGGCGGGCAAGACTGCGTTGAGGCGGGCCGCGTTGACTGCGGGGCGCTCTACACGGCCTTGGGACACATCCACAAAGCCCAGCGCGTTGGCGGTGTGAAGTCTGATATGTATTATGCTGGCAGTGCCCTTCCGATGTCGTTCTCTGAAAAGGGCTACCGCCACGGTGTCAACCTCGTCACCATCAGCGAAACGGGCGAGACGGAGGTCAGCCGCCTGGAATATACGCCATTGCGTGCGCTGCTTTCCATCCCCAATCGCGGTGCCGTAAGCACCGATGCTCTCTTCGACGCCATTGCCGCTCTGCCGCAGCGCGAGAAAAACGACGACGGCGCCACCTGGCCCTATCTCGAAATGCGTGTGCTCGAAAATCAGCCCAACCCTTCGTTGCTCCACGAGGCCACAGAAGCGTTGGCCGACAAGGCGGTTCATTTTTGTCGCATGGTGCGCGAACTGCCCCCTGCCGCTTCCGAGCCGGGAAAGATTGGCTCCGTTGAGACGCTGCGCAGCATTCAGCCCATCGACATGGCCAAGCGGGTTTTTGAGAGCCGCTACAACACCGACATGCCCGAAGCGCTTCAGCAACGCTTCAACGCGGCCTATGAAAAGGCCGTTTCTGAAATCAAGGAGGGAGAACAATGAAAATAGAGAAAATCACGATATGCAACCTCACCTCAATTGAGGGGAAACAGGTTATCGACTTCACGCAGGAGCCTTTGCGCTCTGCTGGGCTCTTCGCCATCACGGGCGACACGGGGGCGGGCAAGTCCACCATTCTCGATGCCGTTTGTCTGGCGCTCTACAACCACGCGCCGCGCTTTGAAAATGCGGAGCGCATCACGGGCGACGACGTGAAGAAAAATCCCAACCGCGCACAGGCTATTTCGCCGACCGACGTGCGGGGCATTCTCCGTCGCGGCTGCCGCGAAGCCCTCGCCGCTGTGGAGTTTACCACCACTGCGGGGGAACGCTACGAGGCAAAATGGACTTTGCGGCTTAAGCGAACGGACAACTACGACAAGGTGGTGCGTAGCCTGCAACGCCTCGCGCCCCACAAGGAAACCATTCCAGAGGCGGAAATCGACCGCCGCATTCCGGAAATCATCGGACTGGATTATACGCAGTTTACGCGCACCGTTATGCTGGCGCAAAATAGTTTTGCGAATTTCCTCCGTGCCGGGCGCAGCGAGAAGTCGGCCTTGCTGGAGAAACTGACGGGAACTGAAATCTACGGACAAATCTCCCGCACCATCCATGAGCAGACGGTCGAGGCCCAGCAAAGCGTTGAAATCCTGACGAGCAATTTGCAGGAAATCATGAAAAACCACCTCAGCGACGACGAACTCGCCGCGAAGAAGGAGGAATATTCCTTGGCTTCTGCCACCATCAAGACGCTCACGGAGCGCCAGCAGCTCGTGCAGCAGCAATTGCAGTGGTTTGCCGACTTCGATGAGGCCACTTCGCTGGTGGCGCGTCTGGAAGAGCAATATGCAGGTGCCAACAAAGCCTATATGTCGCTGCGTGGCGACGAGTTGCGCCTGGAGCGCTATGATTCTGTGCTCGACGTGCAACCGCTTTTCCAGGAAATCAAGATGCGGCGTGCCGACATCGAGCAAATCAAGCGCGACGAAGAACGCACGTCGAACGACATCCTTTCGGAGCGCCGCCAGCTCAGGGAAGCTGGCGAAGCCCTCGATCAGGCGCGGGAGCGCGTTTCTGAGGCTGAAAGCCGCCTCTCTATGCGCCGCCCGGCCATCAGTCGGGGCCATGTGCTCAACGGAGAGATACGCGGCGCTGAAGGCGAACTGAAGCGGGCCGACGTGCAGCTCGTCGAGAAGAAGACGGCCTTTGAGGAACGCACCTCGGCGCTCAAGCAGAAGAATGCCGACTTGGAGGAAAGCGAGAAGGCGTTTGAAGCCCTCAAGCTCCATCAGCAGGCGCTCTCTGTACACCGCCTCATGTTTGACAAGTTTGACCTCATCAAAGACAAACTCTCTGCGCTCAACATCGAAACGCGGAGCAATGAGCAAAGCCGCAAGAAATGTGCCCAACTGCAACAGCGCCAGGCATCAATAAAGCTCTCTGCGGAGCGCTATCAGAAGAAGCAGCACGACAACGAGGCGAACATGGACACGCTCAAAGGCGAACTGCTTATCCACCGCCAAAACAATCAGGGACACGACAGCGCGAAACTCCAGCAACGTTTCTCCGACAACCGCAACCGTCTGCTGGCCTTGGAGCATGCCCAGACGCTCTGGGAAAGTATTGCTTCGGGCTATGAGGAAATCGACGACAAGCGGGCGGAAATCAGCAGAATCGAGGCGGCGCAGAAGCAGAAACAGAAGGATTTGGCGGCGGCCGAAAACAAATTGCTCGTGCTCGCGGAAACCCATAAGCGCCTCAATGTGGCGCTGACGCTCAGCCAGAGTGAAAACATCGTGAAGTTGCGCAAACAGCTCAAGGAGGGCAGGGCTTGTCCCGTTTGTGGGGCAACGCACCATCCTTACCACACGGAGACGGAGCGCGAACTTGGCGAATTGCTCAATAATCTCGAAAAGGAATTTAACGAGGCTAAAGAACAACTCGACGCGATGCAGCGTCTGGTGGGCCAGCTGAAGGAAGAGATGGCGGCCAGCGAAGGACGCTTGGCTTCTGAGCGTTCAAACCTCCAAAGCCGTGAGGCACGACAGAGGGCGGATGTGGAGCAGTGGCATGCGTATGCCTATCTCGATAATTCGTTTGCCGATTGCTCGCCTTCTGTGGCACGCGATGCACGCCGCCTCATGATTGGCCTGCTTATCGACAATACGCGCCGCGCGGCTTCTGAGGCGGAGAAGGAACTGGAAACGTTTAACTTCCACCAGGGCCACATCAACCGCCTTAACGAGCAAATCAGTGTTCTCGAAGCGCAGATGGCGGAAGATCGCGACCATATCAATGACCTCAACACGCAATATCGCGTGGCGGCGGCTTCTGCTGAGGAGCAGGAGGAAATCTTGACGAAGTCCGACCGCTCATGCAGTGAGCTTTACCAGGACCTCGACTCGATGGTGACGCTCTCTGGATGGTTTTCGGAATGGAAAAACAATCCCGACAACTTCCGCCTGCGCCTATCGACGCTCCACGACGACTGGCTCAACACGTGCAAGAACCTCGACGAGCAGCAGCGTGCCTGCGAACTCCTTCATGAGGAGGTGAAGGCTCTGAGCAACCGTCTGAATGAGGCCCGCCAGCAATACACGCAGGCTGTGGAGGCAAAGGAGGCCATGCAGGAACGCCTGCAAGCCAAGCGCGACGAGCTTTCAAGGCTTTTCAACAATACGACGCCAGAAAAGGAAGAGGAGCTTCTCTCGGCGGAAATCGCGGCGGCACGTCAGAAGGAATCGCTGGCACGCGGCGTGAACGAACAGGCTTCTGGACGCCTGCGGCAGTTGCAGGGAACGCAGCAGAATCTTTTGCAGACGCGCATGACGCGGCAGGGAGAATTGAGCCAGCGAATGGCCGACCTCGACGTGTGGATTGTTAAATTCAATTCCACGCACTCGCCGATGCAGTTTGCCGAACTTGAGAAAATCTTCTCGGAGCATTGTGACTGGAAACAACTGCGCGACCGCCTTGACGAGGCGAGAAAGCAGCTCACGCTTGCCAGCACACGTCTCCAAACGGCTCGCGAAGCCCTCTTGGCATTGCGCAGCAAGCCAAGCCAGCCCTCTGGCACGGGCGACGAGACGCGCGAAAGTCTGAAGGCCAGCGAGGCATCGCTCCTTCAGGAAATCGACGTGCAGAAAGCGCATGTGCTCAGTCTTAACCTCTGTCTTAAGCAGCATGAAGACAGTGAGCAACGGGCCGCCAGTCGATTGAAAGACCTCGAAGCGGCGCGTGTCAACGCAGAAGAGTGGCGTCGTCTCGATGCACTCTTGGGAAGTGCCGACGGCAAGAAATTCCGCGAACTGGCCCAGAGCTACACGTTTGGCTTCCTGGTCAGCCACGCCAACGCCCAGTTGCGCCAGCTCTCGCCGCGCTATGAACTCCGCAACATGCCTGGCACGCTCACGCTGGAAATCATCGACCGCGACATGTTTGACGAGCACCGCTACGTCAGTTCGCTTTCTGGCGGCGAAACCTTCGTTGTCAGTCTCGCGCTGGCCTTGGGACTTGCCACGCTCTCGAGCCACAATCTGAGCATCGGTAGCCTCTTCATTGACGAGGGTTTCGGCAACCTCGACCACGCCTCTCTCGACCTCGTTATGTCGGCGCTCTCCAACCTCGAGAATGCACAGGGCAGAAAAGTGGGCGTCATCAGCCACACCGACCAGATACGCTCCCAAATCAGTCCGCAAATCCGACTGGTCAAGCAACCCGCAGGGGGAAAGAGCAAGATTGAAATCGTTTAAGGACGTTGCGGGATGACGGCCATAGAGACTTGTAGACCTCTCTATTGCTTATAATATCCTATAGCTGTAAAGCGGAATCCGATAGCCATTAGGCAATACACCATAGCTATATAAGTAGGTGGTCAAAATTATTTTTATATATGTGCCAAGAGCATTATTTTTAC
>OGJF01000732.1_pt1 | contig 11865 bp, 8 predicted proteins | sample 1572001 | NCBI WGS metagenome assembly OGJF01 (sample SAMEA2582113, study PRJEB24529) | metagenome | biome: Human gut stool | place: China | collected 2011
CAGAGCGTCTGCCTTACAAGCAGAGGGTCGGGGGTTCGAATCCCTCAGCGCCCACTTTTTTACAACACTTACCGGTTTATCCGGGCGCTTAGCTCAGTTGGTTCAGAGCGTCTGCCTTACAAGCAGAGGGTCGGGGGTTCGAATCCCTCAGCGCCCACTTCATAAAGGAGCATCTCATGCGAGGTGCTCTTTTTTTATACCACTATCCGTGCAGCACTGGAATTTTCCAATTTGGCTCAGGGACCCAAGAAAACACCAAATCGATTTCTTGACCTGCATGCCACACAACAATCCCAAAAACGACACATCTCCTTAATGGCATTTTTCAGAACAAACATGTGCCGTTATTTTTTTCAAGACTCTCATACAACAAAACTCCTATCCCCATGAAAGATTTACTCGAAAAACTGAATATAGACCAACTTTCTGAAATGCAGGAAGAAATGGTGGAGAAAACAAAAGGAAACCCTAACTCCGACCTGCTGCTGCTCTCCCCCACTGGTTCTGGAAAGACCCTGGCTTACCTAATTTCTGCCATGCGCCACGTTGACTACAGCGACCCATTAATACAGGTGCTGGTTGTGACACCCTCACGCGAACTGGCCTTGCAGAGCAACGACCTGCTGCTGAGAATGAAGTCGCCACTGCGATCACAATGTCTCATCGGCGGACACGCTACATCTGAGGACCTTCGCATCTACAAACAGTTCCAACCGCAAATCATTTTTGCAACACCAGGCAGAATCAATTTCTATCTGAAAAACAGCACCATTGAAAGCAACGGCATCCGCCTGCTCATCATCGACGAGTTCGACAAATGTCTCGACATGGGATTCAGCGAAGAAATGAAGGAAGTGCGCAGCGCATTGCCAAAAGACATCAACACCTGGCTCATCTCGGCGACTAACGCACCATCAGATTTCGAAAAATACATATCCCTCTCCAAATCCATCACACTCAATTATCTGAAAACTGCCGACGACAAACGACTGGACATTTACATCGTTAATTCTCCACTAAAAGACAAACTGGAAACGCTGAGAGATCTGCTCATCATGCTCAACGGCGAACCGGCCATCGTTTTTGTCAGCTATCGCGAAAGCGTTGAACGCGTTTACAAATATTTGAAACAGGAACATTTCTTTGCCGAAAAATACCACGGAGGCATGGAGCAACGTGACCGTGAACGCGCACTCTATAAATTCAGAAGTGGCGGCAGCAACGTTCTGGTTTCTACAGACCTTGCAGCACGCGGACTGGACATTGCCGAAGTGAAACACATCGTTCACTACCACATACCAACGGACGAAGCGGCGTTTGAACACCGAAACGGACGCTCCACACGCTGGGAAAACCGGGGAGCTTCCTATGTCATCCTCGGACCAGAAGAACCCCTACCCGCCTTCTCCGGCATGCCAGACGCTGAGGTCATGGAAATCGTTCATTCAGAAAAAACGCCAACCGTTCCAGAATGGACCACACTCTATATCGGACGTGGAAAGAAGGAAAAAGTATCCAAGGGCGACGTGCTGGGATTCTTATGCAAAAAAGGCGGACTAAAAGGCTGTGACATCGGACGTATCGATATCGAAGCTCACTGTTCCTATGTCGCCATCAGACGAAGCAAGACAAAGTCCGTACTGAGGGCCATTTCAGGAGAAAAAATAAAAGACATGAAAACCATCATCGAACCGATGCGATAGACAATCTGAGGTTTTTTCCCCCACACTGAAAAGCCACACAACAAACATTCCCGTGAAATCACTCAAGATTTTTCCATCACTAAAAAAAGAGAACATGAATAAAATCTTACGGCCATACACCTACCTGCTTTCGGTGCATGTTGCAGCCCTATTACTGCTGTCTGTCATCAGATTGTTTTTTTACATAGCCGTCAAGGAACAGATCACAGGCGACGCTGCAGGAAACGCAAGTTGGATATGCGCTGCCTTTCTTCGCGGCCTGTGGTTCGACAATGTCATAGCATGCTACATCACAGCCTTTCCCCTATTGGCCACAAGCGTGGCAACGGCTCTCAATTTGTGGAAGAACAGATTTATCCGAACGATAAATATTTGGTACGCTGCATTCTACACATTGGTCTTTATGGCTGCTGCCAGCAACATCCCATATTTTGTCTATTTCAGCAAACCGCTCAACGCCTCCATCTGGAACTGGGCTGAATATGGCACGACAACTATGGGGATGATTTTTGGAGAAAGCGCCTATTACCCCTACATTCTGCTCTTTGTCGCTTCAACCGTCCTCTTCATTTGGTTTCTCAGACGCTTGCGCAAGAGGTTCGCTAAAACACCACAGGACATTACCACTGGCAGCATGCAGCCGTCGACCTGCAAGCGCATTACCGCCATCGGCCTTCTGACCCTGTTTCTCGGCTCGCTCTGTTTCATCGGCATCAGAGGTCGCCTGGGCTACAACCCCATCAAAGTCAGTGCCGCTTATTTCTGCACGAACCCCGTATTGAACAACCTGGGAGTCAATGCAACCTTTGCATTGCTCAACAGCACATTAGACGACCTCCGTCCTGAAAACAAAGAACTGCATCTGATGCCACCAGAAGAAGCGCTTCGCGAGGCGCAAAGTCTCTATGGCAGAAAGGGACTGAACGGCATTTCCCCGATGGCAAGAATTGTCAAACCCGAAGGAGAAAAGACTGGGCAGAATGTGGTGGTGGTGCTCATGGAATCAATGTCGGCAAAATTCATGAGACATTTTGGCAACAAACATAATCTGACACCGCAACTCGACAGCCTTTTCAACAGTTCACTCAGTTTCGACAACTGCTACTCTGCCGGGAATCACACAAACCACGGTCTTTACGCCACGCTTTATTCTTTCCCATCTATCATGTTCCGCAACGCAATGAAAGGAACAAACATCCCGCAATATTCGGGACTGCCGACGGTTTTGAAGGAAAACGGATATGACACCATGTTTTTCATGACACACGAGAGCCAATACGACAACATGAACGCCTTCTTCCGCACCAACGGATATGACGAGATATATTCGCAGGAAAACTATCCCAAGGAGAAGGTGGTCAACCATTTCGGAGTGGCCGACGATTTTCTCTTCTCGTACGCCCTTCCCGTCTTGAGGAAACATGCTGAAAGCGGACGACCGTTTTTCGCCACACTGCTGACCATCAGCAACCACCCGCCCTACATTATCCCCGAAAGATTCAACGATCCGAAGCTCACGCCAGAAGAGCAAATCGTGAAATATGCCGATGACTGCATCGGCCAATTTATAAAGAAGGCAAAGAAGGAGGCATGGGAAAAGAACACGATTTTCGTGTTTGTCGGCGACCATGGTAAACTGGTCGGAAAAGCAGACTGCGAACTACCTGAATCATTCAACCACGTTCCGCTGATTTTTCACGGCAATGGCATACAGCCAGATATCCGACACCAATTTACAGGACAGATTGACATCGCTCCAACCATCCTCGGCATGCTCCGCATTCCGTACACGCAAAACAACCTGGGGCTCGACCTGCTCTCTGACACTCCACGCCCGGCGACATTCTATACTGCCGACAAAACCATTGCGGCAAGGGACGCGAACACGCTCTACGTGTTTAACGCAGAAACCGGAAAGGAATATGTTTATGCCCTGCCACAAATAAAAGCCGCCAAACCTTCTGAAGCTTCGAGAAAATTAAAGAGGTATGCCTTCTCACTCTTGCAAACAACAGAATACATGGTGCAAAACGGCATGACAACCAACAAGCCACACAACAACGCCCGATAAAAAAGGCATTCGCGTTTTTTGTGTCCACTCATTTGTAAACATCATAAAATTGCATTACCTTTGCAAGGCATTAATCAAACAAACCTGCATAACATGAAAAGAATAATCACACTTCTGTTTGCCATCCTGCCACTCTTAGGAGCTGCGCAAACCAGCAGCGACCTCTCAAAATACATGGCTGGAGCTGTTCCCGTAAATGCATCGGGATTTGTTTACTTCGACAAAAACTATAAAGCTGAAGGAAAAACGCGCCTCGAACTTTTCCAGCTGCTGCGCGACTACACCCAGAAGCACATCGTTGAAGGGGAAAACCGACTGCCACAGGCACGCATCACGGAAGCCGACAGCGCAACGGGCATCATTGCCGCCAGCATGGAGGAATATCTCTATTTCAAGCGTAAGGCATGGACTATGGACCGCGTGCGGTTTTATTACCAACTTATCTTCCGTATTGACGATGGCAAATTCAACGTAGAAATGCGCAACATCCGATATATATACGATGACATGCCCAACCAGCAGACCTACCGTGCCGAAAAATGGATTACAGATGAGGAAGCCATGAACAAGGCTAAAACGAAACTGCTCAAGATTCCAGGAAAATTCCGCAGATTCACGATTGACCGTAAAGACGAAATCTTCCGCGGTGCCGCCAAAGCTGCTGGCATTGCCACAACAAGAACTATCGTTGTTGAAGACTAAGGCGGAGTGAGAATCCTGGTCTGAAATCCCAAGCGCCCTGCATTGGTGTTTTTTATGGCATTTTGAAGCAAGACAAAAAGCGGGCGTTTGAAACAGCAGTCCAAGACACCTGCCACACGTTCAACACACTACGAAAACGCGACAACCAGACCATCCCACATTCGGGCAGTGTCTGTCTGTCGCTTTTTTTATAAGCAGGTGTGAGAGATTCACCATCGCCAAACACCATTTTTACGGGTATGAAAAAGAGAATTGAAAAGGAAAAAAGAATCGTGCTTCTCATGATACGCATTTACTGCCGCGCAAAACACAAACACAGTGACGGCCTATGCCCTGAATGCGAATCATTGGCACGGTACGCCTGCCAAAGACTCGAACGCTGCAAGTTTGGCGAACAGAAAACGTCTTGCCAACGATGCCCCATTCATTGCTACAAACAAGAGCGAAAGGAAGAAATCAAAAAGGTTATGCGATTTGCCGGGCCACGAATGGTATGGAGACATCCGCTCACAGCCCTGTGGCATCTTATGCACTAAAACGACAAATGGGAGAAAACGTATTCTTTACAAAATGCACGACATTTTTCCCGCCCCGTACAATATCACCACCAGCAAAATGAAAACAGCCACCCTTTCCATCTTTATGCTTGCCGTCACCCTCCTTGCCTGCAACAACGGCAAGGAGAAGAACGACAACGGCGCCTTCATGCGTGAGGAAAACACAAAAAGCAATGAGGATTATGATTTACAGGAAATCGAAGAATCAGGCGAACTAATCATTGCCACAATGAGCGGCCCTGACACCTATTACGACTATCAGGGCCACCCCATGGGACTGCAATATGCATTGGCTGCCGATTTTGCCAACCGGGAGGGACTTGGAGTAAGGGTTGAAACCGCCCACGACACTCTGGAACTCATTAAAATGCTGCAAAATGGCGATGCCGACATCATCGCCCTGCCGCTGCCCACTCGGCTAATCAAGGAAAAGGGTCTGAAAGCGGCCGGAGCCACCGACAAAAGTGGCGAATATTCGTGGGCTGTCAAAACAGAATCGAAGAAACTGGCGGAGGCCTTGGAAGCATGGAACACTGAAAATCCCATTGTGTCGGTCTCACGAAAGGAGCAACAACGCTACGAGGAACGCCACCAAGTGAGACGCACCGTACATGCGCCCTACGTCTCACGCGAAAAGGGCATCATCTCCACTTTTGACAACCACTTCAAACAAGCCGCCTCCACAACAGGATGGGATTGGAAACTCATTGCAGCCCAATGCTACCAAGAATCGGGCTTTGACCCTAATGCGGTGTCATGGGCTGGAGCACGCGGACTAATGCAAATCATGCCTCAAACTGCTGCCACATTGGGAATATCTGCCGACCAACTTTATTCCCCCGAAACCAACATCAATGCCGCAGCACGATACATCAAAATTCTCTCATCGCATTTCAGCGACATCCGCTCACGTGAGGAACGCGTGAAATTTGTGTTGGCCGCCTACAACGGCGGACAGGGACACATCCGAGACGCGATGGCACTGGCCAGAAAATACGGGCACGATGCAACACGATGGGATGATGTTTCCGTTTTCGTAAAGAAACTGAGCGATGTCCGCTATTACCGTGACCCGACAGTGAAATACGGCTATATGATAGGCAACGAGACATACGACTACGTCTCCAAAGTATTAGAACGCTATCGTTCATACGGCGGAAACATACATTCCTCTGCAAACGCCCCCAGCAAACCATCGGGAAACGGAGGGAAGGCAGCCCATAAACGCAACAAATATTCAAAGGAGCGGAAGGTTCTCACGCCGGAGGAAATGGCAGACGGAAACATCCACTGACAATCTGAACTAACACAACAACCTCCACACACCAACGCCATCTACTTAGAAAAACATGGTTTTAGCCAACGACACGTACAACGACATCCGACGCATCATCTGCAGCGACTTACCCATAAATGAAAAATACCGCGAACTATACGGCATTCTGAGCCGTATATGCTCGCAAGAGACCATGAAATCCGACACTGATTTCTCAGGTCTTTTCTCCAGACTCTACGCCGTGTGCCAAAATGCCGGAATTGACCACCACGATATTGACGCCTTCAGAAGACACGCCCGCCGCATCATGAACGGAGAAGAAGCCTGCGATGCAAACGCAGGTGCCCCATTCCGCGATGATTACCACAGGTTGTGTCTTTTCATCAGTCAGTTATACAATATTCCGCTGCCAGAAGATCTAAAAGGCACAGAAGGAACTGCCACACCAACCCGCAAACATGCCTACAAGAAAGGCCACCGAATTAACAAACTACGCGCCATCATCGTGAACGTTGGAAAAGAAGCTTTTTCTTGCACCTCAAATCATGGCGACCTATTGATCCACGTGCCGCATCTTTCACGAACGCTGCGCATACTTTCTCCAGGAATGCCTGTCAACATTTTGGGCGTTGAATTTGAGGACGACGTGAAGCGGACGGCTGAAATGGTCATCATTGACCCCGACTATCTGATTGATGTCAGCGCACTTTCGGCCTGCATGAAACCGTACGGGGACTCTGCTGAAAGCTATTTTCTGGACATGATTTCCCCAAAAGAGACAACCATCCCTATCATGCTCGGAAACGCAGCCAACAGGTTTATGGACGATCTGGTCAACACGCCAGTTGACTTCAACAACAATGAAGCCGTCAACCAGCTCTACGAAGAATCGCTCCACAAACATTTCATGGAGAACCTGCTGAATTATTCCTGCTTGGACCTTCCGCTGGACAAAAGCTATTTTGACACCCTCAAAGAAACATTCCGAAACATCAAAAGTTCCGTTCAACACAGATTTCCATCGGCAGAGGTGGGCCTCCCCCTGGAAGACACCTTGCTGGAACCATCCTTCATTTGCGAAACGCTCGGACTGCGCGGACGTCTCGATGTGATGGCTGCCAACCACAAGAGCCTTGTTGAATTGAAAAGCGGAAAGGCCGAAGAAAACTACGGACACTTGCAAGGGCCACAACGGCAACACGTCATGCAGATGTCGCTCTATAAAGAAATGCTCCACTATAATTTCTCCATGCCGCGCGACAATGTGAAATCGTTTCTTTTCTACAGCAGATACCCCGTTTTTTACAACCAGCGCAGCGCTTCCAAAGCAATGACAGAAGCGCTTGAACTACGCAACGAAATCGTTGTCATGGAGGCAAGAATAAGGAAGGGCGAACTTGGAGAGATGCTCGAAAATATAAGTAGTGACGCCCTAAATAAGAACGGATTAAGCAATTCTCTGTGGAATAAATATATCCGTCCGCAACTGGAAAATGTCATCCGTCCGCTCCACACCATGTCACCGCTCGAACACGACTATCTCACAGAGTTTGCCACTTTCCTGGAGCGCGAAAAATATCTGAGCAAAACGAGCGACAACAGGCCCGACTCAAACCGCGCACTGGCATCGACGTGGGCCACTGATCTTGAAACCAAACTGGCCTCAGGAGACATTCTCCCGAATCTGAAAATCAAAAGCACAGATGGAGAGGATGGCATTGAATGTATCACTTTCATCATCCCTCACTACGGCAACGACTTCATCGCCAACTTTTCCGTAGGCGAAATGGTGCAGATGTACAAACGAAACTCAAACCGCGACACGGTGATTTCCTCGCAGCTCATTAGAGGCTATATCGAGCATCTGAACGACAAGGAAGTCACCCTGCGCCTTTCATATAAACAGCGCAACAAAAAACTGTTTCCGCAAGATGCCTGCTACGCCATAGAACATGATGGCTCCGACACTCCCTTTGCGAGTGCCATGCGAGGCTTGTACAGTTTGCTCACCGCCCCCGAAGAACGCCGAAACCTGCTTCTGGGCCAACGTCTCCCGAAAACGAGCAGACAAGAGCGCCCACTGCGAGGACATTGGGAAAACGAAAAAACAACGGAAATCATCCAAAAGGTCAAAAACGCCGATGACTACCACCTGCTTGTCGGCCCTCCGGGAACAGGAAAAACCAGCGTCGCCCTCCGGGCTATGGTTGAGGAATTTCTCCTTGAAAAAGAAAACACTGAAAACGATTTCGGACTGATGCTCATGGCCTACACCAACAGGGCCGTCGACGAAATCTGTACCATGCTTGACGGTATCAAGGCTTCATACGTCCGCATCGGTGGAGAACAAACCTGCGCTGAAGCACATCGCGACCACCTCCTCACCAGACTTTTTGCCGACACGCCACGAAGAAGCGACGTTGTCCGCAAACTGCAAACCATCCCCATCGTCGTTGGCACAGTCTCAACGCTGAGCAACCACCTGGAACTATTCCGTCTACGACCTTATCATGCCATCATCGACGAAGCCTCGCAAGTGCTTGAGCCACAAATCCTCGGTTTACTGTGTGCCAAAGACGCGCAGGGACTGAGCGCCATTCGAAAATTTGTCATGATTGGCGACCACAAACAATTGCCCGCCGTGGTGCTCCTGCAACCTGGCCAAACCGTCACCAGGAGCCCCCGTCTGCACGCCATCGGGCTCACTGACATGCGCAACTCCCTTTTCCAGCGTCTCCATGCTCTTGCCTGCACAAACGGGCAGGATGAAATCGTCAGTATGCTCGACAGACAAGGGCGGATGCACCCCGATATATGCAATTTCGTCAATAACGCATTCTACCAGGGACGCCTGCAAGCTGTCCCCTTGCCCCACCAGCAGTGTTCGCTTCCCACGAGCACGTCGCACGACAGTTTTTCCCAGTTGGTAGACACAGAAAGAATGGTGTTCATCAACGTGCAGCCTGCCGTCATGCCGCGCAACGCAAAAGCCAACTATGAAGAAGCTGCCGTTGTTGCCAAAATCATAAAACGCCTTGTAGACAACAACGAGGAAACGCCATGCTTCCTGCAGCACATCGGCATCATCGTACCGTTCAGAAATCAAATCAGCGTGATAAGAAATGCCCTCTGCGCATTAAACATTCCGGACACTGACAAAATCACCATCGACACCGTCGAGTGTTTCCAGGGAAGCCAGCGCGACTACATTATCTTCTCCACAACAGTGAGCCGACCCTACCAAATGGACATTCTTTCCACGCCTACAGAAATAGAAGGGCAAACCGTTGACAGAAAACTCAATGTAGCAATCACCAGAGCACGCCTGCAATTCTTCATGGTTGGCAACGCCAAACTGCTTGCAAGCAATGCGGTCTATAAGAGTCTAATTGATAGTATGAAAAGATTTAACAAGTAGTGCGTTCATTGTTAGTTTATAAATCCAACGTGCTTTAAAACAGCCCCCAAAAAATGAAAATCATAGTAAGTGCCTGTCTGCTGGGGCACAACTGCAAATACAACGGAGGAAACAACCGCAATCAAGATATCATTGACTTTGTCAGAAACCATGAAGTCCTTGCCTTATGTCCTGAGTTGTTGGGAGGGCTTTCCACTCCCAACAACCGGCAGAGATTCAGAACGGCATTGTGACCAACGTTGCTGGGGAATCCATAGACACCCCGTTTCGGAAAGGGGCACAAGCGGCCTTGGAAATTGCCATCAGAGAAAAAGCGGAACTTGCCATTCTCCGACCAAGAAGTCCGAGCTGCGGTTGCAAACAAATCTATGACGGCACTTTCTCCAGACGCCTGATAAAAGGCAAGGGCATATTTGTCCAACTGCTTTCGGAACACGGCATCCCCGCCATTGAGCCCGACGAAGTCAAACACCACGAAAGACGATGACCAATCCCCACATCTGCATCCAGCATTACGACTCGCCATGCGGAAACATCGTCCTGGCTTCAATAGACAACAAACTGTGTTTATGCGACTGGAATGACAGGGCATGCGCCGAACGAAACAAACAGCGCCTCATGCAACTGCTGAATGCTGATTTCCGAACAGAGACAACCGCGGTGTTGAACCAAGCCCGCAAACAGCTCGACGAATATTTTGCCGGCACACGAATCTCATTCAGCATCCCGCTGTATCCCGTAGGCACGGAGTTTCAAAAACAGGTATGGACCTCATTGCTTGAAATACCATACGGGGAGACGAAAAGCTACAAGGAAATCGCGCTCAAGCTCAACCATGCCAACGGCATAAGAGCCGTGGCACAAGCCATAGGTGCCAATCGCATCAATATCTTCATTCCATGCCATCGCGTAGTCGGCAGCAATCATTCACTGACAGGTTACGCTGGAGGTCTGAAGGCCAAACAGCTGTTGCTGGAAACAGAGAGAAACACACGCTTCCCGCACCTGCCATGGCCCTAACTTCATTCTTAAAAGCACCCAACCACAAGCAAATACAATGAACATTCATCAAATCACATTCAGTCCCACAGGAGGAACTCGCCGCGTGAGCAAACTACTGTGCAAAGGCATTACTGATAAGAGCCACACAACAGAGCTCTGCACCAAGGAAAAAGATTTCATCCCACCAAGCATCGCCACAGACGACTTGGCGGTGATTTCAATGCCGGTTTATGCCGGCCGTGTACCCGCACTTGCAGTGGAAAGGCTGAAAAAAATCAAATCAAGCGGCGCCAAGTGCATCATCATTGCCGTTTACGGCAACAGGGCTTACGAAGATGCCTTGGTGGAAATGCAAGACATTGTAACGGAAACTGGCTTTCAGGTTGTAGCAGCCGTTGCAGCCATTGCCGAACATAGCATTTGCCGTGAGTATGCCACAGGGCGCCCCGACGATGCCGATGCCAAAGAACTGGCCTCACTTGGTGTCGCCATCTTTGAGAAGATAAAGAGAAACACGCACTTCAAGTCGCTCACTTTGCCAGGCAACCGTCCTTACAAGCAAGGCTGCACCGGCCCTTTCCCAACAGCCAACGAACGCTGCACCAACTGCGGAACCTGCGCAAGACTATGCCCAACGGACGCCATTTCCATCGACAGCCCCCAGAAAAACAACACAGCGCTATGCATTGGCTGCATGCGCTGCGTCTCAGTATGTCCCACTGGAGCAAGAAGTATTGGCGAACGTCTCGCGCAACTGGCAACACATCTCCAGCCTCTCTGCTGCGAGAGAAAAAATAACGAGATATTCATGTAAAGAATTGTTGACCTATAAGCACAAGCGTCACGATAGAACATTTCAAATACAGTGCAAACCGAGAGCAGAGCATCAAACTTGTTTGAATGCTTTGTCGAGGTGCAGCCTGTGGTATATAAAAATAATTTTGGCCGCCTACTTATATATATGCATTTAAAGGAAAAGCATTAATTCTGCATCATCCCCCCTAAAAGCAAACTCGCTTCGGACATACTCTGTGAAACGCGACTACGCCCAAACACTTAGTTAGGAAGTCAGCATTAACTCAAATGAATAATATATATGAAACAGAAACGTTACATTAGATTATCGCCAGATTTTG
>OGJF01000741.1_pt1 | contig 11770 bp, 9 predicted proteins | sample 1572001 | NCBI WGS metagenome assembly OGJF01 (sample SAMEA2582113, study PRJEB24529) | metagenome | biome: Human gut stool | place: China | collected 2011
CAAGCTCTTTACTGCAATTGAGATTGCCATTGAGATTGCTTGCGGATTTTAGGATAAATATTTTTACCTTATTAATATATATGTACTTTACTATTTGCTTTTGAATGAGTGTAGTCAGAAAACTAAACCGCACGTTTGAGTTTTCTGTGTGCAAAGTTACTAAATATGTAAATAAGTTGTAACGACAACACGCGTACATTTAACAACTTTTATTTCTCGTTACGCGTTATTCAATATATTAGTTTCTATTTTGACCAATACTGCAGTTGTACTCTGTCAACGCTGCAGTTGCACTCCGTCAATGCTGCAGTTGCACTTTACCAATGCAAAAGTGCCACTTCGTCAATGCGAAAGTGGCACTTCATCGGTGCTAAACTACTACGTAAGCCCCATGTCTTCGGCTTTCTTCATCAGCAGCTGCATGAGTGGCTCACGCTCGTTAGCCACACGATTGTCGAGCACAGCGTCCTTCAGATACTGCTTCAGCTCACCCACCTGCCTGCATGGCGGCAGGTTGAACATCTGCATTATCTCGTTGCCGTCGATGACGGGTTGCAACAGACGCTTGTAGTCGCGCTCCTTCAGGTCGGTGAGCTTCTCGCGCACCATGCGGAAGTTCTCGAGGAAGCGTTTCTTGCGCACCTCGTTCTTGCTCGTGATGTCAGCCTCGCAGAGCATCATCAGGTCGTCGATATCGTCGCCCGCGTCGTTGAGCAGACGGCGCACAGCCGAGTCGGTCACCTCCTCATCGGCTATCACGATGGGGCGCATGTGCAGGTCTACCATCTTCTCCACGTATTTCATCTTGGCATCCATCGGCAGTTTCATGCGTCGGAAGATGCCCGGAATCATCTTCGCTCCCAAGTAGTTGTGGTTGTGGAACGTCCAACCCGTGGCGGGTTCCCAACGCTTCGAGCGCGTCTTGCCGATGTCGTGGAACAGAGCCGCCCAACGCAGCCAGAGGTTATCGCTGCGCTTCGCCACGTTGTCCACCACCTCCAGGGTGTGGTAGAAGTTGTTCTTGTGCGCCTTGCCGTTGCGTGTCTCCACCACGTCGAGCGCACTCAGCTCGGGTATGATGAGCTGCAGCAGTCCGCAGCGCTGCAACTCCACGAAGCCGCGCGAGGGCTGCTTGGTCTTCATTATCTTGTTCAGCTCGTCAGCGATGCGCTCTCCGCTCACTATCTTTATGCGCTCGGCGTTGCGTCCGAGCGCGTCGAATGTCTCCTCGTCGATGAAGAACTTCAGCTGAGCCGAGAAGCGCACGCAGCGCATCATGCGCAGCGGGTCGTCGGAGAAGGTGATGTCGGGGTCGAGCGGTGTGCGTATTATGCCGTCCTCGAGGTCGTAGATGCCGTCGAAGGGGTCGACAAGTTCGCCGAAGCGTGCCTTGTTCAGGCATACCGCCATGGCGTTGATGGTGAAGTCGCGGCGGTTCTGGTCGTCTTCGAGCGTGCCGTCCTCAACCACGGGCTTGCGCGAACTGCGGTCGTAGCTCTCGCGGCGTGCGCCCACGAACTCCACTTCGGTGTCGTAGAACTTTATCTGCGCCGTACCGAAGTTGCGGTAGACGGCGAGATGGGCGCGCCAACGTCCGGTCTTCTCGTTCTTGCCAAGTGCCTTCTGCAGCTCCTTTGCCACCTCGATGCCGCTGCCCACGACCACCACATCGATGTCGTTCGTCGGACGCTCAAGGAATATGTCGCGCACGTAGCCGCCCACGAGGTAGCACTCTACGCCCATTCGGTCAGCCACTTCGCCTATCTTATGAAATATCTTCTTGTCGAGAATCTGTGCCAATTCGGCATCTGTGTATAGCTTCATACGTATAAAATCCTGATTATAACTTGCAAATCAAGTGCAAAGTTACGGTTTTTTACAGAATTTAAGGTGTATTGGCGGAAAATTTGTACCTTTGCGTTCAATTTAGGATAGCACTAAATTTCTTATTAATAATATTATTGTATAAAATCAAAAGACAATGAAAATCAAAAAGACAGCCTCTACACTGTTCCTCATTGCCATGCTCTGCCTCGGTGCAACAAAGGCAAAGGCACAGGTTAACGCACAGTTGTTCTACGATTTCGGTAGCGACCGCGAGTTTGTAACGCTTACGCTTGAGATGTTCAAGCAGGACAAGTGGGGTAACACCTACTTCTTCATCGACCACGACTTCAACTACGACAAGCTGGGCGGTGGCAAGAACGTAGCCCCCGGCGGCACATACCTCGAGATAGCACGCTGCCTCAACTTCTGGCAGAAGTCTGCCATCAAAGACCTCTCGCTGCAGGTGGAGTACAACGGCGGTATCACACGCTCCTACCCTATCAACCACGCTATGCTCGCAGGTGTCGACTACTTCTTTCACAGCAAGGACTTCAAGAACACGCTCAACCTCAAAGCACTCTATAAGTACATCTGGGAGAACGAGCAAAGCGTGCCTATGCAGTTCACCGTGGTGTGGGCTATGAACGACCTCTTCGGTGTGAAGGGCTTGAAGTTCGACGGCTTCGCCGACTTCTGGTGGGAGGATCACGCTGTCGACTTCCAAGCCGACGGCTCTTGCAAGAAGAAGAGCACCGTATTCATCACCGAGCCGCAGCTCTGGTATAACGTAGGTCAGCACTTCGGATGTAACAACCTCAGCCTCGGTACAGAGATCGAACTCTCCAACAACTTCGGCTCTACCGGCGGATTTAAGTGCCGCCCCTGCTTGGGTATGAAGTGGGACTTCTAAAAGTAAAAAAGTAAAAGAGTAAAAAAGTAAAAAGCCCCTCCCAACCCTCCCCGTCGGGGAGGGCTCTCAAACTCACACCCAAGGCTTAAAGAGACCTAAAAAGGCTTAGTTCGGTTAAGCTTTAGCTACGGCTTAAAGAGGCCTAAAAAGGCTTAGAACGGCTTAAGCTCAAAACCCCAAGGCTTAAAGAGGCCTAAAAAGGCTTAGTTCGGCTTAAACTCAATCAATCAAAACAATGCTTTCAAAACTTTTCGGCTTCGACCCGTCGAAGCACAACATCAAGACTGAGGTGATGGCTGGCATCACCACCTTCCTCACCATGGCGTACATCCTTGCCGTCAACCCGAGCATCTTCAGCAACCTCGCTGACAAGGGCATGGACACCAACGCGGTGTTCACCGCAACGGCACTCGCAGCCATCATCGGCACACTCGCCATGGCCATCTACGCCAAGAAGCCCTTCGGACTGGCGCCGGGCATGGGCTTGAACGCCTTCTTCGTGTTCACCGTCTGCCTCACCATGGGCTACTCATGGCAGTTTGCGCTCACCGCGATACTCATCGAGGGCTTCATCTTCGTCGTACTAACGCTGACAAAGGTGCGCACACTCATCGTCGACGCCATACCGGCATCGGTGAAGCGTGCCATCGGTGCCGGCATCGGACTCTTCATCGCCTTCATCGGACTGAAGAACGCCGGCATCATCGTCGAGAATTCTGCCACCTTCGTCACCATCGGCACCATGACCGAAGGCACAGCACTGCTCGGCGTGATTGGCATCGTGCTCACCTCGGTGCTCGTCATCAAGAACGTGCCGGGCTCGCTGCTCATCGGCATCCTCGCCACAGCACTCATCGGCATACCGATGGGTGTCACCCACTTCTCGGGCGTGGTAGACACACCGCCGTCGGTGGCTCCGCTGTTCTGCCAGTTCGAGTTTCACAACATCTTCACGCTCGATATGCTCGTGGTGGTGTTCACCTTCCTCTTCATCGACATGTTCGACACCATGGGCACGCTCGTGGGCGTTTGCACAAAGGCGGGCATGATGCAGAAGGACGGACGCATACCGGGGCTGAACAAGGCGTTCATGGCTGATGCCGTAGCCACCATGGCTGGCGCGTGCCTCGGCGCAAGCACCACTACTACCTACGTGGAAAGTGCGGCAGGCGTGGCGCAGGGCGGACGCAGCGGTCTCACGGCGTTCTCTACGGCTGTGTGCTTCGCTGTGGCTATGTTCTTCGTTCCGTTGTTCCTCTCCATACCGGCTGCTGCCACCACTCCGGTGCTCGTCATCGTGGGTCTGTTCATGCTCACACCGGTGAAGGACATCGACCTCGACGACTATGCCGAGTCGATACCGGCGTTCATCACCATCGTGATGATGCCGCTCACGTACAGCATCTCCGACGGCATCCTCTGCGGTGTCATCTCGTACGTGCTCATCAACATGCTCTGCATGAACTGGAAGAAGCTCAACCCCACGCTCTACGTGCTGGCTGTGCTGTTCATTATGAAGTACATCTTCATCTAACTCGAGACATCTTTCAAACCAATACGCAACAAAAAAGCGAGGCTTTCGAGCCTCGCTTTTTTTGTTGATGTATTTATGTTTATTGTCGTTTGTTCAATCGGCGAACTGTTTAGATATCGTCTGGGTCGTCAGTCCAGCTGTCGAAGTAGACTCTTGATGCAGAGTGTGCAGCCCAAGATTCGCTTGCTTGCACTTCGTCACCATAATCAGCAGAAGGACCTGACGTTCCATTTTCCATAAGTTGAACACCAGAGCCAGCCATGATTGTTGTGCAGCTCATTTCTACAATGTTTATCTTAGGGGCGGTATAGATTTTCTTAGTCATGATTTTATTGTATTAGGTATTTTTTATTGTATCAGGCAGAAACTACTTCACCAGCACTTTCTTGCCATTCTGTACATACACGCCGTGCAGACCTTCGAAGCTTGTGCCCACGAACTGTCCCTGCAGGTTGTAGATGCGGTTGTCGGTAGGCTGCTCAACAACAGTGGCAAACTCGTCGATAGCGGTTGTTGCGCCGTCGATGTTAGCACGCAGAGCTGCGAAGTTGGTGCCTTGCGGAACGATGAAGTACGCACGCATACCCTTCATCTTTGCGGTTGTAGTTCCTAATGGCTTATAGAACTTGTTACCGTCGCCGAGGAAGAGGTTTGTTCCATCGGTAGTGAGGTCGGTCTTCACACTGTATATGCCCTGCATAAAGTAGCCGTTGGCACCTACCTGCTTAGCTGCTGTCGCCTCGATATTCACGCCTGTGAACGAAGGATTTACCACCTCCTTAGTAGGCTTCACGATGTAAGGCTTGCCAGCCTCGATGCTGGTAGAATGAGCGAAGTTCATCACTGTGCCCTCCATAGAACCAAAGGTGCACACCTGAGTGCCCTCACCAAACTTCTCCTTTATTACGTCAGCCGAAATTGTGAACGGCACACAGAACGTATTCCAATATTCCGGGCTCAGTGTGCGCTCAAGCTGCACGTCAACATTGTTCTGAGAGTTGAATGACACTGTAGCTGTCTCACGCAAGATGTTGTCAGAATAAGTTTGCGCAGGAGCATAGTCATAAGAAGCCAACTGTATGGTGTATGTACCGCTACAAGCTTCTTTGTTAGCACCAATCTTTATATTCGTTTGCGAAAGGAGTTTTGCCAAACGAGTAGAGTTATGTGTCGGTGTTGCTTCGTCACCCAAATACATACCATCCTTTGTATATCTAAACACCAACGGATTAGTATAGGTACGATAACCCGTATTAGCATTATCACCTTCGAGCACATATCCCTGCACCTGTGTTGAACTATAATTATAGAAAATAGATCTTCCAGTATTTTCAGTCCAACCAAGCTCATCGTCAGCACCAGTCACACAAAGTACCACACGATTCCCCTGAGCATCGGCAGCATATACTCCATTAAGGTCAACCGTAACAATGAGCTGCTGTGTATTCCAATCGATAGGTGTTGTAACCTCCCACGCAGTGTTCTTTGTAGCTTTCCAGTTTGTCTTAAGGTTTGTAGAAGTTCCTGTTGGAATTGTTGTGGATGTTATGACAGCATTATTATTGGCAATCTCTACCTCTGTAAACACCCAAAGGCTACCTGCGTCATTATTACCATCAGTCGTATAGTTACCAATAGTATTATTAGTGTTCTGATCACCGCCTTTATAGAAGTTCAAATAATTATTAGCAGCATTGCCTGCCGCATTGTAAGGCTGTATCTGCACACCGCTTACACCGTCTTTTGCGGCATCAGTGATATAGAACTCGCTGCGCTCGCTTTTCTCACCATTAGAAACGAAGTCCTGACCTTTCGTATAAGTAGCGCTCGTAGTGTACTTAAGCCACTTTTTAGCACTATAGTTATAGATGTAATAAGCGCTTGTCTTACCGCTGACTTCATAAAAAGCAAACTGTGCATAGTCGGAAGTGCTGGTTGCGCAATACAAATTGCTATTAACATAATTATTATTAGTATTACGCATCGTGAATACGTGTTCGGGCATCGTCTCGTTTGTTGAGGTAACGATTCCTGAAGACGCGGTCTTGCTCACCACCTTAACCGACTTATAAGTACCATGCATTCTGCCGTCTCCCTCCTGACTTGCAAAAGTCAAGTTCGAGTTATTAAACAGAGTTGCAAGGACAGTAGAGCTAAGCGCGGTTGTGTTACCATCAACAGTAAGACCATTTTCGTTATCAATCTCGATTTTGATATTGGTCTTGTCGTAAGAAGAGCCCAAAGTGATAGTCGCAACAGGATTAGTAGTAATAGTAGCAAAGCCTAAAACATCCAATTCCAGTTTTGTACCATCGCAATAGACATGTACAACTGGTGTTGGAGAATCCCAACCAACATCAGACGTAGTCTGCGGACAAAGGTCAAAAACATTGTCCGGATTCTTCTTATCTCCCGATGGTGACGTTGTACAATCAGTGACATCAACGATAATCTGCAGCTTCTGCGTTGTCCAATCAATGGTAAAATCGGAATAAAATTTGCTTCCGTTTGGGCTATAATTTGTAATAGGGAGTGTTTGGGGTTGTCCGTTTCGAGCTAAAATTTTACCCCCCCCCGATTAAAAATAGCAATGCGAAGATCGCAATGATTTTGTTTAAGCTAAAGGTTTTCATATTTAAGCTATTAAATTGTTATATATTTTTAGTTATTTATACGTAGTTTGTATTATTGTTTAGGTGTACCAGAGTACGAGCGCACAAAATTAAGCAATTATTTTTTATGCGCAAAAGAAAAACAAAACAAAATGTTTCTGCACCTTATTTTTAACATCACAGCATCCGCATCGGTCGACGCAGACATCCGCATCGGTCGGTGCAGACATCCGCATCGGTCGGCGCAGACATCCGCATCGGTCGGCGCAGACGTCCGCATCGGTCGGCGCAGACGCTAAATGTAACGCTTCGGCTTTTCTTTAATAATGTTCGCATGTCTAAATATTAATTAAATAAGGTGGCGGTTACGTCGCCAATACGCAGAATTGTTGTACTTTTGCCGAGCAATGAAGAAATTAACACTCATAACACTTATCGCCTTGACGCTCGCTTCGTGCGCCAAGACCGACGACGAGCTGGCGCGCGAGATGCTCACACGCATACATACGCTCTACGAGAGTGGCAACTATCGCGCCACGCTCGACTCCATCACACTGCTGCGCGACCGCTACCCTGCTGCCATAGAGGTGCGCAAGGAGGCACTCACGGTGTGGCAGAACGCATCGCTGAAGATGGCGCAGGCGGACGTGGCAGCCACCGACGTGCTGCTGCAACAGACAATAGCGCAGCTCGACACCACTACCAACCGCTACCAACGCAACATGCTCGGCGTGAAGCGCGACTCGCTGCAGGCGCGCTACGACGCCATGTGCGGTGTGGTGAAGATGATCAGGATGCGACAGAAGAACGAACAGAGCAAAACAGAGAAGTAAGCGCAGAAGCAGTAAAAATACGACTACGTTTGCTCAATTCATAAGTTTTTTGTATTTTTGTGCCGATTTATGGATACTACAAAGACAGAAGAACAGTTTAAGAGAGTGATGGACGAGTGTCGCACGCTCTTTGCGAAGAAGCTCCATGACTATGGGGCTTCGTGGCGTATATTGCGCCCGTCGTCGCTCACCGACCAGCTTTTCATAAAGGCAAAGCGCATACGCTCGCTCGAGACAACGGGCACTTCGCTCGTCGGCGAAGGCATACGCCCGGAGTTCGTAGCGCTCATCAACTATGGCATCATCGGACTGATACAGCTGGAGAAAGGCTTCACAGACACCGTAGACATAACGCCCGACGAGGCTCTCGCGCTCTACGACGTTCACGCCAAGGAGTGCCTGGAGCTGATGCTGCGCAAGAACCACGACTACAACGAGGCGTGGCGCGACATGCGCATCAGCAGCTACACCGACTTCATACTGACAAAGATACAACGCATAAAGGAGATTGAGGGCTTGGACGGCAAGACACTCGTGTCGGAAGGCATCGACTCCAACTATATGGACATCATCAACTATGCGTGCTTCGGAGCGATAAAGATGGCGGAGTGATGCAGAAGCTAAGGATTACAGCCGTAAACGTCTGCCGGTTCGTGCTCGCTGCCACGTTCATCTTCTCGGGATACGTGAAGGCCATCGACCCGTTAGGCACGCTCTACAAGCTGAAGGACTATGCCGCAGCGATGTCGCTGAACGGGTTGCTGCCCGACTGGGCGCTCGTCGGCGTAGCGATAGCTTTGGGTGCATTGGAGTTTGCGTTGGGCGTGTTCATGCTGTTCGCCGTGCGCCGACACGTCGTATCGCGCATCACGCTCGCCTTTATGACGGCGATGACGGCGCTCACGCTGTGGATATTCGTAGCCGACCCGGTGAAAGACTGCGGCTGCTTCGGCGACGCGCTGAAGCTGACCAACGGCGAGACGCTGCTGAAGAACATTGTGCTCTCGGCGTGCGCAGCACTCGTGGCATGGCGACCGGTGGACATGGCGCGCTTCATATCGCGCTCCAACCAGTGGATAGTGCGCTACTACACCGTGGCGTACATCGTCATAACAAGCGTCTACTGCCTATACACGCTGCCCATCTTCGACTTCCGCCCCTACCACGTGGGCATGAACATAAAGCAGGGCATGGAGATACCCGAAGGCGCAGAGCAGCCGGAGTTTGAAAGCACGTTCCTGCTAAAGAAGAACGGCGAGACGCGCGAGTTCACGCTCGACAACTATCCCGACTCAACATGGGAGTACGTAGACACCCGAACGGTGCAGACCAAGAAGGGATACGAGCCACCGATACACGACTTCGCGCTGACCACATGCGACACGGGCGAGGACATCACCGAGCAGGTGCTCACGAAGAAGGGCTACACCTTCCTGCTCGTCTCGCCCCGACTGGCGGTGGCTGACGACAGCAACTTCGGCGACATCGACCAGATATACGAATACGCAGAGGAGAACGGAATAGACTTCTACTGCGTGACGGCATCAGCCAACAACGAGATAGAACGCTGGCGCGACATCACGGGAGCCGAATACCAGTTCTGCAACGCCGACGAGACAACGCTGAAGACAATGATACGCAGCAACCCGGGGCTGATGCTGCTGAAGGACGGCACGATAATAGGCAAGTGGAGCCACAACGCGCTGCCACAAACCGACGACCTGACCGCCCCACTGCAGCAGCTCACAATAGGCAAAACGCAGAACGACAGCACCACAGAGCGTCTGCTCATCGTGCTGCTCACGTTCTTCATGCCACTCTCGGCACTCGCCTTAGCCGACCGACTGTGGGCATGGTCGAAATGGATCAGAAACAAACAAAGCAATAACAGAATATTTAATCTTTTTAAAACAGAAAAGAAAATGAGAAAGAAAATTGTAGCAGGTAACTGGAAAATGAACATGAACCTGCAGGATGGTGTTGCTCTCGCAAAGGAAATCAACGAGGCACTTGTAGCAGACAAACCTAACTGTGAGGTTATCATCTGCACTCCGTTTATCCACTTGGCTTCTGTAGCTGGCGTACTCGACTCTACAGTAGTAGGCCTCGGCGCTGAGAACTGCGCAGACAAGGCTAAGGGTGCTTTCACTGGTGAGGTTTCAGCAGAGATGGTAAAGAGCACAGGTGCTCAGTACGTTATCCTCGGCCACTCAGAGCGTCGCCAGTACTACGGCGAGACAGCCGAGATTCTGAAGGAGAAGGTAGACTTGGCACTTGCTAACGGCTTGAAGATTCTCTTCTGCTGCGGCGAGACTCTCGAAGAGCGCGAGGCAGAGAAGCAGAACGAGGTTGTAAAGGCAGAGCTCGAGGGCTCAGTATTCCACCTCGACGCAGAGGCTTGGAAGAACATCGTTATCGCTTACGAGCCGATCTGGGCTATCGGTACAGGCAAGACCGCTACATCTGACCAGGCTGAGGAGATGCTCGCTTACATCCGCTCTACAGTAGCTGAGAAGTACGGTGCAGAGGCTGCTGAGGAGACATCTATCCTCTACGGCGGCAGCTGCAAGGCAAGCAACGCTCCTGAACTCTTCTCTAAGCCGAACATCGACGGTGGCTTGATCGGTGGCGCTTCGCTGAAGTGCGCTGACTTCAAGGGCATCATCGACGCTTGGAAGAAGTAACACACCGAGGGGGTGCCAACCCACCCCCTCACTTGTAAACTCGTCAACCAACAAAGCTATGAAACGTCTTTTTATTCTCTCATGTCTCATCGTCTGCATCACTACCATCGCACACGCACAGACCTACACCCAACACCTGCAAGAGAAGACAGCAGGCAAGGGAAGCGTGGTTGTGACACAGAGCGAGGAAATAGACAAGCTGGTGAACACAGCTAACGTAAACCCTAAACAGCAGGAGGCTGCAAACAAACCTACGCAGCCCACAGTAAAGACAAACAAGCATCAAGAGCACGAGGGTGCAACCCACAACCACACACCGCGACACGAAGCCACTACGCAGCACAGCAGTGACACTGAGGCAACCGCTACGGAGCCAGAAGTGGACACAAGCAAGAAGGTGATGCGCCGTGCGTACAAGACGAACGGCTACCGAGTGCAGGTGTTCGCCGGTGGCAACTCACGCAACGACAAGATAAAGGCACAGCGGGCTGGCAACGCAGTGAAGGCTGCGTTCCCAAGTCAACCGATATACGTACACTTCTACTCGCCTCGCTGGATATGCCGCATGGGCAACTACCGCACATACGAGGAGGCAAGCGCCATATTGGAGCAGGTGAAGAAGTTGGGATATAAGCAGGCGTGCATCGTGCGCGGAAAAATCTCAGTTGCATATTAGAAATTCAAAATTCAAAACTCAACATGGATACTCCAGAATTCAGAGAGGGCTTGGACGACCTTGCCTCACACTATAAAAGCATTATCAATCTGCTGGGCGAAGACACAGAACGCGAAGGACTACAGAAGACACCGATGCGCGTGGCAAAGGCGATGCAGGTGCTCACACGTGGCTACTCGCAAGACCCACAGAAGGTGCTCACCGACGCACTCTTCAAAGAAGACTACAGCCAGATGGTAGTGGTGAAGGATATAGACGTGTTCTCGCTCTGCGAACACCACATGCTGCCGTTCTACGGCAAGGCACACGTGGCATACATACCTAACGGCTACATCACCGGACTGAGCAAGATAGCACGCGTGGTGGACATCTTCTCGCATCGCCTGCAGGTGCAGGAGCGACTCACGCAGCAGATACGCGAGTGCATCGAACAGACACTGCACCCACTCGGCGTGATGGTTGTGATAGAGGCAAAGCACATGTGTATGCAGATGCGCGGTGTGGAGAAGCAAAGCTCCATAACCATGACGAGCGACTTCTCGGGAGCATTCGAGCAGGCGAAGACGCGCCAGGAGTTTATGAACCTCATCAACTCCGACTCGCACAAGTTCTAATAAAAGTAAAAAAGTAAAAAAGTAAAACCTAAAATCCGCAAGCAATCTCAATGGCAATCTCAATTGCAGTAAAGAGCTTG
>OGJF01000750.1_pt1 | contig 11633 bp, 7 predicted proteins | sample 1572001 | NCBI WGS metagenome assembly OGJF01 (sample SAMEA2582113, study PRJEB24529) | metagenome | biome: Human gut stool | place: China | collected 2011
GGCTGCAAAAATACAAATTATATCAGAAAAACTTGTACAAATATCAGAAAATCGTACAACTTTAACGATTTTAAGCATAAATCAGTGTACTATTTTGCTAAAAATGGCATTTTTCAGTATTTTTCAGTGATTAAAAATTTGGTTGTATCCAATATTCGTTCTAATTTTGCGCCAGAAAACCAACGATATGAGATACAGACGAACTGAAAAGTAAGTTGAAAGTAAACTGAAAGGAGAAAAAGAACAGTTGAAAGTAAACTTCAGGAAACAAGAGTTCTCAGTAGATTCAGGTATTGGTGATCATTATAAAAGAGTATAAGAAAGTAAAAGGTGATTCTAAATCACTCAATGTTTTTTTAAAAAAGAAAAGATTAATTGAGGTATGAAGAAAAGGATTTTAATTGCGTTAGTAGCACTCGGCAGCCTTATCTGTCCTGCTCTAGCGCAGAAAGCTGCGGTAAAGACCAACTTGCTGTATGATGCAACAACAACCATGAACTTGGGTGTTGAATTCGGTCTTTCTCCAAAATGGACACTTGACGTATCCGGAAACTACAATCCTTGGACGTTTTCAAAGAACAAGAAATGGAAACACTGGCTCGTTCAGCCAGAGGCCAGATACTGGTTCTGTAACAAAATGATGGGTTCATTCATCGGCTTCCATGCCTTGGGTGGATCTCACAACATCGGTGGCATGGATCTTGACTTCAAGTTCCTGGGCACTGATTTCTCTAAGCTGAAAGACTATCGGTATGAAGGATGGTTTATCGGTGCAGGTGTAGCTTACGGCTACGCTTGGGCTCTCTCGAAACATTGGAATCTGGAAGCTGAACTTGGTGTAGGCTATATCTACTCTAAGGCAGATAAGTTTAACTGTGCTCAATGCGGAGATAAACTTGAAGATGACAAGGCACACAACTATGTGGGCCCGACGAAAGCAGCCCTCAACTTAGTGTATGTTTTTTAAAAAGAATCAGAGATGAATACATATAATATAATAGGTAGTATGTTCGGAGCCTTGCTTATCGCTCTTCCTATATCAGCCGATAATACCCAGCAGGCTTACAAGAATCTGAAAATCCAGAATAAGGCAATCAGAAAGGTTGGCAACCAGGTGAAAGTGGCTATGGACTTGAACCTCGGCCAAATTCAGCTTGCCAGCAACAAAGGTCTCATCTATACCCCAATGATCCTCAACGAAAAGGATACGCTCTTCATGCCGAGCGTTGAGGTGATGGGTAAAAAGAGATATATTTACTATCAGCGTAACCAGAAAACGGCTACGGCAAACCCACTCATCGTGGCACTCCGTAAGAACAAGACAGCACAGACGCTTCATTATGAATACGCCGCTCCGTTCAGCGACTGGATGAAGAACTCAAACTTCGCCATCAGCAATGATGCCTGCGGTTGCAACCAGCAACTTCTCGACGAAGGTATTCTGAATGCGGAAGGACGTGCATTCTCTACTCCGAAGAATCTCTTCAACGCTTATGTACAGCCTAAGGCAGAAGCCGTAAAGGCAAGAAAGGAGAATGGTTCTGCCCGTTTGAACTTCAAGGTGAACAAGTGGGATATCCTGTACGATATGGGCAACAATGCCAACGAACTGGATAATATCCGCAAGACACTCGATCTCGTAAAGAACGATTCGGATGTTACCATCACCAAGATAACCCTCCACGGCTATGCATCACCAGATGGCGGATATGCCAACAACAACAAGTTGTCGCATAACCGTACACAGGCGCTTTTGAAGCATATCCTGAAGACCTATCCTATTTCTTCAAAACTGTTTGCGGCCACAGCTACAGCAGAGGACTGGGCGGGAACCATCAAGTATGTAAATGAGAATGAGATTCCTCAGAAGGAAGCTGCACTTGAGATCATCAACAGCAACATGCAGCCAGATGCCAAAGAGAAAGCATTGCTCAAGAAGGCTCCTCAGGCTTATCGCTATCTCCTGCAGAATGTATGGCCATCACTTCGCCGTACCGACTATACGATAGAATATGATGTTCAGGCATTCAATGTAGCAAAGGCTAGAGAGGTTATCAAGACCCGTCCTCAGAAGCTCTCTCTCCAGGAGATGTATCTGGTAGCCCAGACTTATCCTAAGGGTAGCGCCGAATTCAACAATGTTTTCGACATAGCAGTAAGAATGTTCCCTGAAGATAAGCTTGCCAATCTCAATGCAGCCTCAGCAGCCATCGAACGTGGCGACAAGGTGAGTGCAGAGAAATATCTCCTGAAAGCAGGCGACAGCGCCGAGGCAAACAATGCCCGCGGTTGTCTGGCTTCCATGAAGGAAGATTATCAGACAGCCAAGCAATACTTTGAGAAAGCTATTGCCGGTGGTTTGAAGGAGGCGCAGGAAAACCTGGATAAAGTTAACCAGGCACTTTAAAGTAACTATTTACTTTCTATTTATATAAGTATAAGATAAAAGATGATGTAAAATACGATCTGTTTTCAGCGGATTGTGCCAATATGTGCGAAACTTAATTTTGAGAACAAGAATTAATAAAATATATTGTATAACTTTTTTTGTATTAAGTAAAAAGATTATGAAAAAAATGAATTTGCTCGTAATGAGCTTGGTTTCAGCCGCAGCTTTGTCTTTCACTAGCTGCAGCGACAGTGAGGATTTGGCAGGTAACAGCCAGAACAAGGTAGACAAGTTCTACATGACTTTGACCGTTCAGACTCCTACCAGCAATGGTACAAGAACTGCACAGAATAATCCTCGTAAAGCTTCAAAAGAGGTATCTTATGTAACAAGTGGTACATTCTATCTGGTTGATGCAAATGGTAAGATTGCAAAATCAATCACAATTAATGAGCAGGCATGGGCAGATGCTAAAGTTCCTCAGCAAGATACCGATGGTAAGACAACACTTCAGGTTCCAGTTGAAAATGTAACTGCAGGTACTAAATACAGCGTATATTTCTTAGCTAATGCGACAAGTGCATCACCACTTACTGATGTTTATACATCTGACTTAGCTAACAAGTTTGCTAAAGCATACTCTGCTGATAACAAATTCGCAATGTTCAACCAGAACGATGCAGACGTAAAGGCAAACAGCCATACTGTTGTTTTCACATCTGACAACAAGGATGCAAATTCTGCAGCAAAGGTTAGCGACATCATTAAGATTGATCGTCTTACCGCACGTATTGACGAGCCAACATCTGAGGCAACAGAAATCAAGGCTTACGCTGAAGATGCAAAAGCTACAGAAGCTGAAAAGAAAGCAAATGAAGATGCCATTAAGGCTGTTAAGGGTGTAACATTGACTAAATATGCCATCTCAAATGTTGCCAACAAGACAAATGTTATGCAGCAGTGGACTGATGCAACTACCCTTTCAATTCCAACTGGTATCACTTACTTCCAGCCAACATCTGAGTTCGGTACAAAGACTCTGCTCCAGAACTATGGCTACTTCAATGCAGTAACAAAAGAAAAGTCACATAAGGACTATGTCTTCGAGAACAACTCTAGTGATGCTGCAACTTCTATGTACTTCGAGTACACAGTAAAGCTCAATAAAGAGTATCAGGACAAGGCAGACTTCGAGGATGGTACATTCTATCGTTACAACAAGGTCATCTATAGCAACATCCAGGACATCATCAACAAATACAAAGATGTAAAGGCTATCTTTGATGGTAAGGACGCACAAACAGTTGTTGACGAATTGAAAGCTGCTAAAAATGACACAACAGATCCAGAGGCTAAGCTGGATGAATTCCGCAAGAAGTATGATATCGAGGTCTTCAACAACGGTAAGACATACTATGTTCAGAAGATCAAGGATCAGTACCTCAGTGCAGAGAATACTATTCAGCGTAACAGCATCTACCTGTTAAATGTAAAGAACATATTTAATGTTGGTGCACAGGTTCCTAATGGTGGTCCAGATGATCGTACATTGTACTATCTCGATGTTGAGGTTTCGGTTAACCCTTGGGTTCTCAATAGCTACGATGTTGACTTGAAGTAATATTCCGTCAAACCAGACAGATAAAATATAAATACTTATATATATACCAAGACTCTCGGGGGAGCAATCCTCCTCCGAGAGTTTATCAATCAAACGTTCGTTCTGAAAAGAACGAAAACATTCTTAAAAGATAACTAACATTGCCGCCCATGTATAAAAGGCGGGAGATACAAAGACGTGCCGTCATACCCCCAACCCGAAAGACTGGCACTTTTCATCCTTAGATAATAACGATGCCGAAGGCAACGAAACAGAGAGCTGATAAAGCAAAGATATTCGCTACCTACGGCACTCTCTATATAAAATAAGTAAAAGTAAAAGATTATAAAAGATAAAGAATATGGCACATTTCCTCAACAACAAATGTTGCAAGCTGGTTTGCATCTCAGCCATCGCACTCACTTCGCTTTCATCATGCATGAAAGACGAAATCACGAGCTGCCCTACAGCTAAGTTGTCGCTCAAATTCGACTATACTTATAATGTGAAAGAGGCTGATGCTTTCTCTGCTGAGGTGAAGAACCTCAACGTTTATGTATTCGACAAGAACGGTAAGTTCGTAGATAACTATACCGAGTCGGCTGACAAGTTTAAAACAGGTCATAAGATGGAAATCACAGACCTGCAAGCAGGCAAGTATACCTTCGTCTGCCTGGCTCGTGACAAGCAGCCTGCCGCAATGGGAACAAGAGCCGAAGGTGATGATGAGACCGAGTTTAGCTTTACTAAACTTACCCCAGGTATCTCTACCATCAACGACCTGCAAGAGGAAATGGGCAAAAAAAACGCAGAAGAATCCGTTAACGACAAGCACTTCACCGCCCTCTATACCGCACAGGACTCCCTCAACTTTGATGGAGAAAACGATGTGCAGGGAAAATTGAGTCTGATGAAGTGTACCAAGACATACCGAGTGGTGATGCTTCCATTCGAACCCGACCAGGAAGGATTCACAGCCGAAAACTTCGATGTAGAAATCAAAGGTTCCGCTGCCCTACTCGACTATAAGGGCGACAAGGTAAAGCCAAAGGCAATCACCTATCTTCCTTATGAGAAGAAACTGGTAGAAAACCACAGCGGCAAGACTGAGGTAGAAGGCGAAGACGTAGAAAAGGCGCTGGTTTACGACCTGTCATCATCACGTATGTTCGAAACCAAAGATGACAACAAGAGCCGCGCTGCCGACGGATCCAGCCAATATGATGACAAGCGCATCGTCATCACCGACAAGCGCATCAACAAAGTCATCTTCAACCACTCCCTGCCTTGGTTCCTCTCACTCTGTGCCAGCGACCGCTACGGCAAAGACTGGAGCGACCAGCAGTATCTGGACCGTCAGGATCATTACACCCTGGTATTCTACGTGCCAGCTCCAAGTTCTACCTATAGCATGGATGCAAGAATCAAGGTAAACAACTGGGTTCTGAATCTTCAGAATGCCGACCTGGGAAAATAAGAAAAGAAAGAAGTATAAGTAAAAGAAAGAAAACATGAAACGCTATCAATCTACTCTGACCAAGATGACACGCCCAGTGTGTATGGCACTCGCTGCTTTGCTCATGGTAGGCGCAATGGCATCCTGTTCAGAGAACGAAAATACAGAAACAGCTCAAAGCGACAATGCCTATCTGAGCCTCAGTTTCTCTACCGGCACTGGAAACAGTACCAGAGCTGGAGAAACTAGCGGAAAGGCTCTTGCCGACAATGAGACTGATGCAAATCCTACTCAGGAGAACGACATCCACAACATCAAGGTGTGGGTGTTCAAATCAAATACCGGCGATGAAGCCACTCCAATCTCTTATAAAGCAGAGACGCTGAGCGAAGTGAAGAACGGTAACTATACCCTGAACCTCCGATTCCTGAGAAAGATTGGCGGCGAAGAAGTAAAGAACATCGACCTTTACATCCTGGCAAACTCTGAGAGTATCAACATGCTGGACCAGATGAAAGGCAAAGACCTCAGTTCTGTTACCCGCAAAGATCTGAAAGAAGTCAGCTTTACCTCACCTTTCGGTATCAATAGCGATGGTACTGCAGAAACAAAAGATGTGCCAGCCGGAAAGGGACTCCCTATCTCCCGTGCCATCACTCAAATCTCTGTAGACAGCCATGTGGCTGATACAGAAGAAGGAGCCAAAGACAAAGGCATCAAGATTCCTCTGGTTCGCGCCGTTTCGAAACTCCATTTTTACTTTGCCCGCAAATCGGGTAATGATGCCAATACCAGTCAGGTAAAGGTAACAAGAATAGAGGTAGAAGGAAACACCATTCCTACTGCCAGCTATGTTTTTCCCGACGAAGCGACATATAACGAGGATGGTTACAACCAGAACGTAACCAGTCAGAAATACGACAACGCAGGTACAGCTTACGTACCAACCACTCTGAAACTGGCTGGTGTAGAGAACAAGGATATCAGGGAAGTGGATAATCCTGAGAGTTTCATCAAAAAGAGTAATCAGTCAGCCCAAGAATATCTGGATGCTTTTGATAATAAAGGAATCAAATCTCATGATCTCTGTTATCTCCGTGAAACCACCAAAGCCATCAAAGGCACCATCTACTATTCATTAGATGGCGGAGCAACCGAGAAGCACGAGACCTTCAATATTGCTTCTGAAGGAAATGCCATCAGAAACAGAGAACTGGTAGTTTATGGTTATTTCCTCAACGGACAGATGGGCAAGCTCACCGTTACTCCTACCATCCAGGAATGGCAGGATGGAGGAACATTCGATTTCATCGATGCCTCTACCAACGTGGTTATCCCTGACAAAGATCAGACCGCCTGGGGCTACAAGGTATATTACGGTTTCCCAAAACTCGGACCGATGATTACGCTCGAGGATATCGATACCAAAGGTAAGCCTTGGATTCTCCAGACAGACAACCCGATGTTCGGATTCGTACAATGCGATAAGAATGGCTATTATGAGGAAAAAGAACCGGTTTACGATCCAATCATTTCAGACCAAAACGATGGAAACAAAATAATTGGATATACTTATCATATAGATGATTACATCATCAATAAAAGTGGTAAGAAGGATACGCTTTACTTCTATGTGGTTCCGAAAAGCAGACTGGATCTGGCAAAGCCACACAATGTAAAGGCGCATGTCTTCCTGACGACATATCCAAACGATAAGTTTATCCTGAATCCAGGTTTCAAATATAAAGGATGTAAGGAGGGCAAATTCGCCGGTAAGGATATTCACTTTGAACAAGTATTATAAAGACAACAGAAAATAACATTCATCATGAAGAAGTTATATATAGACATAAGATTCGCAAAATGCATCTTGGCTCTTACGGCAGGATGGCTCATGGCAGGATGCTCGGCTGAAGACGAACTGGAAAACGGTTCGGCTGCACAACAGCTGAGCATGACTCCCATGGTCAACGACCTGCAGACCACAAGAGTGAAGGAAGAAGAGAATCTTCATGAAAAAACTCTGTCTTCTCTTGACTTTAAGATGTTCGGACCAACAAATAATGGTGATTGTAGAATCGACTGCCAGTTTACAAGACCGGTAGAAAACCAGGCAGAGGTATTGGCTTCGGGCGACTGGAAATCGGAACACCATCTTGATGTGAATAAAACTTATCATTACTATGCTGTAGCCAATGCAAAGGATAATCTCAAGGATAAGAATCTGAAAGAACTCCTTGCCAGCACCCAGCAGGATGATGATATCTGGATGCCAGCTACCATGGTAAGCGATAAGAATTTCCTGATGAGCAGCCAAGGTGAGTATACCATCACCCAAGATCCGGAACAGGATATTCCGGTAGAACTGGTGAGAGCGGCTGCCAAAATCAAACTGAACATCTCTTCTACGGTGAAGGATTACAAAATCAAAGAAGTTAAGTGGAAGTTCATCAATTATAATACCAAAACAGCTATCTTTGCCGGTCAACCTGCTACTCCCAATATCATAAAAGAAAATCAGGAGTATGATGCTACAGCAGAGAAAGATAAAAACGGCAATGATATCTATAAGGTAACAACTTACAGCTATTCCACAACATGGAACGGGAAAGATGATATGCCACAGTTTGTTGCAGATGTTACTTTTGAAAAAAATACAGATGCAAATACAACCAAAAACAAGCATCTGGTTATCCCTGTGCGTGATCCGCAAGGTGACAAGAGGTTAGACCGCAACTATATCTATACCGTCAATGCAGTCATCAAGTATCTGGATACCAAGACAGATATTGATTACGATGGAAAGGAAGACTATCTGCAATGGCAGATTGCCAAATGGACCGTAGGTGAAGATACCCACGTCAATGCGGATGGTGCAAGCTATCTGGTGGTATCTCCTACTGCCATTGATATAAAAGGTGGTGAAAGCGATGAGTTTAAAGATTGCACCATGCGTTGGTTTGCATCTAATGAATGTGACATTGAGAATCCAACTAATTATTATTTTGACAGATATGGTTATAAGCAGTCCGGACAGGCTGAACAGCTCAAGGCAGAATCCGAAAAGGTTACCGGAAACGGCTATAGAGGATGGATAGACGTACATTCAGGAGTTCCATCATACTATACAATTCAATATTCCTATTTTAACATCAAAGTTAGAAACACAGACAAGAAACAGGAAATAGCCGTAAGAAAGTATCCTTCGGTCTATTCAATGAATGTAAGAAGCGAAGGTACAAATGATTTTGATGAGAAGAATCATCTGTACACGATACAGTTCTCCAGCAACAAGTATGCTACAGATTACACCATTGCCAAACCTGTAGTCAACAATGAGAATAAGTCTGCCGACAATACGGTATCTCCTGCTTACATCCTTGCATCAACCGCAAAGGGTGAAGCAATAGTCAAGAATAATCAGGCTGCAAGAGATTACTGTAAAAAGTATCAGGAAAAGGCTACGACTTATAAGGGTGAAAGTCTCGAGCTGAATGGTTGGCGACTTCCTACAAAGGAAGAAATCAACAGAATCTATAAGTTAGGCAACAAAGATAAGGCGATAAGCAAAGAGCTGCTTAGAGGCGAATACTATTGGACGCTGGATGGAGACAAGACTGAGAGGAACGGCAACAACCCGCAGAACGGTACCTACGTTCGCTGCGTCCACGACCTGACTCCGGGAGAAATAGTACTGATAGAGAAACAAGGTGAAAAGTAAAGAAGGTAAATGACATGAAAGAAATAAAATTATATATCGGAATCATAGCAGTCCTGTTAACAGCAATGTTGACAGGCTGTTCTGACAGTATAGCCGACAGCGAACCTTCTAAAGACGAAACCGAAGAAGGTTACTACACAGCCAGTTTCAATGTATCCATCCCCAACTTCGAACAACAGGTAACCCGAAGCACCGTGTTCATGAATGAAGGAATTCCGAAAGACAGCATGAAACTCTTCTGCTTTGATAATGAAGGTCAGTTTATAGGTTTCGGCAAGGTTACAGAATTTGATGAAATCAAAGGATTCACAAGAGACAATAATGGTACAATTCATGATGATGGAGACATTCATCCGAATGGAAGCACAGATCTTCATAATTTCCATGCAACCATACCAAACCAAACGTCCCGTATCCATCTGGTTGCCAACACAGGAAGCCAATACCAAACCATCAACTGGGGCAACCAGGCAAATTGGGTAGGTATGCATGAGAATATGCTCATGACTACATTTGAAACAGAACATGGTGAAGACCAGGCTGCCAAGGTTCGCTATTGGGGATATATCAAGAAAGACTCTCCAAAAGAACTGAAAGAGTATCTGAAACCAGATACCAAAAAGAAAGATTATATCATTCATCTCATCAGAGACAGAGCGAAGATTTCTGCAGACTGGAGCGATGCGGTAAAGAAAGCAAATCCTGGTATAATAAACGACTTTAAAATGACAGTCATCAATGGTGTGGCTTACGGAACGCTGGCTCCCTTCAACAGAGACAGTCTGTTATTCAACCCTACTACAGGAGATGATGAATGGGTATGGAAGGTAAATTATGTTACCCCATCCATCAACACCCGAAGACTGAAAGGTGATGTTGGTCAGATGTTCAATCCTACAGGTGCTTTCGAAGAGCACAATCTGCCAACAGATCCTGCTAAAGTGATTTTATGGCATGATGGCCTCTATTACCTGATTTACTTACAGGACAGCAAGAATAAGCCATACGCCATCAAGCGTAATTATGAATATAAAATCATCATTGATAAGCTGGATAAGAGCTATGGCAATTCTAATTCTGAGGTAGCATTGAAAGGTGCACCGGCAAACAACCCTTGGATTAGAGTAGAACAGATTGTACCGGGCGTTACTGATGGAAAGTACGAACTGGCTATCGTCGGAGGTACCTATAAGACTGTAAATACAGGTGAAAATACTGAGCAGACGGTACAGTTCACTTATAAGGGCGATGATGCAGCCAACAAGCAGCCTAAGGCTTTCGTGGCTTTATGGACTGAGAACCTGTCATTCGCAACTGCAGATGCCCCAAAGGTTACCGACTATACTTATGACGAAGCATCAAAGACCGGTACCGGTACCATCACCTATTGGCTGGACAAGATAGACAAGACCTGGCGAGAAGGCATCATCTACCTCACCGACACAGTGCATGGACTCAATAGAAACATCCATCTCTATAGTGTGAGTGAGGCTAATTATGACTTCAAAAATGCCAATAATATAAGTGCAACATTGAACAGCGAAGGAGATTTCACCATCACCATTCCTCAGGATTATCCTGACGGACTGATGCCTGTGAATTTCAAAATCGCATCCAATGATATCAATCCAAAGGACTGGAAGGTAGAAATAGGTGATACTGGAGCCGAAACGAATGACGACTGCAAAACAGGCAGCTGGTTTACCTATAAGGCTGAAGTAATCCAGAGGAATTCAGGAACTCTTCTGGAGGAGGGAAAAAGAAAGTATACATATACCTTTAAGTTGAGGAATGTGCGCAGCAATGCCAAAAAAGGTGACAAGGGATACTTCTGGCTGAAGGCTGATAACTTCAACCAAGGAAAGGCCAAGAAGTTTGAATTCACCTATCAGTAGTAAGTTTAAGAAAAGTTTAGTTCATATATCTGTATCGGGGCGCATATCGTTTCAAAATTTAAATGCCCCCAAATATCAATGAAATAGGTAATAAAATAATTATCATTTACTATACAAATAGAATGCGGGAACCAATAAATTAAACTAGACTGGTCGTTGGAACTGTAGTTGCCGAGGTGATCTCACCTTCTATAGTTCCGCGGCTTTTTTTATATAAAAAACCTTGCCACTTTCAATTTTATTTTGTAATTTTGCACCCGTTAGTAATATCATTAATTCCAATATAAAGATGATGGCAAGATTCATATTCCTCAGTTTCTTCATGCTGGTTGGAGCCTTAGCCCCAACCAAGGCTCAGAACAGTTTCCCATACCCTGCTCTGCCAGACAGTCTGCGCAGCGTAGAGCAACGTGCAGCATACCTGAGTGAGCACTATTGGGACAACTTCAACTTTTCCGATACCCTGGAACTGGCAAACAAGGAGATGGCAGAACAGGGCTTTGTCAACTTCATCGACATTCTGGCACGTTTCGACCAGGAAATAGCCCAGAAGGGGATTGCTGCCTTTACCG
>OGJF01000753.1_pt1 | contig 11590 bp, 9 predicted proteins | sample 1572001 | NCBI WGS metagenome assembly OGJF01 (sample SAMEA2582113, study PRJEB24529) | metagenome | biome: Human gut stool | place: China | collected 2011
CGGAAACTGGTAGAGCAGGCTCACCATCCAACTCTGCACCGCCACCGTGGGCGGGGTAAGAATCAAGGCACGCACCATGCTTTTCTCGGTATTCTCTGCCCGCAAAAACACCCCACACCAGAGCGCCAGTACCCCTGCCGCCAGCCACCGGAGGGCACGCTGTTGGCCCGTCATGCGTTTTCCTCCGCAGGCGTATCCCTGCCCCACAGCCGGCCGGCCAATTGACGCACCACCTGCACCAGCACGCAGAACCGGAACATTGCCGCTGCCAACCAGACCAGCAGCACAAGGGCATCAAACCGAGAGATGCTGCCCAGCCTGCCCGCCCGCAAAAGCTCGATGCCGGGCAGGGCATTCCCCGCCCCAAACACCAGTTCCGTGCAGAGCGCAAAGCTGCCAGCCAGTATAAAAGCTTTCACCGGAAGCCAGACAGCGCACCGCACCTGCTTTGCCGGGCAGAACAGCGGCAGGGCAAAGTATTCCGGATACAGAGGCAGGACAATCGTTTGAGCATCAGCTTGCATCATCAGACTTTCCCAGTGGAACTGGCCATTCAGCCCCAGCAGGCAGAGCAAACCCGCCAGCGCCGCCGCCCAGCACAGGATCGGCGCACAGCGGACCAGTACCGAAGGTTCCAACTTCCATCCTGCCCAGAGCAGCAGCGGGAGAAGCCCCAGCATGGCCATGGAAGAAAAATTCCCCCAGCAAAGCTCCTGCGCCTGACGGAAGGTCTCCATAGCCTCCCAGACAAACCAGAGTCCCAGCCCGCCGCAGACTATCCGGGAACGCAAGTCTGTACCCAAAAAACTGTCTGCACGCTGCTCTGCCCCGGCTGTCAGGGCGGTGATCAGAACCAGCGCCAGTGCCATGGGCAGGCCGCGCAGCAGAAAACTGCGGGCTGTTACAGGCGCACCCGTCTGTAACACGCACAGAGCGAACTCTGCTGTGAGCACACTCAAGGTCAGTGTTTTTTCAGAGAAACAGGATCGTTCCAACTTCAACCACCTCGTTTTTGCCAAATGGTAAAGGGCTGCCGGGAAAGTTTTGGGTAGCTTCGCCGGGTCACACCGTCTGGCGAGAGCGGCACCTCGGGAAATACGGCATCCCGCAGGTAGGGCACACCCAGCGCCGAGACCCGGGTCAGCCCAAATAACACGCCCAGTGCGCAGGCGGCAAGTCCCACCGGGCCAGCCACCCCTGCTGCCAGCAGCACCACCAGCCGCAGAACGGTTGCCACCTCATACAGCGAGGGCGTGACGAACACCGCAATGGACGTAATGCTGGCCACAAAGATGACCGGGGTGCTCATCAGGCCGGTGGCAATGGCGGCATCGCCCAGAATCAGGGCGGCCACCAGACTGACCGAATGCCCCAGCGACTGCGGCATCCGCAGCCCGGCCTCCCGGATAATCTCTAAGAGTAGGATCACCAGCAGCATCTCGGCAAACAGGGGCAGCGGGGTGGCCTTTTCGGCTGCTTCGATCTTATACAGCAGCTGCGGGGGCAGCAGCTCCGGCAGATGCACCGCCACGCACACAAAGACCCCCGGCAAAAACACCGTAAGGTAGAAAGAAAAGTACTTCAGCACCCGCAGAAAAGAGGAAAACACCGCTGTGGAAGCGTAATCGTCCAGACACTCGAACTGCTCGCTGAACAAAGCGGGCAGCACCAGCGCCGAGGGGCTGCCGTTGACCAAAATTACCAGCTTGCCCTCGCAGAGCTTTGCGGCGGCGACCGCCGGGCGCTCGGTGTAGTGTACCGGGGTGAACAGCCGCGCCTTGCCGGGCAGCAGCCACGGCACGAAATAACTGGAATCCAGCAGCAGTTCCGGCCTTGCGCTTTGCAAAATGGCGCGCACCCGCTGTACCATGGCGGGGTCTGCACGGTCCTTGCAGTAGCAAAGAGCATACTCTGTATTGCAGCAGGTGTGCGCCTGTGCGGCCTCCTGCATAAGGGTATCGGTACGGACAAGGCGGCGCAGAAGGCTCAGATTCACCCGCAGAAGGTCGGTAAAGCCTTCCCTGCTGCCGCGCAGGTTGCCCTCGGCGGATGGCTCTTCCACGGAGCGGAATTTGAGCCCCTGCACCGAAAAAACGATGCCGCTGCTGCAGCCCTCTAAAAGCAGCACCGCCATGCCCGCCGTCAGCCGCGCTACGAGCTGCGGCATATCCTGCACCGCAGTGCTCTCGGCTGGAAACGCCGAGCCGTGCAGGATATGCGCATAGGCCTGTGTGCCGGTAAGCCGGACAGAAGCAGACTGCCGCCCGGCAGCGTCCAGTAATAGCTCCCAGAGCGAATCCAAGCTCGCCATGCCGTCAAACATTACGATGCACCCCGGGCAGCCATACAAAACGATCTTCTTCGCATAATAATCTGCCGATTTGCCAAACCTAGCATCAAGCGCGGACAGGTTTTCCGCAAGGCTTTGCGAAAGCTGCTGCACATCCATCACTCCTTTGTGTGTGCAGTATACCCGCTTTGCCGCAGCGGAATACGCCGCGCATACCGCACCAGGAGGGTTTGTGCATGAAACTGCTGCTTTGCCGCACTATTATTTTGTATCTCTGCGTTTTGTTTGCCATGCGGCTGATGGGAAAGCGTCAGCTGGGAGAGTTGCAGCCGGAAGAGCTGGTATCCACCATCCTGATCTCCAATCTGGCGTCCATCTCCATTGAATCGGAGGATGTCCCCATCACCGCCAGTCTGATCCCGCTGTTCCTCATTGCGGCACTGGAGCTGCTGGGGTCGGTGGTGAGTTTCCGCAGCCAGAAGTTCTTCAATTTTCTCTCCGGGCGTCCCAAAACGGTCATTCTGGACGGAAAGATCGACCAGAACGCTTTGCGGATGCTGCGGCTGACCACCGCCGACCTGATGGAGGCGCTGCGCGGCAAGGATATCTTCGACCCGCGCAGGGTGTCCTACGCCGTGATCGAAACAAACGGCACGCTGTCGGCGGCGCTGCGCCCGGAGCAGGAAGCGGCTACCCTAGCCGATTTACAGTTGAAGGTACAGCAGACACAGGCCACTATCCCCTTTGTGCTGGACGGACAGGTATTGGAGGATAATCTGCGCTGGTGCGGCAAGGACCGTGCGTGGCTGGAACGCACCGCCACGGCAAACACGGTGCTGCCACAGGAAATCCTGCTGCTTATCGGCAACGAGACCGAGGACTATTTTCTGCTGAAAAAGGAAGGCCGTCAGCCGGGAGGAAAAGGATGAAGCGGATCTATGCGTGTATCCTGATTGTGGCGGCGCTGCTGGCAGTATCCCTTTACAGCAGCGGACGGGTGCAGGGCTTTGCACAGGATATCTCAGCCGACTTGGACTGCGCCCTTGAGGCAGTACGGCAGAAAGATTTTTCCACTGCACGGCAGGCACTTGCCGAGGGTGCAGAGCTGTGTGACACCATGCGGGAGACTATGAGCCATCTGCTGCGCACGGCCGACTACACGGAGCTGGAAGCTGCACTGCGGGCGGCAGACGGGTACCTTGAGCAGCAAGCCACAGAGGATGCGCTGGGTGAGTTGCGCCGCGCACAGGTAGAAGTAGAGCGGCTGGAGTGGCTTGCCCGGCGGCTGGTTTAAGATGCGCAAAAAGGACACTGCACAGACCTTGTGCAGTGTCCTTTTTTCATGATAGCTTACTGGTTTTCCTTGCGGTCGCCCACAAGCTTTTTCAGTTCGTCAAGGAAGCTTTCCACGTCCGCAAACTGGCGGTAGACCGAAGCGAAGCGGATATAGGCCACCTCGTCGATCTTTTTCAGTTCCTCCATGGTCAGCTCGCCGATGCGCACACTGGGGATCTCGCGGTCGTAGGAGCTGAACAAAGCCTGCTCAATGCTGCTGACGGCACGTTCCAGCGTTTCGTAGCTGACAGGACGCTTGGCACAGGCGCGCAGCATGGCGTTGAACAGCTTCTGCCGGTCAAAGGGTTCGCGGGAGTTATCCTTTTTGATGACCACCAGCGGCACTGTTTCCACCACCTCGTAGGTGGTAAAGCGCATGTGGCAGTTCAGGCACTCGCGGCGGCGGCGGATGCGCTCGTTATCTTCCGTGGGGCGGGAGTCGATCACCTTGGATTCCTCCGCACCGCAATAAGGGCACTTCATCTTTTGTTCCTCCGCCTCAGTTCTTCTTTTTGCTGCGCTCGCTCCACAGCACCCATGCCGAGGTGGAAACGCACAGAGAGGTGTACACACCGCTGATCATACCCATCATCAGCGGGAATGCAAAGGTAAAGATGCTGTCCAGACCATAGAGCTTTGCCACGATGCACATCACGCCCAGTGCCATCACGGTGGTGATGGTGGTGATCAGGGTACGGCGGGCAGACTGGTTGACCGACAGGTTGACCAGCTCCTCAAAGCTGCCCTTTTTGCCCATGAGAGCGCGGTTCTCACGGATACGGTCGTACACCACAACGGTATCGTTGATGGAGTAGCCGAGGATGGTGAGCATGGCGGCGATAAAGTTGCCGTCCAGTGCGGTGCGCAGCAGCACAAAGGTGCCAAACACCACCATCAGGTCGTTGACCAGCGCCAGCACTGCCATCATACCGCCGGTCAGACCGCCGATGTTCTTGAAGCGCAGGGCGATATACAGCAGAATGAGCACCAGTGCAAACACCACAGCTACCAGACTCTTCTGCAGGAACTTGGTGCCCATGGCCGCGCTGACATTGCTCAGGGACAGCTGGGCAAACTGGTTGTCCGGGTAGTTCTCATTCAAGGAATCCAGCAGGTTCTCCACCTGCTCGGTGGTCACGGTCTCGGTGCCGGGCATGGAGATCTTCAGGGTCTGGTCGCCGGTGGCCACGTTCTCACCGGTCTGCAGGGTCAGGCCGGTGTTTTCCAGCGCCGCAGCAGCGGTCTTTTGCACAGCGGCTTGGTCAAAGCTGCCCTCGTAGGACAGGGTGATCATAGCACCGCCGGTAAACTCGGTATCCAGATGCACACCGAACACCGCGGCGCACAGCAGGATAACTGCCATCAGGCAGGCAGAGAAGGTCAGGAACTTTTTGCGCAGGGATACGAAATCCACCGGCTTCTTTTCTGCCTTCTCCTGCCCGGGCTTTGCAGCGCCGTAGAGCCACGGGTTGCGCAGTGCCTTGATGGCAGCTGCGCCACGGATCATAACACGGGTAGCGAACACACCGAACACAAAGTTCAGCAGCACGCCGGTGAGCAGAGTATAACCAAAGGCGTAGATGGTGCCTGCGGTAGAGGGGCCGAAGGCAAAGAATACAAAGTGCAGTGCCTTGGCAAACAGGCCATCCGAGGGGCCGAAGGCGCCCATGAGCACGATGGCCACGATGACAATGGTCACGTTGCCGTCAATGATAGGGGTCAGGCCGCGGGCAAAGCCGCTTTTCAGTGCGCCGTCCAGAGATTTACCGTTTTTCAGCTCCTCCTTGATGCGCTCGGCGGTGATGACGTTGGCATCCACGCCCATGCCGATGGCCAGAATAATACCTGCAATACCGGGCAAGGTCAGGGTAAAGCTTTCAAACACCGGGAAGTAGCCGGACACAAAGGCCAGCGTAGCCGCCACCTGACCGGCCAGCGCGATGCAGGCCAGAAAGCCCGGCAGACGGTACAGCACCGTCATGAACACCACGATGAGGGCAAAGGCAATCAGGCCGGCCAGCACCATGGCGCCAAGGCTGTTTTCGCCCAGACTGGGGCTTACGGTGGAGTAGCTGTCCACGCTCAGCGCAAAGGGCAGTGCACCGGAGTTGATCTGGCGTGCCATTTTGACCACGGCATCCTGCGTAAAGGGATTGGACGCCGAGCTGGTGATGATAGCCTGTCCGTCGGTAATGGCGGTGTTGACGGTGGCGGTGCTCACGTTTTCATCGTCCAGCCAGATGCTGATGCTGCCCTTATCGGCGGCCAGCTTAGTGGTGGCATCGCCAAAGGCCTTGGCACCCTCGGTGGTGAACTTGAGGGCAACGTAATACTCAGAGCTGCCGCCGTTGCTCACAGCGCCGTACTGCGCCGAAGCGCTTTCGACCATGGAGCCGTCCAAAATCAGCTCGCCGTCCTTGCTGGCACCCTCGCGGAAGGTCAGGTAGGCGGTGGTGCCGATCTCCTGAATGGCAGACTCGGGGTCAAAATCCGTCTCGCCGGACTGCCACGGAAACTCCAGAATCAGACTGTCGGAGTTGTTGTCCACATACAGCTCGTAGTCGGTCACGTTCAACGCGACCAGACGGTTCTCGATGACCAGACGGGCGGCATCCAGCTGCTCGTCCGTGGCATCATAGCCATCCGAGGGCACAAAGGTGACGTTGACGCCGCCTTTGATATCCACACCAAAGCGGATATCCTTTGCACCTTTGATATAGGTGGTGGTCACATCGCCGTATTTTGCTGCCACGCCAAAAAAGGCGGTGTAGACAAATACAACGATCAGCAGCGCGGTAACGACCAGCTGCCATGCTTTGCCTTTTGTTTTCATAAGTCGGGAACCTCCAAAAGCGGCGGCTGTGCAGCCGCAGCCGTTTTTGTTGTGAACCGCAAGTTTTGCCGACGGTTCCTCTCCTCACAGAGCAGCCGTCGTGCCGACCTTTCTGTGATAAAACTCCCCTGCCAGCCCTGCAAAGAGCCCCGCAGAGGAGAATATACAAATTATTTTAAGCCTTAGGCCATATCAGCCAGCAGCTTTTCCACAACGGCCAGACGCACGCAGACGCACAGCAGCTCGGAAGCGGTCTCCACCTCGTCCAGACTGGGATAAGTGGGAGCAATGCGCAGATGAGAGTCCTGCGGATCCTTGTGGTACGGGTAAGCAGAGCCTGCACCGGTCAGCACCAGACCTGCGTTCTTGCACAGTTCCGCCACGCGCTTAGCGCAGCCGGGCATGACATACAGGCTGATAAAGTAGCCGCCCTTGGGGTTGGTCCAGTGGGCAATATCGCCGCAGGGGGTGAGGTTGGCGGCAAAAGCGGTCTTGACGGCATCGAAGCAGGGCACCAGACGGCGGCGGTGCTTTGCCATGTGTGCCAGAACGCCCTCCTTGTTCTTCAGGAAGCGGACGTGGCGCAGCTGGTTCATCTTATCGTAGCTGATGATCATCACTGAAAAGCGCTTGCACATATACTTCATGCTGTTGTCGCTGCATGCAATGGCAGAAACGCCGGCACCCGGGAAGGTGATCTTGCTGGTGGAGGTGAACATAAATACGCGATCCTGCGTGCCGTACTTCTTGCTCACGTTCAGCAGAACGGGGGTCTCAATGATCTCCTCGGTCAGGTGGTGGACGATGTAGGCCTCATCCCAGAAGATCTTAAAATCCGGGGCGGCGGTCTTCATCTTTGCAAAGCGCTCGATGGTCTCATCGCTGTAAGTGTAGCCATCGGGGTTGGAGTACTGCGGCACGCACCAGATGCCCTTGATGGTATCGTCCTCAGCCACCAGCTTTTCCACAACGTCCATATCGGGGCCGTTGGGGGTCATGGGCACGCTGATCAGCTCAAAGCCGAACTCCTCGGTGATAGCAAAGTGACGGTCATAGCCGGGCACCGGGCAGAGGAACTTGCGCTTCTCTACCTGAGACCAAGGGCAGGGAGACTCCGGGAAGCCGAACACATAGCCGATGTTGATGAGGTTGTACATCAGCTGCAGGCTGGAGTTGCCGCCCACGAACACCTCGTTGGGCTTTACGCCGAACACATCTGCAAACAGGGCGCGTGCCTCGCTCAGACCCTCCAGCTCGCCGTAGTTGCGGGCATCGGTGCCTGCATCCGTGGTGTAGTCGGTCATCTTCAGCAGGTCCATTGCCAGATCCATCTGGTGGGGGCCGGGCTTGCCGCGTGCCATGTTCAGCTTCAGACCCTTTGCCTGAAACTCTTTATAAGCCTGTTCCAGCGCTGCCTTTTCAGCGGTCAGCGCATCGCGATCCATCTCGTGGTAATTTGCCATTGAAAACACACTCCTTTATAGTACTCTTCCTGTTACCCAATACTATGGCTCGTCTTTTGCGGTATGCCCCTGCCAGAGAACACACGCCGCACGATCCATACTTTACTATTATAGTACATTTTCCTGTCAGAAACAAGAATTTGAAAGCAAAAAGCCCTGCCAAAAGCAAAAAGCTTTCGAAACAGGGCTTTTAGGCAGGTACACTCCCCTGCTGTGCGGCGATGCCGTCAGCTGAGAGCGGCCTGATTTTTATAGCGTTTGCGCACGGCACCGTATTCCAGATGTGCCTCACCGCCCTCCACGGTGTCCTCGTCCACGGTCACGCGGATGATGGTGGCATCGCTGGGCACCTCGTACATGATGGGCAGCAGAATGCTTTCCATCACGCTGCGCAGACCACGGGCACCAGTCTTGCGCTCGATAGTCTTGCGGGCAATGGCGTGCAAAGCTTCGTCCGTGAAGGTAAGCTCCACGTTATCCATGCCCAGCAGCTCTTTATACTGCTTGACCAGACTGTTGCGGGGCTCCTTGAGCACGCGCACCAGCGCATCCTCGTCCAGATCATCCAGCACGGTGATGACCGGCAGACGGCCGATCAGCTCCGGGATCAGGCCGAACTTGACCAGATCGTGGGGCTCTACCTTGCGCAGCAATGCGCGCTCAGCCTCGGTGGAGTTATCCTTCAGCGCACTGCCGAAGCCCAGCGCGGACTTATCGGTGCGGCGCAGGATATACTTGTCCAGACCGTCAAAGGCACCGCCGCAGATGAACAGGATGTTGGTGGTGTCGATCTGGATGAACTCCTGCTGCGGGTGCTTGCGGCCGCCCTGCGGCGGCACGTTGCTGACAGTTCCCTCCAAGATCTTCAGCAGTGCCTGCTGTACGCCCTCGCCGCCCACATCGCGAGTGATGGAGGGGTTTTCGCTCTTGCGGGTGATCTTGTCGATCTCATCAATGTAGATGATGCCGATCTGTGCCTTCTGCACATCAAAATCTGCCGCCTGGATCAGCTTGAGCAGAATGTTCTCCACGTCCTCGCCCACATAACCGGCCTCGGTAAGGGTAGTAGCATCCGCAATGGCGAAGGGCACGCCCAGCATCTTGGCCAGCGTCTGGGCCAGCAGGGTCTTGCCCACGCCGGAGGGACCCAGCAGCAGCACGTTGGACTTTTGCAGTTCCACGTCGCCACCCTTGCCGCTGAGGATACGCTTATAGTGGTTGTAGACCGAAACGGACAGCACACGCTTTGCCTCGTCCTGACCGATGACATACTGATCCAGACCTTCCTTGATCTCGGCCGGGGTCATGATGTTGATATCCAGATCTGCGGCCGCGGGCTGGACATGGGCGCGGCTTGCGCCGCCGCGAGCCGGACGGGCGCTTTTGGGCTGATCCGGCTTGTCAGAGAGCAGATCATGGCACAGGCCGATGCACTCGCTGCAGATATTGACCCCAGGGCCAATGATCATGCGCTCCACTTCGTCCTGATGCTTGCCGCAAAAGCTGCAAACCAGATCCTTTTCGTTTTTGCCGGAATTGTTATTTGCCATAGCTGTTTTTCCTTATCCTGGATAGATTATAGCGGTTTACCGGTGGGCAATGACCTCATCGATCAGGCCGTATTCCTTTGCCTGCTGCGCGGTAAGGTAGTTGTCGCGCTCGGTGTCCTGCTGGATCTTTTCCAGCGGCTGGCCGGTGTACTCGCTGAGCATCCGGTTCATCTTATCGCGGATATAGACCATGTGCTCGGCATGGATCTTGATATCCGTGGTCTGGCCGGAAAGGCCGCCGCCCTGACCGCCGATCAGCGGCTGGTGGATCATGATCTCGGCGTTGGGCAGGGCAAAGCGCTTGCCCTTGGTGCCGCTTGCCAGCAGAAATGCGCCCATAGAGGCAGCCATGCCCATGCAGATGGTGGAAACATCGCACTTGATATACTGCATGGTGTCATGAATGGCCATACCGGCACTGATGGAGCCGCCGGGGCTGTTGATATACAGGCTGATGTCCTTATCCGGGTCCTGCCCTTCCAGATACAGCAGCTGCGCCACCACAAGGCTTGCGGTGGTATCGTTGACATCCTCGCTCAGCACGATGATGCGATCGTTCAGCAGACGAGAGAAAATATCGTAAGAACGCTCTCCGTGCGCCGACTGCTCGACAACGTAAGGAACAAAACTCATAAAGTTCGCCTCCTGAAAATGGTTTAAGTTTATTGGCAAAATTGACCGATACGGGTCCCCTGTAAAGTTCAGCCGTACCGGTCAATTTTAACAACCTTTGATAAAACGCCTGCGGCGCTTTACAGGGCCCGGCACTGATTACTCAGCGTCAGCAGCCTTCTCAGCCTCTGCGGGCTTCTCCACGATATTGGCGTGGCTCTTGATGAAGTCGATGGCCTTGGTGCGAGCCAGATCCTGCTTCAGATCCTCGAGGTTGATCAGCTCACGCACCTTGTCCTCTTCCATCTTGTACTGGTCAGCAATGCGCTTGATCTCGGCATTGATCTCGTCCTCGGAAGCCTCGATGTGCTCAGCAGCAGCAACAGCCTCCAGAGCCAGACCGATCTTGACCTGCTTCTCAGCCTGCGGCATGAAAGCGGCGCGGAACTGCTCCATGGACTGACCCATATACTTCAGGTAGTCCTCCAGACGCAGACCCTGCTGCTCCACACGGAAAGCAAAGTCGTTGACCATCTCGTCCATGCGGACATCGTACATAGCCTGAGGGATCTCGCCCTCCATGCTCTCGATGACCTGATCGACCAGAGCATTCTCGACAGCCAGATCGTCCTGCTTGTCCAGCTGCTCCTGGTTGTTCTTGCGGATGGAAGCCTTGAACTCGTCCAGAGTGTCGTACTCGGAGCAGTCCTTTGCCAGCTCGTCATCCAGAGCGGGCAGCTCCTTGTACTTGACCTCATGCAGCTTGATCTTGAAGACAGCAGCCTTGCCAGCCAGCTCAGCAGCCTGATACTGCTCGGGGAAGGTGACGTTGACGTCGAAGGTCTCGCCGGGCTTGTGGCCGATGATCTGGTCTTCAAAGCCGTCGATGAAAGTGCCGCTGCCCAGCGTCAGATCGTAGTTCTCGGCGCTGCCGCCGGTGAACTCCACGTTGTTCACAGAGCCGACATAGTTGATGTCCACGGTGTCGCCGTCGGCGGCAGCGCGGTCGGTGATGTGCTCGGTGGAGGAATACTGGCTCAGCAGATCGCTGATCTGCTCCTCCACTTCCTCGCTGGTGGGCTCGACGTCCGAGCGCTTGATGGCGACGGATGCAAAGTCTTCGGGCAGGGTCACATAGTCCAGAGCGCGGATGCCCTCCCAGTAGCCCTTCTCGTCCAGACCATCGCTGTAGTTGAAGTTCTGGTAGTCGTAGTCGGACGCGCTGCCGAGTGCGGAAGAAGACGCCGTGCTGGATGCAGCACTGTCGGCCTTGCCGCCGCAGGCAGCGAGGCTCAGCGCCAGAGCGCCGGCGCAGACAAGGCAGAGAGCCTTGGTGAAAATACGTTTCAAAAGAATTCCCTCCTGTTGGTAGACCGGTATTTTGCCGGTGGTTCGAAAAACAACCTCTATTATATCGGGTAAAAATGAAAAAGAAAAGTTTTTTGCAAAATTTCCACACTCTCCCCGCCCTTTGTCGGACTTTTGGGGCCGGAGAGTGCGAAAAGGC
>OGJF01000772.1_pt1 | contig 11291 bp, 16 predicted proteins | sample 1572001 | NCBI WGS metagenome assembly OGJF01 (sample SAMEA2582113, study PRJEB24529) | metagenome | biome: Human gut stool | place: China | collected 2011
AACCGAGGGTAAGGAAGGTCTGTTCGTTACGGATGTCACCTACTCCCCTGCTACCGGCACTCTGAGTGTGGCAAAGAACGGTGCTCCTGTTCCTACCGTGATGAGCGGCCTGACCCATGATCCCACATATGATGCTGAGACCCGCACCATCAAGCTGCCTGTGTTTGGCGGCGATGAGCTGGTGATCAATTTGGGCAAGGATCTGGTTGTGAAGACAGGTACTTACAACACAAAGACCCACGAGATCGAACTGACTATCACCACTGGTGAGGTCGTGAAGATCCCTGTTGGCGCTCTGATCGATATCTATGTTGGTGTGGTCACTCCTACTGCTGAGGTCACTGTTTCTGATGACAATAAGATCTCTGTCAATGTGCGTGTGTCTACCAAGGGCAATAACAGCATCACCGTTGAGGAAGATGGCTTGTATGTTGCAGTGCCGGATGCTTACACCAAGGCTGAGGCAGACGCGAAGGTTAAGGTCGTTAATGACAAGCTGGACGAGCATATCAAGGACGCTGTGAAGCACATTACTGCTGACGAGCGCAAGGCTTGGAATGCAAAGCCCACTCAGGACGAACTGGCTGCTGCGAAGGCTGAGGCAATTTCTACCGCCGCTACTGATGCAGCCACTAAAGCTGACAACGCTCTGGCTAGTGCAAAGACTTATGCAGATGGTCTGAATACCACTATGGATGGCCGTGTGCATGTGCTGGAAGGCGCTATTACATGGAAATCCCTTGATGGCTAATTGATTTGTTTCACCACATGGCAATGACGCTGTGTGGTGAATCTTATTAAGCAAAGGAGTTGAGTATGGCAAATTTATCATTACGCGAGGTCGCACAGTCTCAGCTGAATCAAGCTCCTGTGATTGACGGCCAACTGATCGTATGTACTGATACTGGAAGCACTTATCGAGATATCGGCACAAGACGAATTCAAATCAGCAAAGACTTGGAGATCGTAAGCTCGCTTCCGCTGGCTCCTTTGTCTAATAAGATTTACTACCTGCGTCCAGACAGCTTGTATGTTTATAGTGGCGATGACTGGATTCTTTTGAACCCATCAAAATTCACACTGGAAGCCGACAAAAACGCAGTCAATGGAGAAGTTAATATCAATTTAATCCTGAACGGTATGGCACAGGATAAAATCAAAATCGCTGGCGGTGGTGTGACCACAGTGACAACTGACGAGACGGGTGATATCACAATTGATACCCCGCACCCGGATGAACTGCTGGCTGCACTGACGAATGACGAAATCGATGCGATCACTGGCGGCATGGTCGATGATAGCGGAAATCCCCTGCCTACGCCGCAGGTTGTGGTGGATGCGACACTGACTGTATCTGGACGTGCTGCTGATGCAAAGGTGACCGGCACAAAGATCTCTGAGGCGTTGAGTATTGCAAAATCGGCTGATGCCGGACTGACCAATGTGCGTACTGAGCTTAACAAGTTGAAGCTGGATTCTGTTGCGGTGGACAAGACCCTGACAAAAGAGAATTTCGCCGCCGATGCCAAAGCTGTTGGTGACGCTCTGGCGAAGAAAGCAAATACAGAACACAACCACGATGACCGCTATTATACAGAAGACGAAATCAATGTAAAGCTCTCAAAGAAAAGCGACGATAGTCACACCCATGATGAACGATACTATCAGCAGAATGAGATCGACGAGAAACTGAAGGTAAAGGCAAATACGATCAATATCCATACACTGACTATCCCGACCACAAGTTAGCTTACTGACGATACGGTGGACCGATATTCAAAGTATATTGACCTTGACATCGACGGGATCACCTCAAAAGATGTTATTTCTATCAGCGTGACACCGGCCAGTGCAAAGGCGGCTTCTTATGCTCAATTTGCAAACCCGGAAACCTTTGATGGATATGTGCGTCTGAGAGCTGTATCGGTTCCAACGACTGCGATTACAGCTCAGTATTATATCGTGCAGGGCGGCGGACAAACAGATAGCGGCAGTGGTACTGTTGTTGAAGGATATACCAAGGCACAAGTGGATAATAAGATAGCGGCGGCAATCAAGATAGCCAAAGAAGAACAGAAGCTGCTCGATCACCCTGTTGGAAGTATCTATCAAAGCGTAGAACCGACAAGCCCAGCTGAGTTGTTTGGTGGAGAGTGGCAATCTATTGGCTCTGGTCGTGTCTTAATGGGCGCGGATAATAATCATGCTGTTGGTACAACAGTAGAAGCCGGATTGCCTAATATAACAGGCGAATATCTCAAACGAAAGGTTATAAACTCTTCTAATGGTGTGTACAACGATACGCAAAGAGCTCGAAAGGCTTTTAAAGTTATCACAAGCGATGATACATTAAATACTATTCAGCTTGTAACCAATTCTGTTTCAAATGTTGGAGGAGAAAATGTCATCTTTGATGCTTCTGGCTCCAACCCCATCTACGGCGCATCAAATACCGTTCAACCGCCAGCTTACTACGTTTATATGTGGCTCCGTACTGCATAATCACATTGTAAAAGGAGGACTACGAAGTATGGCAATCGGGAACTTAAATATCGCAGGGGGGGGCATAGATTCCTCCTATTGGGTTTGTCTGGCTGAGTGTTGAAAATACATCACCAGCGATATATTTTGAAAATACAACTTGGGAGCTCATCTCACAAAATCGCGTACTGATGGGTGCTGGCGATGGACATAATGGTGGAGATACGGTAGAGGCTGGATTGCCGAATATTAAAGGCACGTTTATTGCCGCACTTCGAGATGGCTTTGGTAACTAGTCAAAGCTTCATATAACAGGAGCTTTCTACGAAAACGGCACAACTACCGGAGATGACAGTTATAATAGTATCTCAACAAACGTCGGCATTCCAACCGGTCAAGCACCCTTCGGATTTGACGCTTCACGTTCTAACTCCATCTACGGCAATAGTGATACTGTCCAGCCACCAGCATTCTATGTTTATATGTGGAGACGAGCTTCCTAATAGCGGCGTAATAAGCGCACGCAGTAAAGGAGGCTTATATGGCTCTAGGAGAAATAAATAGCGGGAACGATATTATTACAGATGTTGAATTGACACAAGAAGGTGTGCCAGCAGATGCAAAAAGTGTAAAAGAACAGATTGATAATTTATCAAGAGAAATTGCCACATTAAAATCCGATATCAGTGATGGAAAAATTGGCGGTTTTGTATTTTCGGAGATTCCAAACGACGATTTTAATCAAGCGATAAAAACAGGATGCTATAAATGGTGGGTAAATTCTGAATATAAAAATGGGCCTGGGACTGATTATGGCACACTTGTTGTTTTCAATCAAGACAATCAAAGCAATAGTTATGTTGCGCAGATTGCTTTTAGTATCTGGGGAGATTATTTTTCAGGTATTATGACGTGGTATAACAGTGAAACAAACGACAATTATGCAGACGAAATATCGCTTCATTGTGCAGGTCATGCTCGAAATAGTCAATTATTTTATCTTAGAACATTGCGTCATGATCGAGACGGTGATAATTTAACATTGCAAATTAAAGGAAGTTCTGCTGCGTCAAGTGCTGATATTTTTACATTTAAATTTCGCAAACTGATATAAACAACGCATTGCAAATAAAACGTTTTATAAGGAGGCGATCACATATCGATGAGTGACGAAAAGAAAAGTTGGCTAGACAGGGCGGGTGCGGTTCACCTCTGGAAAACGATCGAGGCTATGCTCGGTACAAAGGTAGATAAAATCGAAGGATTCGGCCTGTCCAGCAACGACTATACAACAGAAGAGAAAAAGAAGCTTGCTAGTTTAAGCGACCCTAATGTAGCTACCACTGAAAACAATGGCTTGATGAGCTCGGCCGATAAAGCAAAGCTGGATGGTATTGAAGCTGGAGCTAACAATTATACTCACCCAGTATACGAAGCAAAACAGGCTGGACTATATCGCATCAGTGTTGATAATACAGGCCATGTGGCGACAGCAGATAAAATGACAAGCGAAGAGTTGGCAGCAGAGGGTATCTCCCCTGCCGATCATACGCATGACTTTGGCGAATTGGCAGATACACTGGAGACAAGTGCTGACGCTGTTGAAGATGCTGACACTGTTATGGTTGGCGCTACAGTTACAAGTGATGATGGCAGTGCGACCACGAAGTACACCCGCAGACCGCTGGCTACTTTATGGAACTGGATCAAGAGTAAGACGGATACGTTGTATGCTGCTGTTGGACATACACACAATTACGCTGGTTCTCCTGAACCGGGTGGTGATGCGCTGACAACACTGGCAGTAAGAGATTACAATAATCAAAATAATACAATTCAAATTGGATGGAGTGGATCTGACCTTAGTGGAGATAATCTCGCCTATATTGCAGGCTACACACCAGATCAAAAAATTCATACATGCTCGAAGGATGGTGTACAGAATTATATTGGGTTGAATAATTATTTACCACTAACTGGTGGCACGATGAGCGGTGCGCTTAATTTTGCAAACAATACATAGAATCCGGTTGGAGATGACGTACAAATTGGAGATCATAACACATCTGGCTCTTTTTATATCCAAGGTTTAAATGGTCCTACAAATATTAAGTTGAAGAAAAATGGTGACACGTCAACAGAGTCCGGTGACTCTGCGACTATCACCTACGATGGTGGCAATTTAATTATTGATAAAACTATTCAAGCGAATTTACAGGGCACTGCCGATTATGCTAATAACTTAATTTTTCAAAAAGATCAAGGTATAGACACGAGCTCTTTGAATGTAAATACATGGTATCCTGTTATTTGTCAGCTACCTTGGACGACACTTTGTCATATTGAGTGTTGGACGGGACTTGGAACCAGTGGCAAACCATCGTGGGCAACACATAGTTCTGGATTTTACGCAGATTTGGATATGCTTGCCACAGCATCTGGTTGGGGCTGCACAAATGCACATACGGTTAAAATACTTGATACATGTAGTTGGTGTGATACGAGTGCCGGTAAACCTATTGGATATAGTCAGGTTACTACGGATTCACTCGCTGTTTTTTGGGTGCGCGGAGGAGGATATTATCACTTCCGTTCCAGTACGGCAGAAAATTAGACATTGATAACTGGATCACATTCAACAAATACTGGAACATTAAAACCCACTACATCGTATCCAGGTATAAATTATACACCAAGCTGTCTTGATCCTGCCTCAGTTGTATCGAATATATATCCCGTTGGTGCTATCTACATGTCCACCAGTTCAACCTCACCTGCTTCCATCTTTGGTGGCAGCTGGCAGAGCATTGCCTCAGAGCGTGTGCTGATGGGCGTTTCCAGTTCCCACGGCGCTGGTTCAACAGTGGACGCTGGTCTGCCGAATATTAGCAGTGGTAGTGATGCCGCATTGGATATTCAAGGTTCGTGGGGCGCTCCAGCTTGTAGAGCTCCGTTTGCACAGACATGGCAGGGCAACTCGGAATTATCTTCTTCGACATGGAGTAGTACACCAAAAGTTATTAGTGCACGGTTTGATGCTTCTCTATGTAATTCGATTTATGGTCGTTCAAGCACTGTTCAGCCAGCAGCCTACTATGTCTATATGTGGCGGCGTACCGGCTAATTGGAAAGGAGAAATACTATGAAAACAATTGATGAATCTGGCAATATTGTCGAAAATCCCAACCTTGAAAAAGGTTATCTTGAGCCCGCTAAGGAAACGGTACACCATGAAGCAGTTGAAGGTGTTGAAGAGCAGTATCACTAGGAGACTATTGCTGAATATCCAAATGGTGGCAAAGATGTAGAAAAGGTTATTGATGTTGAAGGTGTGAAAGCAAAAGACGCATGGGACGAAGAAGTTGATGTGATGAAATATGTCCTATACACTGAAGCAGAACTGACACAGCGCCTTGACCGCCACAAAGAGATACGCATCAACGAGAGTAAGGATAACCTCTCCACCTTCCTGTCTCTACATCCAATTCAATGGTCTGATGGTAAGTATTACAGTGTCACCAGCGAGAAGCAAGCTCTTCTTACAAGCAACCTTGCCCTATATCAGATCTCTACAGCCGCCGGGCAACCTTTTAAACTGACTTGGAACTCTACAGGCGATGAATGTGTGGAGTGGACTTATGATGATCTGGCCGCACTGGCACTTGCGATTGGTACGTATGTTAAACCGTTCGTATCTCATCAGCAGGAATTGGAGATTGGCATCAAGGCATGTACAACCAGTGCAGAGGTAGACGCTATTGAAATCAGTTATGATGCTATACTGGCAGAATATCTGGATCTTTACGCAGATAAGGATGTGACCGAATGAGCAACAGGCTTCGTGAACTAATCAAATGCGGCATCCTCTTTTTGATTGGAGGGTGCCTTTATTATTGCATTGAAATTCTGTGGCGCGGGCATTCACACTGGACGATGGCAATTGTTGGTGGCATCTGTTTTCTTGTGATCGGCGGACTGAACAACTATATTCCCTGGGAAATGCCGCTCTGGAAACAGGCTGGTGTTGGAGCGCTCTTTGTGACTGCTATGGAGCTTGTGGTGGGTATTCCGCTGAATTTGATGCTTGGCTTACATATCTGGAACTACTCTTCCCTGCCGTTCAATCTGTTGGGCCAAATTTGCCTGCCGTTTACAGTGCTATGGTTTTTCCTTGCGTTGCTGTGCATTTTTGTTGATGATTGGCTTCGTCACATTCTATTCCATGAAGAGCGACCGCATTATCACTGGCGTACTGTATGTGATGGCGAAAAACGCACATAAAGAGAAAGAGCCCCTGTGACGATGGCTACATCACAGAGACTCTAACTCACGCAACAACTCATAAAAATGAGGTTGTACTAGCCCGATGGAGGGTTTGTACTGCTCTCACTATATCACGTTGATAGGAATTTGTCAATTGAAAGGAGGAATTATGGCGCAGGAAATCTTAAAGCCCATGTTATTAGACGAAACAGGCAAAGAAATCGTGACAGCACTAAACGCTATTGTTACACAGCTGACCGAGATCAATGAAACACTGAAAGCTAAAAACACAGACAGTGGTACGAATGGTGGTGAGAAGACATGATAGGAAGTTTGAATGCCGCACCTCACGTCTATTCTTTTACCATACAGCAGCTGTAGACAATGTTACTGAGCATCTGTGGTGGCATCACTGCTATTTCAGCCGCTATCGCTGTTATCATAAAGGCAATCAATCATGCGAAAGCCCCGGATGACAAGCAGAACGAGCGACTGAATGCTCACGATGCAGAGTTTGAGAAAGTCAATAGAAAGCTGAGTGCAGATAAAGATAGGCTTGACCTGTTTCAATCCAAGCTGGTCTCCTTAGAAGAGCACCAGAAAGAAAACAGTATCACGCTTGAAGTACATGACCGCAAAATTCTCGAATCAGAACAGCGTATCAGTCACAGTGAACAAGGCAACAATGTCACCATGAAGGCTCTACTTGCACTCCTTAGTCACGGCATCGATGGCAACGCAATTGAACCTATGAAGGAGGCCAAGGCTGCACTTGAGAACTATTTGATTGATGGTCAGAACAACACAAAGAATATTATGAACTAACCCGAGACTGCGTGTCCCGGGTTTTTTATTTTGGAGGTTTATTATGATGGATATTATCAATGAGCTGGTTTCCGTTATCGTCCGCCTGGTTATTGCTGGCGCTGGCAATGCATTTATGGCTTCCGGTATCCCCTATCTGAAAAAGATCGGCGTGTACAAGCTGGTGCAGATCGCTGTTCGTGCCGCAGAGAAGCTGGGTGCAACCGGCGCTATCGAAAAGGCTGACAAGAAGAAATACGTTATGGAAGCTCTGGAGCGTCTGGGTGTGAAGATCACTCCGACCATCGAGACCATGATCGAGGCCGCTGTCAAAGAGATGGACATCCAGAACGATAAAATCAAGGACGAGTTCAAAAAGAATTGAAGGTGTAATGAAATGGGTGTTATTACATACTCTATGAAGAAGGACTAGAACAAAAAGGTGTCGGCTCATTTTTCCGTCTATGAGTTCGCCTGCTCCGATAAGAGTGATACAGTCCTAGTCGATAGTCAGCTGATTGAAGTGCTGGAACAGATCCGCGCTCCCTTTGGCGCTCCTGTCCACATCAACTCTGGGTATCGTACTCCTGCCTATAATATCTCCATCGGTGGCAGTTCTCGTAGTCAGCATTGTCTGGGCACAGCCGCTGATATCTGGATCAAGGGCGTTGACCCGATTCGGATTGCACTGTATGTATCTTCCATGCCCTACTTTGCCAAGAGTGGTGGTATTGGATATTATAGCCGTGCTGTGCTTACGAGTGGCTTTGTTCATGTTGATGTGCGCACCACACGCAGCCGCTGGATCAGTAAATCCGGTACGAAATATATCAGTGTAGCCAATCTTATGCCGACTATCAGACAGGGTGCGAAAGACGCTATGAACGGCGCTTCTTATGCTGTGACTGTACTGCAACGGCATCTTGGTGTTAAGGCTGACGGCATCTTTGGCGCGAATACCAAGGCGAAGCTGATTGAGTATCAGAAAGGACATGGGCTGGCTGCAGATGGCATCTGTGGGCCTGTTACTTGGGGTTCGTTTTGATGGCAGATAACCAGAATACATTTCGTGCAGGAGACAAAATTAAATTAGACGGAGTATTATTTTCAAACAGCCAAACACACTGCGGTATGCGCCGCTCTGGTGAATGGTATATTTTTGATGGGAAACTTGTAAACGGGCGTTATCGAGTGACGAATCTTGAGAGCCGCATCGGAAAGTATCCAATCTCAGTGAATGTATCGGGCTATGTAGAGCCGAGTGATATTGAGCTGATATAAAACGAATGGGGTATCAATCCTTAATTGGACTGGTACCCCATTTTTTAGCATTTATTTTATTTTCTCAGACAACCATTCTTTCCAGTCGCCAACCGTGTGAGGGCAATTATCTTGCTGCGCGACAAGCTCATTTAAGAGTGCTGCAAGCTCTTCGTCTGACATCTCACGAATGGCCTGCGCTTTATTATTTTTACGACCGAATTCATCCCGGCTATGTTTGTGTAGAATAAAACCGAGTGCGATATCAAGTATTGCCGGATTGTTCATTAGAGTTGTCACCTTTCATTGCTTTAAGAGCTTCCTTCATCTCTTGTTCCCAATTAGGATGCTGATCAATATATTTTTGATATATCATCTTCTCAGCTTCTTTTCGTGCTTTGATTGCATCGTTAATATCTTCATACATACCAAGGTGGATTCGCCTGCCTTTAAATGTTATGGCCGCTTTATACTTGCTACCATCTTTGCAAACACCCGTCACACCAGTGGTCGAATTGCGATTTATCTTTCCTTCGAGTCGCGCCTTTATAGACGTTAAGCTGGAACCGTCTACGTTTGATATCTTTTTAATTGCCTCAGCAGGCTTAGCAATATTATTCGTGCATTTCATACACTTGTTGATTTTCTTCACTTGAGACAAACGCATCTCTGCTGGACGATTACATAAAGGGCAAAGCCCAGTACAAAAATAATCTCGTTCTCCTTCTTTTTTATAAACGTCGGTTATCTTCCATCCGTTTATGACAGAGCCGATATATTGTTCTCTGCGCTTTTTTAGAATAGATTCGCTACGTTTTTTATCGCATCTTGTAGTTTTAGCTGGACGACCACCATCTGGTTTCATATTACTTTTCCTCTTCAGGTAGTGGCCCAAGCTTATACATCCAGTTCGGGTCTTTCCGCATTACAAATGGTTTTCTTAGCTCACAAAGATGGTCATGTCTCGCTTTATATTCAAAATAATTTTGTTCGTGCTCAGGAGTATCACGATTTAACTCGTACATGACATATTGCTTGCGAAGATTTCGAAGCGCTTTAATAATAGCATCTTCTTTTTCCATAGACATTGGTTCAAGGGCATCAATATAGTCATATTCACCAGTCGCGTCAAACTGTCGCTTTGCTTCTGCACTAAGCATCTTCCAAGTGATAGCATCATACGCCAGCTGATACATCATTTCGTCGCTATAATGAGAGTATGGGTCAACAATGCCGGTGCCTTTTGATAGTTCTACGTCACGATCGTGTTGTTTTTTAATTTGTTTTTCAGCTTCTTCTACAACGGCATCCATATCAACGTTCATGGAGACACCTTTGTATTGCACCACAGATTTGAAACCAAGCTTCTCGCACATAGTCATCGTTGATATCCTCCTGATTTGTTTCATACCCGTTCTTTTGCAGACAACAAAATCTTGCGGTAGAATCCGTCAGCAAACCATGCGCCTTCCCAACGATGCGGTAATGGTTTCTTTAGCACTTCGATATCCACAAGACTCATAAGGCCGGTACTATCGTCTCTGAAGATTTGAAGGCGAACGATTCTATTCTGCTCCAGACCGATTTCGCGAGTGATACGACCTTCTTCATCAAACGGATCTTCACACACCCATTCTAAGGCATCTAGGAAGTCCTGTGGCGTGATATCTGTGTGTTCGACCCAGTTGTTACATATACGGCTTTCGCCGGCCTGTACGATCCTCTTTTTGGCTTCGTAGTTCACAGAAGGATTCGTCATAGTTCTCGCCTCCGTTTTTCTTTGATTATATTATATCACGGGCTGTAACCAATAGCAAACAAAAGGCGCAGAATTGATTATGCATCTAACAGAATCAATCATTCCTTTTCATCATTGTCTTCTGTATCCGGAAGAATTGCCATTTCAGAAATATCTTCTCCGTCCTTGATTTTATTATTTCTATCAAAGACCTCCTGTTCTCCCATAACCGTATCCATAATAGCTGCAACTTGCTCATGCATTTCGTCTGTAATATGGGTATAGTATTTAAGAGTAACGTCGATCTTGCCATGTCCTAAACGTTCCATAACATATCGTGGATTGACACCCTTATTTGCAAGAATGGTAGCATGGGTATGGCGGAGATAGTGGAATTTAAAATCAAACCCAGCTTCTTTCTTACAAATGCGAGCAAGAGTTTTATCTGAGCTAGTCACATACATTTCGCCGTTTGGTTTAACATTGATAAAATCATCAACAGTAATTAACACAGCTGGCTTTCCATAAAACTCTGGACGACGATCCATGACCTTGTTACTTCCCTTCCAGCCAGCACCAAACAGCTCTTTATTTTCTGCATATTTATTTTGAAGGGCTTTCAGATAGTCGATTAGTTTTTGATTCATTTTTATACTGCGCAAAGAGTTTGGTGTTTTAGGATAGACAAGGCTCCATACTTTATCTTGGAATTGAAGCTGACACCCAACTTGAATGGTTTTATTGT
>OGJF01000802.1_pt1 | contig 10897 bp, 6 predicted proteins | sample 1572001 | NCBI WGS metagenome assembly OGJF01 (sample SAMEA2582113, study PRJEB24529) | metagenome | biome: Human gut stool | place: China | collected 2011
GTTCATCCAGGCCGGTGTCAACTCCTTTGATTCCCTCATGGTCAAGGGCAACAGCGCCGCCGCAAACGCTGACCCACTCATCTACGACTGCATGGCCGCCTTCTACATGGCCTGTGCCAGCTTTATGAGCCAGAACTACGGCGCAGGCAAGCCCGACCGTGTCAAGAAAAGCTACTTCATCTCGCTGGCCTACTCCTTTGGCGTGGGTCTGGCGCTGGGCGGCGGCCTGTTCCTGTTCGGGCGGCAGTTCCTCGCCCTTTTCACCACCGAAAGCGCCGTTATTGATGCCGGTATGAAGCGTGTGGATGTCATGGCGCTGGCCTACTGCATTTCGGCCTTTATGGACTGCACCATTGCCGCTTCCCGCGGTCTGGGCAAGACCGTGGTGCCCACTGTCATCGTCATCATGGGTTCCTGTGTGTTCCGGGTGATCTGGGTATACACCATCTTCGCCCACTTCCACACCATCCCCTCGCTCTACCTGCTCTACCCCTGCTCCTGGGCTCTGACCGCCATTGCGGAGATCCTCTATTTCATCCGCTGCTACAAGCAGGCCATGAAGATCTTCCGGGAGCCGATCCCCTCTTCGCTGTAAAACAAAAAAGATGGATGTCGTGCGGCATCCATCTTTTTTTGTTTTCTCTGTTACACCTTGACTTCCCCGGCCAGGACCCGCTTGTAGTCCTCATAGTTGCGGGCCAGCAGGGCGGGCGTATCCAGCCCGTAGGGGCACTTGGCCTTGCACTGGTTGCAGTGCAGGCAGCCCTCGATCTTCTTCATTTTGGCCTGACCGGCAGGGCTCAGATGCTCTGCCGAAGGCGAGCGCCGGAGCAGCAGGCTCATGCGGGCGCAGTTGTTGATCTCGATGCCAGCCGGGCAGGGCATACAGTAACCACAGCCACGGCAGAACTCACCGCACAGCTCCTCCCGGTCGTGGGCGATGACCGCAGACAGCTCTGCGTCCATCCGGGGCGGGTTATCAATGTAGGAGAGGAACTCGTCCAGCTCCTTTTCCCGCTGAACGCCCCAGATGGGCAGAACGCCCTCGAACTGCGCTTCAAAGGCATAGGCGGCGGCACTGTTGGTAATGAGACCGCCGGACAGGCCCTTCATGGCGATAAAGCCCATGTTGGCGGCCTTGCACTTGTTGACCAGTTCCAGCTCCTGCTCACCGGAAATATAGCTGAACGGAAACTGCAGGGTCTCGTACAGGCCGCTCTCAATGGCTTCTTTGGCCACGGACAGGCGGTGGTTGGTGATGCCGGTGCGCCCCAATGTGACCATATCCATAGGGAACCTCCTGTTTTTTCCAAAAATACTCTCTGTGCTCATTATAAGCTGAAGTGCCCCACAACGCAAGAAAAACCCTCTCCATCAAAGCGTGGCAGTGCACAGCGATGACAGAGAGGGTCAGTTTTATTGATAGTCGTGGTTCAGGAACAGCGCTTTGATGGCGACGATCTCATCGTACTCCTCCTGCTCCACCTGCACATCCGCATTGACGGCCTGCAGGCGGGCCTTGACGGCATCCAGTGCCTCGGCGGTGGTCACGGCCTGACCTTCCTCCACGGCATCGATCATCCGCTTGAGGACGATCGGGTGGGCGTAACAGCTGGGCACCGGGAAGCTGCCGTTGGGGTAGTGCTTCACATACTCCGCCATGGCGGCGTCGGCCTGATCGGCCCGCTTCATAATGGCGCTGTTGTTATTGTGCGCCGTGGGCAGCATGTTATAGCTGGAAAAGAGGAAGATGGCCGCAAAGCCGAACAGCGCAAAGTACACGCCGTAGCTGCCGGTGTGGGTGAACACCGCGTACAGGCCGTAGGCTGCAGCGGCCGTTCCGAACAGGAAGATGGCAAGGGCCACATAGCGGTAGACCGGCTTGCTCTTGAGCTGGGCGCGCTTGCGGCGCTGGGCAGCACTGAGCTCATTGGAAAGCTCGGGCTTTGCGTCCAGATACTCCTTTGCCCTGCGCAGGACCGTCACGGTGTGTTTGGCATCGTCAGACAGTTCCGGCAGCTTGCGGGCTGCCTTTTCCTCGGCCTTTTTCTGCAATGCCTGCTCCCCGGCGGCACTCAGGAGCCGGATCTGGGGCTGCTGCTTTGCCAGCAGCTCCAGCAGGGCATCCACGTCCCGCTCGTCCTTGAAGTTGCACTGCTTCTGTTTGCCGCCGTCGTACTCCACCACAAGGTAAGCCATGGAGGCAAACATTCCCTTGCCGGTAAAGCCGCCCGCACTCATGGCCACCCGCTTGAACACGCGGGTGATGCTGCCATAGGGCAGATAATACCGGCGGTCGATGTAGAAGCTGTTGAGGTAGAGGGCCTTTTTGCCCACGCCGCAGGGGCCGATCTTTTTGCAGGCCTTCCGGTCGGCCTCCAGTTCGGCAGAGTCGAGCCTGGCAAGGCCCAATTGTGCAGGTTTGAAGAGCATAACGTTCATCCCTCTTTTGCGTTTTTGTTTGTACCCATTTTCCCACTCCGGCAATGAAAATGCAAGGCCCAGCCCGCACTCTTAGCCAAAAAACAGGAAACCGGCCGCTGAGCTGACAGCGGCCGGTTTGTTTTACTGAGAAATTGCCGCTATGAATGGGTTATGCGGCTTTCTTCTCGGTGTTCTTCTTGGTTGCATAGATGAACAGTGCCAGCATGGCAATTGCAAAGACGATACCGATGGGATATGCAACTGCGGTGTTGTAAGCCACCAGCTTGCCGTCTGCATAGGTGTTGATCATCTTGCCCAGGCACTCAGGAGCCAGCACGAAGTAGGTGCAGGACACAGCGCTCATAAAGGTAGCGGGCACTGCAGTGATCCAGTAGTTCTTCTTCTCCTTGAACAGGTACATGGAAGCAGCCCACAGAACGATCATGGCCAGCGTCTGGTTGGTCCAGCTGAAGTAACGCCAGATCACAGTGTAGTTGATGAAGCCCAGTGCATTGCCGATGCCCAGGAATGCGCCCACGCCCAGAACGGGAACGCAGAGCTTCAGGCGGTTTGCGTAGCTGTCCTGATCGATCTTGAGCCAGTCGGCCAGGGTCAGACGAGCGGAACGGAACGCAGTATCACCAGAGGTGATGGGGCAGATAACGACACCGATCATAGCCAGTGCGATGCCCACGCCGCCCATGGTCTTGGAGCAGACATCATAGATAGCGGCAGACTGACCGGCGCTCAGAGCCTCGGCCAGACCGGCCATCTTGCCGTCGGTGATGGTGTACAGTGCGCAGCCTGCAGCGGCCCAGATCAGAGCGATAACGCCCTCGCAGACCATGGCACCGTAGAACACGAAGTGGCCCTGCTTCTCACTCTTCATGCAGCGGGCCATCAGAGGCGACTGGGTGGAGTGGAAGCCGGAGATCGCGCCGCAGGCAACCGTGATGAACATGAAGCTCCAGATGGGCGTACCCGACGGGTGCATGCTGCCAAAGTGATCCCAGATCTCGGGGATGGTATAAGCCGGGTTGGTGAAGATGCCAAAGATGACACCGATGGCCATGATGATGAGGCAGATGCCGAACACGGGGTAGATCTTGCCGATGACCGCATCAATAGAGATAAAGGTCGCGATGAAGTAGTAGGTCAGAATGATGACCAGCCAGAACAGCAGCGAGGTCATCACGCCGGATGCACCGCTCTGGCTGCACAGCTCAACGATCAGACCGGCAGGGCCGACGGCGAACACGGTGCCCACCATGATCAGCAGCACAACAGAGAACACACGCATCACGTTCTGCATCACAGGGCCTAAGTATTTGCCGGTGATCTCCGCGATGGAAGCACCGTCGTTGCGCTCACTCATCATGCCGGAGAAGTAGTCATGCACACCACCGGCAAAGATGGTGCCGAAGGTGATCCACAGGAACACCACGGGGCCCCACAGAGCGCCCTGCATGGCACCAAAGATGGGGCCAAGGCCCGCAATGTTCAGCAGCTGGGCGAGGAACAGCTTCCACTGGGGCATCACGACATAGTCCACGCCGTCGTTGATGCGCACAGCAGGCGTTTCACGGTCGTCCGGGCCGAAGGTATTGTCCACGATCTTGCCATAGACGAAGTATCCGCCCACCAGGATCGCAAGACAGAGCAGGAAACTAATCATACCAGAAACCTCCTTTTTGCCCCTGCCGGCCGCGGCCCCATTCTGCCGCATACCCGGGGCTCTTTTCTGGCCTCATGGTAGCACACTTTTTTCCAGTGGAGAAATATCTTTCTGGCATGGGGCCATATGGTTTCCGATATAGCTGCAAAGAATTTTTGCCGCTTTTCCGTTTATTTTTTGACCATTTATCAACAAAAATAAAACCGGGCGCTCATTTTCGCCCGGTTTTGAATCCATTTATTGGTTTTTCTGTCAATTCCGAAGGGAGCAACCTTTGCCGTGCCTTAGCCGGAAAGCCCCTTTATTTCACGGTGGAAGCCGCTTCCTTGTGGAGCAGATCCACAAAGGCCTGCTCCTCGGGACGCAGGCGGCCCTTGTCCGGGTAGACCAGCACATCCCGCATCTGCTGGCGCTGGGCCGGGCACTTCTTCAGCACCAGATGGTACTGCTCCAGTGCCCTGCGGGGCATGGGCGATGCCCACATGTAGGCCGTGGGCAGCCGCTGCAGGATCGAGAACTGGCTGCACCGCTCATACACATGGATACGGCGCTCCGGGTTGACATGCCAGCGCACACCGTCGCCGCCCTCCTCGCCGGGCAGCTGGAAATCATCGTGGAGGATCTCCATATACTTGTCCAGCTCAGACAGGTCGCGGATCTCCTTCCGGGCCAGCGGGCCGTCCCGGTTGGTCAGCAGGCTGTATTCAAAATCCATAATGGGTTCCATTTTCAGGCCCCGCCGGGCGCAGTAATGGGTATAGTGCTCGTCATCCTCCACGGCGTACCGCAGCAGAGCCAGATGATACCCCTGCCGCAGGACATGATCCAGTGCCTCCATGGAGCCGCCCTCCCGGATGTGGATGTGGAGCCGTTCTATGGAGGACACCTTCTCCAGATAATCCACCGCCGCATAGGAGGCATAGGTGGCGTGGGGGATCATTACCCGCAGCTCGGCGCAGCGCTCCTGCGCCTCCTGCACGCTCTGGTCCAGCCGATCCACCTCCCGCAGCACCCGTTCGGCCTGCTCGATGAAATGCCGTCCCTGCTCCGTGGGGATCATGCCGGTGGATGACCGCTCAAAAATGCGGAGATGATATTCTTCTTCCAGATTTTTCAGCGCCTTGCTCACGTTGGGCTGAGCGGCATACAGCCGCTTTGCCGCCGCACTCACAGATCCGCATTCCATGATGGCGACAAGATACCGCAGTTCTGTAATGTTCAACTTTTTCTCTCCTTTTGGCGTTTTTTCCCTTGCGCCTAGTTTATCAGGCGGCACACGGGGCTGTCAAGCGTTGACGGGGCCCCGCTGCCGTTTTATAATGTAAGAAACAATCTGCCCGAAAGAGGTCGAAGAGGATGGAAGAAAAAAACTACCGCGTTCTGCGCATTGAGGAGCAGCTTTATGGCTGCGAGGAGCTGCCCGAAGGCCAGCCCGTGCTCTGTGATGTCCTGCTGGAGGCTGCCGACGGCACGCAGCGGGTTCTCCCCTACCCGGATGCCGAGCTGACCCGGCTGGACATCAACGAGGGCAGCACCGTCACCCTGCGGGATCACAGGCTGACCAAGGCGGCGCACAAGGTCTATTTCACCCGCCACGGCGAGACCGTGTGGAACGTGGAAAACAAGATCTGCGGCATGACCGACAGCCCCCTGACCGAAAAAGGCCGCGCCCAGGCCCGGGAGCTGGGCGAAAAGCTCCGGACCAGCGGCCTTCGGATCGATGAGATCCTGTACTCTCCCCTGTCCCGCGCCGCCGACACCGCCCGGGCCATTGCAGAGGCCACCGGCATTCCTGCCCGGTGTGAGCCCCGGCTCCGGGAGCAGTGCTTTGGCCGCTACGAGGGCACGCCCCGGGACGGCGAAGAGTTCCGTATCTCCAAGACCCACTTTGCCGACCGCTACTCCGGCGGCGAGAGCATGATGCAGCTGGCCCAGCGCATCTACAACCTGCTGGACGAGCTCCGGGCCGACACCGACAAGACTTTCCTGCTGGTGGCCCACAACGGCATTGCCCGGGTGGTGCAGTCCTATTTTTACGATATGACCAACGAGGAGTACGCGGCGGCAGGCATCAAAAACTGTGAGTTTGTGGAATTTACATTCTGAAAACAGAAAGGACCCACCATGGGTCCTTTCTTTATTTGCAGTTATTCCGCCTTGCGGTAATGGAACTGCTGGTCTCTGGTGATGAACAGGCCGATGCTGACCAGCAAAGCGGCCAGCTCGGCGGCTGTCACGGCCAGCCAGATGCCGTCAATGCCCAGCAGGAGCGGCAGCAGCAGAACCGCCGCCACCTGGAACAGCAGGGTGCGCAGGAACGAGATAAGCGCACTGGTCACACCGTCGCCCAGGGCCGTGAAGAAGGAGGACGCATAGACGTTGAACCCCATAATAAGGAAGCTCAGGCCATAGAGCCGGAAGGCCCGGGTGGTCAGAATGAGCAGGTTTTCATCATAGCCCACAAAGAAGCGGGCCACATGGGGGATGATGAACATGGAGCCGATGGTCATTCCCACTGCAACCACGCCGATGAGCTTCAGGCTCTTGCGGTAGAGGTTGTTGACCTCCTTGCGGTTATTGGCACCGTAGTGGTAGCTGACGATGGGCGCACTGCCCACGGCATAGCCCACAAACACCGCCACGAACAGGAAGGATGCGTACATGATCACACCATAGGCGGCCACGCCATCCTCGCCCGCAAAGCGGAGCAGCTGATAGTTGTACAGGATGTTCACCAGCGACATGGAAAGGTTGGTCATCAGCTCAGAGGAGCCGTTCACACAGGCTTTCAGCAGCACACCGCCCTCAAACTGCGGGCGGCAGAGGTGGAGCAGGCTGGTGTTGTTCCGGTTGAGGAAGTAGAACACCGGCAGCAGGCCGCCCACCACCTGGCTGAGCATGGTGGCAATGGCGGCACCCTCCACGCTCCAGTGCAGGATGCCCACCAACAGCACGTCCAGCACCATGTTGGTGCAGCCCGCACCCACCGTGAAGTAAAAGCCCAGATGCGGCTTTTCGGCGGTGACAAAAAAGCTCTGGAACATATTCTGCAGGATAAAGGTGGGCAGGCTGAGCATCAGGACCCGGCCATAGCGCAGGGCGTAGTCCAGCATCTCGCCTTCGGCACCCAGCATCATGGCCACCGGCCGGAGCAGCAGCATCCCCAGCACGGACAGCACGATGCCAGCGATCAGCGCCGTTGACATGAACAGGCTGAAATAGCGGTCAGCTTTTGCATTATCGCCCTCGCCCAGCGTAATGCCCACAATGGCGCTGCCGCCGGTGCCCAGCATAAAGCCCACGGTGCCCACCAGCATGGGCACCGGCATGATGAGGTTGACTGCCGCAAAGGCCGTTTTGCCCACAAAGTTCGAGACACACAGGCCGTCCACGATGCCATAGATGGAGGTGAACAGCATGGTGCCGATGCAGGGCAGCACAAAACGGATCAGCCGTGAATAATCAAAGTGATCCGAAAGTTGAATTTTCTGTTTTGACATGGATTCTCCTTTTTGCAGGGGTGGATCACATCATCCCGCCGGGCCGCCAGCCGGTGCAGTAGCGGGCGTAATCGCGGTCGGCCTGTTTGACGTAAAGGAGGAACTGTTCCCTGCCTTCCTTGTCCGTGACCTGACGGACTTTGGTGGGCAGGCTCTGGCGCTGGAGCAGCTCCAGTTCATCGTTGAGCTCTTCCTCGGTATCAAAGGCATCCAGCTTGGTCCAGTGGGTGGCAAAGAGCCAGATGTTTGCAAGGGTGTTATTCATATTCAGTCTCCTTTTCCGGGGCATCGGCAAGGGTGCCGGCCCGGTAGAACGGCGCAATGGCGTTGGCATCGCCGTGGCGCACGATGGAATAGGTAATGTCGCAGTAGGGCTGGATGGCGGTGCTTTTTTCCACGGTGGAGATAAGCAGCACCTGCAGCTGCAGGCGGTGGAACAGCTCCATCATGGGGCGGATGCGGTCACTGGTCATCTTGCTGAAGGCCTCGTCCAGCAGGACAAGGCGGATGCTGTTCTCGCTCTTCTGGTAGATCTGCAGCAGGCTGGCGCAGATGGCCACATAGAAGGGAGCCTGGTTCTCGCCGCCGGAGGAATCGCGGCTGACGCGGGAAAGATAGGCCTGCTGGCCCGAAACGGTGTTGGTCACCTTGATGTCATAGTCCAGATAGGTGCGGTAGTCCACATAATCCGAGAGGGTGGCACCGGAGGCAGTGCGGCCCTCCTGCCGGGCCCGGGTGTTCTCGTCCACATCAGCCATGATCTTTTCCATCAGCGCGTCCACCTGCCGCTCGTAGACGGGGTCGGCGGTGGCGGCAAGGTTGTCCAGCGAGTCGCCATCGGTCATCTGCTGGTTGCCCTTGTCCACAATGACCTGATAGAAGGCGGCCAGCTGGGGGTCACGGCTGGGCTCCAGCTCAAAGCGGTAGACTTCCTCGCCGTAGGTCAGCTGCTCCATCACCTTGTTCAGCTCCCGGAACTGCCGCCGGGCATTGAAGATGTCGTCCTTCATGCGGAAGAGGATGTCCTTGCGGAAGCGGTCCTTGCAGTCGCGTTGTGCCTGCTCGAGGCGGGCGGCGCCGCGTTCCAGGTCGCTGCGCACAAGGCTGTCGTGCTCGGCACGGTACTGCTCCACCCCGGCCAGACCCAGCGGATAATCGCAGACATAGTGCTCGTTGTAATCCCTCTGGGCGGGTTCCAGCGTGGAAGTGAGATACGCTCGCAGGGCATCGTCCAGCCTGGTCTGTGCCTTTTCGGCAGTCTGCGTGGCGGCACGGGCCGTGCGCCCGCCCGTCATCAGGCCCTTTTTGCGTTCCTGTGCCAGCGGCTCCAGCAGCGGGTGCTGTGCAAAGAATGCCTCTGCCGCCTCCCTGCTCTGTGCAGCGGTCTCCACCGCCTTGCCCTGCTCCGCCTCACAGGATGCGATCTGCTTTTCGCAGACGCGGATATCGCCGCCCACCTGCTCCACGGCCTTGCGGGCAGTCTCCCATGCGGCTTCCCGGGCTTCTTCCTCGCGGTAGAGCTGCTGCAGCATGGGGTTCTCGCGGCAGTCCGCCAGCTTCTGCTCCTGCGCGGCGTAGTCGGCACGGGCGGCATCCAGCGCGGCCCGGCTGGCCCAGAGTTCGGCCATCTGTTCCAGCGCATGGCCCCGCAGGACGTTCTGGTACTGGTCGTAGGCAGATTTCAGCGTCTTTTCGGTCTGGGCGGCTTCGCGGCAGCGGTCGGCCTGGGCGGCAAGCTGTGCCTCCAGCGCGTCAGCACGCTCCCTGCGGGCATCCAGGCCGATATAGCGCTGGGGCCTGCGCAGGCGTTCCAGCCGGAAGGGATGGTGGCGCAGCAGGTCCCGGGTGGCGCTGTCGGGGAAATGCTCCAGCGTATCGGGGGTGTCGCAGCAGACGATGCGGCGCAGGATGGTGTCCGCATACTGTGCGGCCAGCGGGTTCTCGCTGGTGACCTGGGCGGCAAGGCTGTCGGCGGGGGCTGTCTCCGCATGGCGGTCCGCCTTGCGGATGCCCGGGGTATCCAGCAGGCTGATGGGCCCCACCCGGTCGCCCAGTGCCACAAAGGCGCTCTTGGCGGCGGCATAGTGGGCAGGCGGCACAAGGATATCGAACCGGCGGTCACCCAGGCAGGCCTCCACACAGTCCTGCCAGCTCTCGTCGGCCACGGTCAGCAGCTCACAGAAGATCTTTGCATCCGCTGTCATGCCGCGGCTTTTCAGCTCGGCGTTCACGGCATCCCGCACTTTGGTGGCGGCATCGCCGTGGGGGTAGACCCACTTGCCGCCGGACACGGTGTTCAGCTCGGCCCGCAGGGCCTCCTGCTCTTTTGCCAGATCCGCCGAAACCTGCCGGGCAGCAAAATACTGCTCTTCCAGCGGCTTTTCGATGCAGGCCAGCGCCTCGGTCAGGGCGGGGAGATGTTCCGCCGTCAGGCGCTGGGGCCAGAGCTCCTTCTCCACCGCAAAGCCGCTGCGGTTCAGCTGGGTCAGCAGGCCGGTGATGGTATCCGCAGTTGCTTCCAGGCTGTTCCTTGTCCGGGCCGCTGCATCCAGCGCGCTCTTTTTCCGGGCCAGCTCCTCGGTCAGGGCATCCAGCGCCCGGCCCGCGCCGCTGTCACCGGCCGCACCGTGGGCCGCCAGATAGGCCCGGCGGGCTTCGGCTTCGGCGTTCTTGGCGGTCTCGTATTTTGCGTTCAGGTCGGCCAGCTGGCGGCGGCCTGCATCCAGATGGCTCTGCCAGGAGGCATCCTCACCGGCATCCGCTTCGGCGCGGGCCAGCAGGGCCGCACCCCGGTTGACAAGGGCATCCGTCTCTTTGGCAGCAGCTTCCCGGCCATACGCCACGATCTGTTCCAGCGCGGCGGCACGGGTCTGGGCCTCGGCCAGAACGGCGTGGAGGTTTTCCAGCTCCACCCGGTCGCCCTGCAGCGCTTCCAGATCCAGCTCCGGCTGGGGCAGGATGTACTGGTACAGGAACTCCCGGAAATTGGGGATCTCGTCCATGCTGGTGCCCATCTGGAACACTTCGTTGAACTTTTTGCCCAGCGGGCTGGAGGCGCGGCCAATGCCCAGCGCGCGGCAGATGCGGTCCCGGGCCTCGCTGGGGCTGCGGGTGGAGGACAGGCGGCCCACGGCGGGCTTGAAGTCCTCCTTGGCGCTGGGGGCACCGGTGCGCGGATCAAGGAAGGGCAGCTTTTCCAGCGTGATGCCGTCCTCGGAGATGTACCAGGTCTGGTCGCCGGGGTGGAGCTCCTGCATGGGGCCCTCGGATTCCACCCGGACAGCGATGACGAAGCTGG
>OGJF01000804.1_pt1 | contig 10877 bp, 9 predicted proteins | sample 1572001 | NCBI WGS metagenome assembly OGJF01 (sample SAMEA2582113, study PRJEB24529) | metagenome | biome: Human gut stool | place: China | collected 2011
TAACAAAACTGTGTGCATAGGCTTGTTGCTTACAACCGAGTTTTCGGACTGACCCCTTTATTATGGATATTATAAGGAGCAAAAAAAACACGTCCTTTAGGCTCGTGAAAGCTCAAAGGACGTGTTTTGTAGCGCCTACGGGAATCGAACCCGTATACCATGCGTGAGAGGCATGTATCCTAACCATTAGATGAAAGCGCCAAATGCGGAAGCTGGGGGATTCGAACCCCCGGTACGGTAAACCCGTACGTCAGTTTAGCAAACTGGTGGTTTCAGCCACTCACCCAAACTTCCTTTCCGTATTACATTTGTTTCTCAAATGCGATGCAAAGTTACTACTTATTTTCCGAACTTCCAAATTTTCCGGCAGAAACTTTTGCGTATTTGCAGGATTTAGCGGGTTTGCCAGATTTTCTTCGGACGTTTACCGCCCTCCGGGAATAATTTGTGGGTTGTTGTCAATTCCAGGCCAGTCATTGGTGATGGTGTCTGGCGGTGTTTCTGGAGAAGAATCATGGAGAAAATTATAGTCCCAGATGTTCTTGATGCCGTTGACATTGAAGTAGGTGGTGATGGCGCCGTATATGGCAATTCTCTTATGTAAGAATTTCGGATGATCAAAGAGGTTGAGTTTTTCTCTTATTGTCATAGAGCCGCCCTTGGGTAGCGCGACAGGAAGGCAATTTGCAGCAAGTTTTTCTTGCGGACTGTCTGCCAGTAGCATGTTCGTGTTTGGCGCATTTTGGGGCAAAGCAAAAGTGGCAGAATTTAGTCCGGTGCCTTTTATATATCCAACGATGTAGCCTTTGAGAATAACTTCCGTATCAATCTTATTCTTTGGCAAACTAAGTGCTTCCATGATGCTCAGCGTGTCGCAATTGGCATTTTCGTCGTCATCGTCTTTTGGCGGTTTTTCTGTGCCTCCTCCGCCTTCGTTGCCGCCTTTATTTTCCTCGTCTCCCAACTCCAACTTCTGGCAGGCAGAGAAGCAGAGCAGCAAAGAGAGCATGAGTAGAGCAATCGTTTTCAGTTTGTTCATGGCAGGGAAAGGTGAGGTGTTGGGTGTCAGAATCGTCTGAGTGCGCCCAGCAGCGTATTGTTTTGGGGCGTGAGTCCGATGGTGATGTTAAGGCAGTTGTCGCAGCCTGGATAGCGGCTGCAGTCGGTGACGTTCACCCCGTGTTCTGAAAGGTATTTTTTCAGCAGGGGAGCGTTCTCCGTGCGCATCATGAAGAAGTTGGCAGAAGTGGGGTAGATTTCCTTGCAGAGTTTCAGCATTTTGATGGCCGTGATGACCTTGTCTCTTTCGTCGAGAATCCATTTCACCCACTTGTCAACGTCGTAGCGCCGTTTCGTGAACATCTCTATGGCCGTCTCGGCAACGATGCGCGGCATGCTGTCGTATCCGGCCAGGATTTCAATGTATTTTGCGATTTCCTCGCTGCTGACGATATAGTTCAAGCAGAGACTTCCGAGCGCAAAGGCTGCTGAGAAATTGCCGATGACAACGATGTTGGGCAGGCGTTTGATGAGCCGTGCGAAACTCTCGCTGCGTGAAAATTCAATGAATGTCTCGTCAATCACCACCAGTCCGTCGAAGCGCTCAGCCAGCGCGATGATTTCTTTGCGGTTGAGCAGGTTTCCCGTCGGATAGTTAGGACTGCAGAGCACGATGGCCTTCGTTCGTTGGTTTGTGGAATTTAGCAAGTGTTCCGCCGTGATGTCAAAGTGCGGGTTCATGCGGCAGTGGCGGCATTCAACATCGTTGAGCGCCGCAGTCCTTGCAAACGAAAGTGGCGAAGGTTCGTGGATGATGATGTTGTCTCGTTGCGGAGAGCAGAAAAGGCGGAGAATCAAGTCCAGCGGCGTTGTCTGTCCCACGCTCAGCGCAATCATTTCGGGCGTTATTTTCTTGTCGATGGCCACGGCCGTTTTCAGTCGGCTGAGTTCATCGGGATAAGGCTTTCGGTTGAGCGGTGCGTTAAACGGACTCTCACATCTGTCGAGCGCTATGTGTTCCTTGTCAATAGCGTGTTCCGTGTCGACAAATTGACGGCATAGCGTTTGAATGTTTGGGCGTATCAATGATTTCAAATCTTTCATGCAGAATTTGTTTTGGGCGGTTTCCCGTTCCGTTCCACTTATTGACGAAGATGTGAGGGCGGCTTTCCGTTCATCGTCTGCCGCCCTCTGTGTGAGATGCTTAGTAATGTTGAAAAAATAACTTCCGCAATTTTGCCGTTGGCAAGTAATAATTTATGTACTCCCCTGCCTTTTCGGCTCTTTTCGAACTTATTCTCAGTCACAATGCTCGCATTGCTCCTTCGAATAAGCTCAAAAATAGCTCAAAAATGCAGGTGCAAAATTGCGGAACTTATTCTTTCAACATTACTTACTTGTACTTCTGGATATAGCTGTCAGCCGTGTCGTCGCCCAGTTCCTTCGCTTTCGTGAGGCAGGCAACGGCTTGCTGCTTCTGTTTGAGTTCGCCGTGGGCAATACCTTTAATCTTATAGATGTCAGCCAAGTCGTTGTGCATTTGCAGGAGTTTCTGGCAATATTCAACACATTGCTTGTAGAGCCCTGCGCGGAGCAATACGATAGCCTGTTCGATTTGCAGACCCAAGTCGTTCGGGGTACGGAGAATGGCCGACTGGATGTCGTCGAGCGCCTGTTGATACATGCGCGAGCCAAGTTCAGCCTGCTCTCTGAGATAATAAAACTCAGCGCCGAGGTTGGCTGGGCCGACCGTGTTTTCGTAGACGTTGTAGTCGTTGACAGCCTTGCGCAGTTCATTGATGCGGTGGTAGCGTTGGCCGCGTTCCAGGAAGAATTGTGCCGCTGCTTGGTCGTACGGTTTCTGGCATTGGGAGATGGCGCTGTCAATCAAAGCAATGACTTGCAGACTGTCGCCGCCGGCCAGTTCCAGCGAGCGGGCTGCATAAAACCAGTTGTCGGCCTTGGCCTTTCCCGACCATTCGTTGCCGTCGTTTGGTGCAGGTTGGGAGGCCAACTGGAAAAACTTTTCGTAGGCCAATTTATATTGCTTATCGGCAAACAGACAGCGTCCCTGTTGCAGCAAGTAGAAACCTTGGTTGTTGAGAGCGTAGGCAGCTTCGGCCTCTTTGAGCGCCTTGGTCAACGTCCAGTCTTTGTATTCAACCTTCGGGCTGTAGATGGCCTTTTGGAAAATAACTTTGCTCAGTTCGTTGTGAACTTCGTCGGCTTTCATCGTTGACTTTTCGCTGCCAGCCTGCTTCAAGGCATTTTCGAAATCAGCGTCGCAGCGGGCGAAGTCTTGTTTGGCGGCATAAAATTTGGCGCGTGCAACATAGCCTTCGGCATTTTCTGGGTAGGCCGTGATGAAATCGTTGTAGCTTGTGGCGGCGGCCACAGAGTCGGTGGCATTCATCATTGCCAAGTAAGTCAGCGCCTCCTTCTCCTCGCTTGGCAGCGCTTTCGGGATGAGAATCTGTCGGAGGTCAGAATTGAGAACACTCATGCTGCTGATGTGGAGCTTGTTGAGGAAATTCGCATCGATGGCGCAGGAAGTAGAGTCTTTCTTCTCCACGTTTTGCTGTACGAAACCAACGAGCGCTCCGTTTGCGTCAAGAATGGGGCATCCGAAGTTGTGGTCCTCGTTGGCCACGGTGGTGTGCATGTAGCGTCCTTCGTCAAACTCATCGCTTTGAGTGACGCTGGCCGTTGTCGGTTTGTCCTTCTTGTTGGTCGTGTAGTGGAGCAGGAGTGCCGTGTCGCCAACCTTCGGCGCCTGGGCGATGGCGAAAAACTCAGTCTCGTTTTTCTTGCCCTCCGTTGTGGTGCTGAATTTCACCAAGTTGTATTTATACCCCTCAGCGCCCAAGATGCGCCAAGCCTTTCTCTTGTTGCCTTTGAAATCAATGACATCGGCAGCAGCGGCGCCCTTGAACAAGTCGAAAGAGGCAGCGCAGTCGCCCTCTTTGTTGAGAAACACCCCGGTGCCATCGCGTAGGATGGTACCGTCGGCTTTATAGGTGATGATTTTAACGACACCCTTGTAGGCGTTTTTCAAATCGGCAATCTGTGCCGACATTTGGTTGAGGCCAAACGTTGCAAAGAGAATGGCTATCAGTAGGGATATTCTTTTCATATCGGTTGGTTATGGTTGGCTTTTACTTGTTTTTCAGAAGCGCCTTTGCATTGTTGATGGCCGCTTCGGTCAGTTCCTCTCCGCTCAGCATATTCGCAATTTCGCGGATGCGTTCATCGTTGTCCAGGCGAGTGATGTGGCTTGAGGTGCCCGTGTCGTTTTCCGACTTAAACACCCGGTAGTGCTGTTGTCCGAGCGCTGCGATTTGCGGCAGGTGCGTGATACAGATGACCTGGCAATTCTGTGCCATTTGCTGCATCACCTGCGCCATGCGTTCCGCCATCGTTCCAGACACACCCGTGTCAATTTCATCGAAGATGATGGTTGGCAATTTCTTGCGTTGCGAGAGAAACGCTTTGAGCGACAGCATGAGCCGCGCGATTTCACCGCCAGAGGCAATCTGCGTGACATCTTGTTCCGGCACATTCTTGTTAGCGCTGAAGAGGAAGGTGACGTTGTCGAAACCGCTTATGTCGGGTGCCGTGCGCGTTGTGATTTCAAATCGCAGGCGTGCATTCGGCATACCCAGCGTCTGCAGCGTCAGCATCAGATTTTCGGCCGTTGTCTTGGCCGCAGTTTTTCGGCTCGTTGTGATGTCTTTACCCAGCGAGAGCAAGCGTTGGTAGAGCCCTTCAATGGCCTTTTCCTTTTCGGCTATGATTTCGTCGCCGTTTTCTATGTTGTTGAGTTGCAGGTTGAGTTCTTCTTGCAGGCGGAGCAAGTCGGCGATGGTGTCAACCTGGTGTTTCTTTTCAAGTTCGTAAATCGTGTTCAGGCGTTCTTCAACAAACTGATAACGTGCAGGGTCAAATTCGATGTTTTCAGCATTGCGTTCCAGTTCCTCCGAAACATCCTCCAGTTCGATTCTTGCACTCTCAATCCGTTCCGCCAGCGCTTCCGCTTGCGCAAACACCCCTGAAATGCTGCTCAGGTTGTGTGTAGCGCTGCGCAGTTTTCCTGCAATGTTGCCTCCGTCTTCCGAAAAGGCGTTGAGCGCCTCAAAGAGGCTGCCCTTGATTTCTTCGGCATGGCTCAGCAGTTGGTGTTCCTCCTCCAGTTCGCTTTGTTCGTCGGCCTGCAGGTTGGCCGCTTCAAGTTGGTCAAACTGAAATTGCAGGAAGTCGCGGTTGGCCTGGTCTTGTGCCCTCTGCTCCTTGAGCTGTTTCAGAGCTTTGCAGGCCTCATGCCATTCGTGGAAACACTGAGCATACGCGTCCTTCACTTCCTGGTTGTTCGCCACCGCGTCGAGAATGTCGAGCAGAAAGTGTTCGCGTCCCATCAAGAGGTTCTGGTGTTGCGAATGGATGTCAATCACCTCCGCCGCCAGCAATTTCAGCGTGCTTGCCGAGACGGGAGAGTCGTTGACAAAGGCACGGCTTTTCCCGTTTGAAGAGACCTCTCTGCGCAGGATACACTCCTCGGCATCGTAGTCGATGTCGTGTTCAGAGAAAAAGGCCTCCAGTTGCAGTCCTTCTATATTGAAAACAGCTTCCACCGCACATTTCTTCTCGTTGGCCTTGATCACTTTCGAGTCGGCGCGTTGCCCCATGAGCAGTCCCAGGGCACCGAGGATGATGCTCTTTCCTGCTCCTGTCTCACCCGTGATGACAGAAAAGCCTGATGAGAAATCAATGTCCGATTTCTCGATGAGTGCGTAGTTGCTTATTTTTAGATTCTTCAGCATTCCGTTTTGTTTTTAGTAACGGTGAGTAGATGCGCCCGAGAGGTGGGGTGTATAAAATCAAGGTTGGTAGAGAGGCAACAGCGCCCCTGAAAGGTAGGGTATTCAAAATTGGAATATCAAAGGTTAGCGGTAGCGTCCTCGCAGCGGAGATTTGCACTGGCTCGCACAATCGTCTGTTGCGGCGCCAGCATTGTAGCTCACTTTGCTCGCAAAGTGAGGGCCACAAACACGTAGCGAACTTGACCAGCGCTCTGAGGCATAACTTTGTTGGATTTTTAGCTCGTGCTTGGCCGCCACAATATTCGCCCCCCTCACTTTGCGAGCAAAGTGAGCTACAGTGCTTCGCCCCAGGCCTCCGCCAAATGTCCGCGCGGTTCCCCTTGCAGCTATGTCGTACCCGCCATGTTATTTGCTCTCAAAACCGCACAGAGATTTTCTGGATTTTGCCCCCCAACCTTTTAATACGCTCCTTATTTCAGCAGCTTATTCCAATAACTATTCTGCGACGCATTGATATTGGAAAGCGTTTCGTAAACGGCCTCTTTGTCCTTCCCTGTTCCTTTCCCTTGGTAAATACCAACCAGTTCGTCGCGTTTGTATTCCGTGAAAAGTTGCGGCAACATGCTTAGGCTCTTGTTGGCTCGTGCTTCCTTGAGCAGCGCGATGGCATCAGTGATGGCCGCTCTGCCGCGTTCCGGACTTTCGGCCATGATGTCAAGTCCTTGCCGGTAATATTTATACTGCATTTGCCGGAAGGGCTGCATGGCATTATCGAGGTAGTCATTGATGATGGCATAGCGGTTTTTGCCGTCGTCAAACGCCTTCCATCCTTTGGCCGATTTCGTTAGCGTCTGTGCGTTGTTGCAAATTGTTTGCGCTGTTCGCAGGTAGTCCGTACCGCCCTCAGGCGCCATCGTGTCCATGTCGAGACCGATGATGAGGTAGGCATAATAAGCCATCATGGCCGTTAGGTCGTTGTCAATCACGTCCGTTCGGAACTCCAGTTTGTCGTATTCCTGAAAAGTGAAATTGAAGTTCGCGTCCTGCGTGTTGAACACCGTGGTACTGTAGTTGGAATTGAAAACAGGGCGTGAGCTCTGCACCATCATCTTGCATTCAAAACTGTTATCGCCGTCCTTGTATTTTGTGACGGTGATGGCAAAATTGCAGTTGATGCGTTCTTGCGGTTTGAATTGCAGGTTCGTCCATTGGCGTTCGTTCATAAACGCCTTCAGCGCCGTTTCGAGTGCTTCGAAAACACCCGTACTCGTTTGCTGGATTTGCTGGTGGTTGACCGTGACGTTGGCGTTCAGCTCCTGTGCTGCCGCCGCCATAGGGCGCAGCAGGCAGAGCGAGCAGCAGAAAGAAAAAATCAGAATAAATCGCATAGGCAGTTCACAATGTCGTGTGCCACTTCCTTTTTGCTCTTCAAGGGATATTCCTGGCAGGCATCCTTTGAGAGGATGGTCACTTTGTTGGTGTCGACAGCAAAGCCAGCTCCAGCATCCCTAAGAGAATTGAGCACGATGAAGTCGAAATTCTTTTTATGCAGTTTGGCCGTTGCATTCTCTTGTTCCGCCTGCGTTTCGAGGGCAAAGCCAACGAGGCGTTGTCCCTCGCGCTTCATTTGTCCCAGTGAGGCCGCGATGTCGTGCGTCGGTTTCAGTTGGATGTTCAAGTCATCGCCTTTGCGTTTGATTTTCTCGTCGGCCACCTCAGCCGGTGTGAAATCAGCCACGGCCGCGCAGAGAATGGCCGCATCGGCGTCGGGATAGAGCGCCTTAGCCGCTTCATACATCTCCTGTGCGCTTTCAACGTCCGTTCGGTGGATGTTCGGGTGGTTTTCTTTGAGAGAAACAGGCCCAGCCACCAGTTCCACTTCCGCTCCCTCCTGGGCACATACCTCAGCCAAGGCGAAGCCCATTTTTCCCGTGGAGAAATTACCGATGAATCTCACCGGGTCGATGCGCTCGTAGGTGGGGCCTGCCGTGATGAGGATTCTCTTTCCCACCAGGCGTTGGCTCCGTTGGAAGAAACGTTGCAGATGGTTGAAAATCTCCTCAGGCTCCTCCATGCGTCCCTTGCCCACCAGATGGCTGGCCAGTTCGCCCGTTGCAGGTTCGATAATCGACACCCCGTGGCGTTTGAGTTTTTGCAGGTTCTCGGTGGTCGTTGGGTGGGCAAACATATCGAGGTCCATGGCTGGTGCAACAAACACTGGAGCTTTCATCGAGAGATAAGTCGTGATGAGCATATTGTCGGCAATGCCGTTGGCCATTTTCCCGATGGTTGATGCCGTGGCAGGAGCGATGATCATGGCGTCGGCCCATTGTCCGAGAGACACGTGGCTGTGCCAGGTGCCATCGCGTTGTGCAAAGAAATCCGAGATAACAGGCTTCGAGGTGAGCGCCGACAGCGTAATCGGCGTGATGAACTCCTTTCCTGCGGGCGTGATCACCACCTGTACCTCCGCTCCGGCCTTTATCAGCAGGCGGATGAGCGTGCAGGCTTTATAGGCTGCGATGCTTCCGGTGATGCCCAAAACGATGTGTTTGCCTTTGAGAGACTTATCTTGTTGCATATTTGTTAGTTCGAATCGTGAATGGAAACGGTCAGAGCAGTTGAAGTTTAAACCGCATGAAAGTTTGTTTCGTGTTTTGCGGGAAATCACCTTGCATGATCCATGCGTAATACCCTGGGTCGTGTCGCAACACGTCCATCACCGGACGGCCTTTGTATTTGCCGAAATTGATGACCGGCACTTTTTGTTCGTTGAGAACGATGCGGCCCGCCAGGTCCACGTTGTTGTTGCGGCGTGAGAACTCAGCCAGGAAGGCGATGTCGTTCTTCAGATCATTTGGGTATCGGTCGAGCTGGTTTTGAAGCACTTCGTAGGTGGCCTTCGTATCGGCCAGCGCCGTATGGGCCTCTTCCAAATCTTTTCCGCAGTAGAACTTATAGGCCGCCGAGAGCGTTCTTTGTTCCAGCTTGTGGTAGATGTTCTGCACGTCGACAAAGCGGCATTTCGAAATGTCGAAATCAACGCCGGCGCGAATGAATTCCTCCACGAGCAACGGAATGTCGAAGTGGTTGGAATTGAAGCCCGCCATGTCGCAGTTGTGGAAGGTGTTTGCCAAGTCTTTGGCCTTTTCTTTAAACGACGGGCAGTCGGCCACATCCTCGTCGTGAATGCCGTTGACGGCGCTTGCTTCTTCAGAGATGTGTTTGCCCGGGTTGAAGCGCAGCGTTTCAGAAGCCTCGTTGCCGTTTGGGAACACCTTGATGTAGCAGAGTTCCACGATGCGGTCTTGCGCGATGTTCAGTCCGGTGGCTTCAATGTCGAAGAATATGATGGGTCGTGTGAGATTCAGTTTCATTGTTATTCGTTTAGCATCATGGGCATCAGCAACATGATGGTTTTTTCGTTTTCAGGTTGAATGGCGGGAACGAAGATGCCGGCACGGCTGGCGTCGGCCAAATAGATGTTGATTTCCTCCCCGTCGAGGTTATTGAGCAGTTCGAGCAGATACGTTCCCTTGAAACCGATGCTGATGGGCATGCCGTTGTAGTCGCAGATCAGCGACTCCTGTGCCGACATGGAGAAGTCGATGTCTTGGCTCGATACTTCAATTCTGTTGGACACGATTTGGAGTTTCACCAGCGCACTGTTGGCGTTGGAGAAAATCAACACGCGGCGTAGGGCGCTGAGGAGCGCATTGCGGTTGACGTTGATTTGGTTGGGGTTGTTTTGCGGGATGACGCTGCGATAGTTGGGGTAGTGTCCTTCGATGAGACGGCAGGTCATGGTGAAATTCTCTGTCTTTATCACAGCGTTTTTCTCGCTCACCTGCATATTGACATCCTTCTCCTCTTTCGGCAGGATGTTCTTAATCAGCGATGCTGGTTTTTTCGGGAAGATGAAAGCACCCTGTTCCGTGTATTGGGCATTGTTCATTTCGCTCATGGCCAGTTTGTGGCCGTCGCTTGCCACGATGGTGAGTTTCTCGCCCGTGAAATCGAAATAGACGCCGTTCATGATGGGGCGGATGGCATCTTCTGCCGTTGCAAACAAGGCGCGTGAAAGACCGCTGAGCATGTCATCGGTTGAAAGCGTCAGCGTTTTCACGTTGTCGGTGATGGCAGGCGGAGTGGGGTAGTCTCCAGCGTCCTGTCCCATGAAGTTGTACTGACCGTTCTGGTATGAAACGGTGATTTCCTTGGTTTCTTCGTTGATGGAGAACTTGAGTGGCTGCTCAGGAATTTCCTTGATGGAGTCTTGTATTGTCTTGGCGTTGATGGCAATTTTGAAATTGCCGTCGCTTTCATTCAGTTCGGTTGAGGTCTTGATGGTGGTTTCGTTGTCAGACGCGGTGATGGTCAGTGTCTTGTCTTGGATGTCAAAGAGAAAACTGTCGAGAATCGGCAAATTGTTTTTCGCAATGATAACGCGGCCAATGGCTTGCAGGCGTGCAGACAATATGGAACTTGAGATGACGAAAATCATAATATGGGCTTTTATTTGTTTATGTAGTAAGAGACAAATTTACTCAATTATTTCCAATCAAGGATATATCTTCGGGACAAAATTGATTTGTGGGGCGTTTGAATATGTTCTAAAATATTCTTGCCTATCATTGATTCTCCCTGAATTGTTTGAAAGTCCCACCGAGGCCTATGACAAGTTCGCTGCTCGCGGCCGCTGGTAGAGCTACCCGCGGCCGAAGGTAATGCTGCCCGCGGCCGAAGGTAGCGCTGCTCGCGGCCGCGAGTAGATGACTTTGTCTTAAGGCACAGGGGCAAGAAAGGTTGATAATGTCAATGCCGGGAAAACCTTTGTGCGGTTTTGAGCCAAATGGCATGGCGGTTGCGGCGTTGCGCGAACATTCGGCGAGGGTCTGAGGCGAAGCACTGTAGCTCACTTTGCTCGCAAAGTGAGGGGGAACGAATATTGTGGCGGCCAAACACGGCTAAAAATCCAACAAAGTCATGCCGCAGAGCGCTGGTTATATGGGGCACAGAACGAAACGTATATTGAGGGTTGGGAGAAAAAGACATCAAACC
>OGJF01000807.1_pt1 | contig 10862 bp, 7 predicted proteins | sample 1572001 | NCBI WGS metagenome assembly OGJF01 (sample SAMEA2582113, study PRJEB24529) | metagenome | biome: Human gut stool | place: China | collected 2011
GGCGGGCGGCAGCGCAGACGCAGCCGCCGTGCTGGTGGGACTGAACGCCCTGTACGGCGCAAAGCTTTCCATGAGCGAGTTGTGCGCGCTGGGCGCAGGCATCGGTGCGGATGTGCCCTTTGCCCTGATGGGCGGCACCTGCCGGGTGCAGGGCGTGGGCGACCTGCTCAAGGCACTGCCCCCTGTGCCGGACTGCTGGTTCACAGTAGTGATGCCGGACTACGGCGTGTCCACCCCGGAGGCCTTTGCCGCTTATGATACTGTGGGCAGCAGCACCCACCCGGACTGTGAGGCGCAGGAAAAGGCCATCCGCGCCGGAGATTTGGACGCCGTATGCGCTGCCGCCGGCAACGCGCTGGAGGAGTGCAGCGGCGCAAAAGACAACGAGGCGATCAAAACCCTGCTCCGGGCCCACGGCGCTGTTACCGCGCTGATGACCGGCAGCGGCGCAGCAGTATTCGGCGTGTTCCGGGACGAAGCTGCCGCCAGAACCGCCGCAGCGGCAGCAAAGCGGCAGTGGCCGCAGGTCTATGTTGCCAAGCCCGACCGCGGCGGTGCCCGGGTGATCCGCTAAAAAAAGTATAAACCTCCTTCCCGCAGGGCATACTGGCCCCAAAGGAAGGAGGTCTTTTTTGTGCAGACCTTTTACAAAATCTGCCTGCTGCTGCTCATTGTGGGCGGTGTGAACTGGGGGCTCGTGGGGCTTTTTCAGTTCGACCTTGTGGGCTGGCTGCTGGGCGGCAGCACCTCGGTGTGGTCCCGCATCGTGTTTGCGCTGGTGGGCTTGGCTGCCCTTGGCTGCATTCCGGAACTGTTCAGCGAAGAACCGGAGGAAGAATAACAAAACGGCTGCTGCGCTTTGCGTGCAGCAGCCGTTTTCAGGTTATAGTTTTTCCAGCGAAAATATAAAATATTTTCTGTGTGGTTTACTGGTCGTTATCCACATCGTCCCAGCCAATGAGGTCGGGCAGGGTCAGGGTCTCGTCCGAGCAGTGGTGGCTTGCGCGGCGCTGGTCGGCAGCCTTGGTGTGCACTACCTCGCGGGCAAGCTCCCGGATGGCAATGCAGTCCTCCGGCAGGTCGGTCTGGCTGCGGCCGGAGTGGGTGAACAGGATTTTGCCCTCGTGGCCCACGATCAAGGTCATGGGCAGGATCTGCGGAGCATTGCGGTCGTAGTGATAACCGGCATCCCGGGCACTTTTGTAGATGCGTTGGGCAGAAAAGCTCCAGCTCAAAAGTCCGCGTGCCTGCTCCACCCCCAGATAGCTGTACAGCACACCCGGCGCATCGCAGATGATGGGGAAGGGAAACTCTTTCCCCTGTGTAGCCTCGGCCACTGCGCGGGGGGCTGAGCGCACCACGCAGGCCAGCCGCACACCCCGCAGCCGCGGCAGGGTCTTTAAGTAGCGGGTCAGGTATTCCCGGGTGACCGGGTGGTCGAACCCGGGCAGAAAGATCATGCACAGGGGCTCGGTGCCCGCACACAGGGCGTAAAAATCGTTGCCCGGGGTGGTGGGGGTGTCGAAGGTGAACCGGGGAATGGAGGTACCAACCAGATGCTCAGAGCTCATGCCGCAATTGCACATCCTTTCAAATGGTGATAAAAAAATCCACAGCCGTGCCCTGTGTTTGCAGGGGCACAAGCGGTGGATTGGATTACTATAAAGATCCCGCCCGGTCGTCTGCGGTCAATCAAACCTACCCTTACGGACAGGTGGGTGCCCTGTCTCCGGAATCACGCTTCCTCATCGAACCTCCATGGTCGACCCATGGCGGGGAGGTCTGCAATCCACCGGAGAACTCCGGGCTCCCGTTGAATGATTAGTAGGATCATACAAACCGCAACAAATCGAGCCGGGCAGGAAGTCTTGCACGGGTCAATCCGTCAAAGGACTTACTCGATATCGTAGTCCTCGCTCAGACGCTGCTCGAACAGTTTGCTGACTTCCATCAGCACCTCGTCATCCTCTACAACGTCCAGATATTCGCCTTCGTCGTCCTCGCCAACGCTCAGGATCACCAGCTGGGCATCCTCTGCGTCCTCTTCATTTTCGGTGTATTCCACCACAGCCAGATAATGCACGCCCTTGTGGTCCAGCGCATCGATCACCTCAAAAGTGACCTCGTTGCCGTCCTCGTCCTCAAGGGTCATCAGGTCGGGCTGATATTCTTCCTCAGTATTGGGGTTCTTGATCTCGTCAGACATAATACGCTCCTGTATTGCTTTAAGCCAAAAAGCAGTTGATGCAGCGGGCTGCGTCCCGCTTGGTCTGCTTATAGTGTAGCGTGTTTTGCGCAGTTCGTCAAGATGCTTTTTCGCACAGAAATCATTGGATAAATTTTCACGCAATTTCCTCTCGCGCTGCTGCGCAGAATATGGTATACTACTGGTTGAATCTTTTGCGCTGCGCTGTGCAGTGTTGTAGTACAGTATATGGAACAGGGAGCGGGAATATGTTGAAAAAATTCGGGGCAGTCTGTCTTGCGGCGGTGCTGCTGCTTACCGGCTGCACGCTGCGGCCGCAGGAAAACGGCAGCAAGGTCCAGAGCATCAGCCGACCGGCGGTGGAATCCGCTGAGTTGCAGTTCACCCACCCGGTAGCAGGGGACACGGTTGCGGTGTTCGATACCTCTGCGGGTGTTTTCCGTGCGGTGCTCTTCCCGGAAAAGGCCCCGCAGGCCTGCGATAATTTCATCGGCCTTGTACAGCAGGGTTACTACAACGGCCTTACCGTGAGCCGGGTGGAGAATCAGTTCGTGGTGGAAGCCGGGCAGGGCGCAGACGGCAAGGGCTCTACCATCTGGAAGGGCAGCCGCTACCCGGTGGAAGCATCGGACAGCCTGCACCACTACGCCGGGGCGCTGTGCATGGGCGTGGATGCCTCCGGCGCGTGCGCCAGCGTGTTCTATGTGGTGGAATCGCTGCCGGGAGACCAGTCGGTAACGCAGGAACTGACAGACCAGATGAACGCCGCCGGTTACCGCGCCGAAGTGGTATCCGCTTACCAGACCGCGGGCGGCGCACCCTATCTGGACTACACCGACACTGTGTTCGGGCAGGTGTACGAGGGTATGGACATCGTGGACACCATCGCCCAGACCGCCGTGGACGAAAACCAGAAGCCCACCACCGATATCACCATCAACAGCGTGAGCATCGAGACCTATCAGGGGTAAATAGTATAGCAAAAAATGATGCCTGTGCGTGAGCACAGGCATCATTTTTTACATCTCCCCGGGGTGCTCCTTACGCCATGCAAGATAGTCCTCCAAAATCACCGTGGCGCTGACCGAATCCAAAATCTCCTTACGGCGGCTGCCGTAGGTGCCGCTTTCGTCCAGAAGGTCGGCGGCGGCGCAGGTGGTCTGACGCTCGTCCCACATCCGCACCGGCAGGCCGCTCCAAAGTTCCACGGTCTTTGCCAGCTTGCGGCTCTTGGCGGCGCGTTCGCCCTCGGTGCCGTCCATATTCAGCGGCAGACCGATCAGGATCATCTCGGCTTCGATCTCCTTGGCTACCTCGCAGACCCTGGCGGCAACCTTGTTGCGCGCCTTTAAGGTGATCTGGGGCGTAATGGCGGTGGTAAGAAATTCGGTGCGGTCGCAGGTGGCAAGGCCGGTGCGGCTGTCCCCGTAGTCAACGGCTAAAATCTTCATACAAAGTCCCTTTCCGGTGTGCAGAATGTTTTTTTCAGTGTACCACAGCAGCGGCGGGATTGCAAAGAAAAGCGGTGGTTTTATCTCTGCTTTCGTGTTACAATAAAGACAAAAATCAACGAGCGGGAGGAAACCGAAATGCTGAAACTGGTTCTGGGCACTTCCGGCAGCGGCAAAACCACCCTGCTGTATGCCCGCATCCGTGCCCGTGCCGAGGCGGGAAAGCGCAGCATCCTGCTGGTGCCGGAGCAGTTTACCTCCAGCACTGAAGCGCGCATCTACCGGGAGCTGGGCGATGCCCTTTCCGGCATGGTGGAAAGCTATTCCTTCACCAGTCTGGCCGAGCATATCCTTGCGATAGAGGGCGGCGCGGCGGTGCAGACCCTGACCGATGCCGGGCGGGCGGTGCTGGTGCGCCGTGCGCTGGAAGAATTGCAGGATAACGTGCACTACTACTACCGCCACCGGCGCAGCGCAGCCTTTTGCCAGATGGCGGCAGAGACCATAGACGAATTGAAAAGCGCCGGGCTTTCCGGGCAGCAGTTGCAGGAGCTTGCCCGGGACTGCGGCACCGAGAGCGCGAAGCTGGGCGAGCTGGCGCTCATCTTTCAGGGCTACGAAAGCCTGCTGGCGGGCACCGGCATGGACCCCGCTGACCGTCTGGAGCTGGCTGCCGACCGGCTGGAAGCTGCGCTTGCCCGGGACGAGCTGCCGGACTTTCTGCGCGAGCGCGAGGTGTTCATTGATGAGTTCGACACCTTCAACGCGCCCAAAAAGCGGCTGATGGGTGCCATGCTGGCCGCCCTGCCCGCCGTGACGGTGGCACTGTGCGAGGACGGCGCACCCATGCAACCCGGGGACCTGGAACTGTTCTCCGGTGCAAAGCAGGTGGCGGCGCAACTGCGCCAGCTGGCGCGCAAAAACGGCGCACAGGTGGCCGCCCCGGAGCTGCTGCGGCGGGACCTGCGCCATAAGGATGCCCCGGGCCTTGCTGCTCTGACCGAGCTGCTGGAGACAGGCAGCTGCACCCCGCCGGAAAGCGCCCCGGAGCTGCGGCTGTTTGCCGCCGCCAGCCGGGAGGAGGAGGCCCGCTGTGCCGCAGCCGCCATCCGCCGCCTGATGCGGCAGGGTGTGCGCTGCGGAAAAATTGCGGTGGTCTGCCGCGATATCAGCCTGTACCGGGCTGCGGTGCGGTACGAGTTCCGCATGGCAGAGATCCCTCTGTACTGCGACGAGCCAACCACCCCGGAGTTCAGCGCCCCCGCCACGGCGGTGCGGGCACTGCTGGCATTGCTGCGGGGTGCGGACATGACCGAGCAGCTGACCGTGCTGGCCAAGACCGGTCTGTGCGACCTGACCGAGCCGGAGGTCTGCGCGCTGGAAAACTACGCCTACACATGGTCGCCTAATGCAGCGGCGTGGCGGGCAGAATTTACCAAAAGTCCCCGGGGCTTCGGCGATGCTGAGCTGACCGAGGAAGATACGTTGAACCTGACCCGCGCCGAGAACGCCCGCAAAAAGCTGGTGACGGCGGTGGATACCCTGCGCAGCAAGGTGCGCAGCGCCAACGCCGAGCAGATCAGCCGGGCATTGTATTTCTGCCTGAAGGAGCTGGGCGCAGAGGGGCAGCAAGCTGCACAGGTGGAGGATATCCGCGCTGCTCGGGGCATCCCGGCGGCAGAGGAAGCCGCCCGCGAGTGGAACGTGGTGATGCAGCTGCTGGACGAGATGGCGCGGCTGCTGGGCAGTCAGGGCATCACCGTGCCAGAGTACGAGGATCTTTTCAGCCTGCTGCTGCGCTCCTCTGATCTGGGGCACATCCCGCAGACCTTGGACGCGGTGGTGCTGGCAAGCGCCGGTAAAATGCGTCTGGATGCGCCGGACTATGTGTTCGTGCTGGGGCTTGCAGAGGGCGAATTTCCCTGTACCCCCGCAGAAAGCGGTCTGCTGACTCACGCCGACCGCGACCTGCTGATGGCAAAACAGATCGATCTGCCGGACTGTTTTGAGAACCGTGTGGTGCGGGAACAGGTCTGCTTTTATAAAGCCCTTACCGCCCCGGCAAAGGGGCTGTGGATGAGCTGGCCGAAGGGACAGGGGCAGACCCTGTGCGCTGCGCTGGAACCCATCGTGGAGGCATTGCAGCCCGCCGCACCGCAGCTGGAACTCATTGACCTTGCTGCCACCCCCGCAGACGGCTTAGACGTGCTGGGCGGCGGCTGGCCGCTGACCGAACTGGAACGTGCCAGCCTGACCGAGGCGCTGCGCGCCCCCGGCGAGGGAGTGCAGGCACCCCGGGGACTGGCACTGTTGCAGCGCATGGAGCAGGACCCGCCCCGGCAGGTGCAGGATCTGCCCACGCTGGAAGCGCTGCTGGGCAGGCGACTGCACATCTCGCCCAGCCAGCTGGAAAAATACTATACCTGCCGCTACGGTTACTTTTTGCAGTATGTGCTGGGGCTCAAACCCCGCCGCCGTGCGGAGCTTTCGGCCGACCAGAGCGGTACCCTGATGCACTGGGTGCTGCAAATGGCGCTGGACCCCCACCCCGGGGCAGACAACCCCTGCGCCGGGCTGCGCCCCTTTTTGAAGCTGGACGATGCCGCCATGGCCGACCTTGCCGCCGCACTGGTGGACGAGTACGCGCGGCGCTATCTGCCGGAGGATACCGCACGCTTTGCCTACCTGCTCTCCCGGCTGAAAAAGAGCATGACCAGCCTGCTGTGCTATCTGCGGGACGAGCAGAACCAGTCCCAATTTAAGCCCGTGGCCTGTGAACTGAAGATCGGCCGGGGCGAGGATGCCGTGCCCGGGCAGGTGTACCGACTGTCAGATGGGCGCACGGTGCAGCTGGTGGGCACGGTGGACCGCGCAGACGAGTGGATCGAGGACGACGGCACCCGCTGGGTGCGGGTGGTGGACTACAAGACCGGCAGCAAAAAGCTGGACTTGAAAGAGGTCTACTGCGGTCTGGACTGCCAGATGCTGCTGTATCTGTTCAGCCTGACCCGGGATGCCGGCGGGCGCTTTACCGGCGCACAGCCGGCGGGCGTATTGTATCTGCTGGCCGACCCCGCCCCCCAGACCCTGCCCCGCGGACAGGCTGCCCGGGCGGTGGAGTACCAGCTGGACGGCCTTGTGCGGGACGAGCAGAAGATCTTTGACGCCATGGATGCAGACGAAACGGGCAAGTACCTGCCCTTTGGCTACCGCAACGGCGCACCCAGCCCCTATCAGAAGGACAAGCGGGCGGACAGCGCCAAGCTCAGCCGCATCCAGCTGCATCTGGACGATCTTGTTACCCAGATGGGCGAGCAGCTTTACGGCGGGCAGATCGATGCCGAGCCGCTGGTGGTGAGCAGCAGCAAAAGCCCCTGTACTTGGTGCGATTACAGCTTTATCTGCTGCCATGAGACCGGGGTGCACGAGCGTGCGCTGGAAGCCCCTGCAAAGCCCTTTGAACCCGAGGAAGAACCCGAAGAAGAGGAGGAACAGCCGTGAGCGGACCAAAATGGACCCCGGCGCAGCAGGCCGCCATTGCCGACCGGGGCGGTGCGCTGCTGGTAAGCGCAGCCGCAGGCAGCGGCAAGACCGCCGTGCTGACCGAGCGGGCGGTGCAGCTGATCACCGACCCGGAGCACCCGGTCAACGCCGACCGGCTGCTCATCGTCACCTTTACCAACGCGGCGGCGGCAGAGCTGCGCGCCCGCATCGGGCAGGCGCTGCTGCACCGCAGCCAGCTGCAGCCCGGCAATGCCATGCTGCGCCGTCAGCGGATGCTGCTGCAGCGTGCGCCCATCTGCACCATTGACGCTTTTTGTCTGAACCTGCTGCACAAGCACTTTCAGGTGCTGGATATCCCGCCGGATTTTGCCCCGGCAGACCCCGGCACCGTGCAGCTGCTGCGGGGGGCGGCACTGGCCGAAACGCTGGAAAACGCCTACCGCGACCCGGATTTCTGCGCCTTTGCAGACCTGTACGGCAAGGGACGCACGGACAAGCCCGCAGGCGATGCCATTTTGCAGATCTACGATTTTCTGCGGGCGCTGCCGGATTATAACCGCAAGCTGGACGAATTTCTTGCGCCATACGAGCAGGAAAACGGCTTTGCTTCCACCTGCTGGCACGACCTGCTTCTGGCCGAAGCTGCCCGCTGCGCCAAGGCTGCGCGGGAACTGCTGACGGCAGCGCTGGCCGACTGCCATGCGGATTTTGACCAAGAGCTGGCAGCTGCTGAGGAAAAAAAGACCCCATCCGCCCGGGCAAAGGCGCAGGCTACGGTGGCAGAAAAATACGAGGAAGCCGGCACAAGGCTGGAAAAAGCCGCCGCCCTCTTTGCGCAGGCGGAGCAGCTGGCCGCTGCCGGGCAGTGGGATCCGCTGTACGACCTGCTCACCCCTTATGTATTGGGCATGGAGGAAGCTCCCGGGCTGAAGGGCATGAAAAAGCGTCTGGGCGGCGACCACAAGGCTGAGATCAAGACCCGCTCGGACGAAGCCGCCGCCTTGTTTGAGCAGATGACCCAGCTCATCTGTTGCTCCGAGGCCGAAGCCGAGACCGACCGGCAGATCACCCTGCCCCGGCTGCGGGCGCTGTTTGCTGCCGTGCGGGACTTCGATGCCCGGTTCACGGCCAGAAAACGAGAGCGCAAGCTGCTGGAATTCAGCGATTTTGAACACCTTGCCCTGCGTCTGCTGCGCACCCCGGAGGGAACGCCCACCCCCCTGTGTGAGAACATCCGGCAGGACTATGCCGCCGTGATGGTGGATGAATATCAGGACACGAACGCCCTGCAGGATGCCCTTTACCGCTGCCTTGCCGCCCCGGCGGGGGATAACCTCTTCCTAGTGGGCGACCTGAAGCAGAGCATCTACCGCTTCCGGCAGGCAGAGCCGGGCATCTTCCGGCAAAAGCTGGACAGCTGGCCGCTGCTGCCGGGCGCAAAAGCCCGTCCCCGCCCGCCGGAGGGCACCCCGGGAACTGACGCTCTGCTGGCGCTGGATGCAAACTTCCGCTCCGCACCGCAGGTAGTGGCGGGCATCAACTATCTCTTTGAGCAGCTCATGACCCCGGAGCTGGGCGATACCGCCTACGGAGACGGGCAGCGTCTGGTCTGCGGCGCACCCGGGGAATATCAGGGCAGCGTGGAAGTGCAGTTTCTGCCGGACGATGAGACGGAAACCGATGCGGGCTGGATCGCCGAACGCATCGCGCAGCTGGTTTCTGCCGGAGAGCCGGTGCGGGAGGGCAACACCACCCGCCCGGTGCGGTACGAGGACTGCTGTGTACTGCTGGCAGCGCGCACCGAGTTCCCGGCCTATGTGGAGGCGTTGACCGCCCGGGGCATCCCGGTATACGCCGACGCCCGGGAGAACCTGATGCTTGCGCCCCACATCCGCCCCCTCATCGCCCTGCTCAAGGTCATCGACGACCCCTCGCAGGACATCTATCTGGCTGCTGCCATGCTGGGCCCCATGTTCGGCTTTACCGAGGATGACCTTGTGCGGCTGCGCGCCCGCAGCCGTCAGGTACAGGCCGAGCCGGACAAAAAGCCCGCCCGCATCAGCCTGTACGGCGCACTGCTGCTGGCGCTGGAGGACCCGGCCGACGACCCCTTTACCGAGAAGGTGAAGGATTTCTACGCTCATCTCACCGCCCTGCGGCAGATGGCGCGCAGCGCCCCGGCAGAGCAGCTGCTGGAAGAAATTTTTGCCTCCACCGGTTATCTGGCGGCGCTGGGCGTGCTGGAAAACGGTGCCCGCCGCCGGGAGGATGCCCGACGGTTTGCTTCCTTCTGCGCCGGGGCAGGCTCCGGCGGCATCTCGGCGCTGGTGCGGGCCATTGACGCTGCGGCGCTGGCAGGCTCCACGGGGCAGGATACCGTGCCCGGCGGCTCCCGCCCCGGCTGTGTGACCGTGATGACCATCCACCGCTCCAAGGGCCTGCAGTTCCCGGTGGTGTTCGTGGCCGACACGGCCCGGCGCTTCAATGCCGCCGATACCCGTCAGCCGGTGCTCCTGCATCGGATGTATGGGGCGGGCCTGCGCCTGCGCCCCGAGGAGGGCGAGGGCGCTTACAAGACGGCGGCTTACACGGCGCTCTCCAATGTCCACGCCGCCGAGATGCGCAGTGAGCAGATGCGCCTGCTCTATGTGGCGCTGACCCGCGCGCAGGATAAGCTCATCCTGACCGTTCCGCTGGGCATCGGAAAGACCTCCAACCCCTTTACCAGAGCGGCGGCCTTCCTTGAAGCCGGGGCGGGGCAGACGCTCTGCCGGCAGGCAAACAGCTTTGCCGACTGGCTCCGCACGGCCCTGCTCGTCCACCCCAACGGCGGCCCTCTGCGCCGGCTGGCCGAGGATCTGGAACTGCCCTTTGCGGATACCGGGAGCACCATTACCCTGACGGTGCAGCAGGCGCTGCCGGGGTCTCTTCGTCTACCTTTGCGCCGCAGCAGGTACAGAAACGGTTGCCGTCCGGAACGGGCTTGCCGCAGGGCGGACAGGTTCTGCCGGGTGCTGCCGGAACAGCAGCCGGAATGGGTTCTGCCACCGGTGTGGGAATGCTTGCCGCAGTCTCCGGAGCTGCCGGCGTCTCTTCCGGCGCATAGGTCACTTCCGGCTCTGTGGGCTGAGCAGCAGGCATTTCCGGGGCAGCCGGGGCTGTGGGTTCTGCGGAGACAAAGCGGCTGCCGCAGAAGGTGCAGAACATTGCCCCGGCAGTTCTGGGTTTGCCGCAGCTGGGGCAGACCTCACCGGAGACCGGCGGCTGGGTGTAGGTATACTGGGGCTGTGCATTCTGCTGTGCAGCAGCCTGGCGGGCGGCCGCCTCTGCCTCACGCTGCGCACGCTCTGCCGCCTCTTTTGCAGCACGCTCTTCCGCCAGGCGCTTGCCCACCGGATTTTCTGCGCCGCACTTGGTACAGAACAGCACTGTCTCCGGGATCTCTGCGCCGCAGGACTGGCAGACCAGCAGGTGCTTGTTCTTCCGGATCTGTTCCCGATAGCCGCTGATCTTTTCCTGGCTGGCGGCGATGGCGCTGAGGAATTCCTGGAACTCCGGCTCTGCGTCGCCGCTGTGCAGCTCTGCGTACTTCTTGCCCATGTTCAGATACGCCGCATTGATGAGGCGCTCTTCATCTGAAATAAGACCGTTCAGACGGATGGTGTCCGTCGAGGACTTTGTTTTTTCCACAACGGAATGGG
>OGJF01000809.1_pt1 | contig 10840 bp, 8 predicted proteins | sample 1572001 | NCBI WGS metagenome assembly OGJF01 (sample SAMEA2582113, study PRJEB24529) | metagenome | biome: Human gut stool | place: China | collected 2011
CATGTGGAACTTTACCGGACGTCAGAATGACATTCAGGGACAGGGAGAAATCGAACATGGAAACTGGATTACCGGTATTTCATTTATTGATAACATGTTGATAGGCGACCAGACGCTGCTCCCAAGTGAACTGAAAAATAACAAGGGACACAACGTATTCTACTGCTTACCGTTGATTTTAGGACTTATCGGTCTGTTTTGGCAGGCTTATAAGGGAGAAAAGGGTATCCAGCAGTTCTGGATTGTCTTCTTCCTCTTCTTCATGACCGGTCTGGCCATCGTGCTTTACCTGAACCAAACACCGCAGCAGCCTCGTGAACGAGACTATGCATACGCCGGTTCGTTCTATGCATTTGCCATCTGGATTGGACTGGGAGTGGCAGCCATAGCCGAATACCTGAGCAAGAAAATCAATGAAAAGCCTGCGGCTATCTTAGCCAGTGTAGTCTGCTTGCTGGTGCCCGTGCAAATGGTCAGCCAAACATGGGACGACCACGACCGCAGCAACCGCTATACATGCCGCGATTTCGGACAGAACTACCTGAACTCTGTACCAGAAAAGGGAAATCCGATTCTTTTTACCAACGGTGATAACGATACATTCCCCTTGTGGTATAATCAGGAAACAGAAGGTGTACGCACGGATGTACGTGTCTGCAACCTGAGTTACCTGCAGACTGACTGGTACATCGACCAGATGCGCCGTCCGGCATACGACTCTCCTTCAGTACCTATCAACTGGGATCGTATTGACTATGTATCCGGTCACAACGAAGCGGTGTACGTACGTCCTGATGCCATGCCGACCATTCTTGAATTCTACAAAAAGAACCCGGAAGAGGCAGCCAAGGAGTTTGGAGATAATCCATACGAACTGAAAAACATCCTGGAACACTGGGTACGCTCACCGAAAGAAGACTTACAGATGATTCCGACCGACAGTATCGTCATAAAACTGGATAAGGAAGCCATCAAACGTTCGGGTATGCTGACACCTGATTCTATTCCGGAATACATGCATATCTCGCTGAAAGGAAAACGAGTGCTGTATAAGAGCGAACTGATGATGTTGGAAATGTTGGCCAATACCAACTGGGAACGTCCGATGTACATGGCTATCACTGTGGGTTCTGACAATCACCTGAACCTGACCAATAACTTCTTGCAGGAAGGTCTGGCTTACCGCATCACTCCGTTTGACAATGCGAAATTAGGCAGACGACTCGACAGCGAAAAGATGTACGACAACCTGATGAACAAGTTCAAGTTCGGCGGCATTGACAACCCTGACATTTACCTGGATGAAACGGTATTACGCATGTGCGATACTCATCGCCGCATGTTCGTACAGCTGACCAGCCAGTTGATTAAGGAAGGCAAGAAGGATAAGGCACTGAAAGCATTGGATTATTGCGAAAAAGTGATTCCTTCGACCACTGTTCCGCACGACTACCTGATGAGCAGTTCCAAGGAAATGGCAGAAAACTACCTGGCATTAGGACAGCCGCAGAAAGCTGAAAAGATTCTCAATGAACTGGCCAACAACGCTGTAGAATATGCTACCTGGTACTTGAGTCTGGACGATGCCCGTTTCGCAAGTTCATACGAAAACTGCATGCGTTATTTCTATATTCTGGATGATGTATGCAAGACCATGGCGCAAATGAAAGACAGCAAGACAGGTGAAGAAAACAAATCTGCTTTGCATTATGCTCAAAAGTTCGACCAGCTGTACAAACTGCTGGAAAAACGAGTAGGTAACAGCGCTCCTGCTCAATAATACAGAAATTGAATGATTAGATACAGAATGTCATTCTGAACACCACAGAGAATATCACCACCTTTGCAGGTTCAGAATGACATTCTTTCTTTTTAATTCTTTCTGCAAAACAAACCTCTTAAAACGACGAAAAACATGTTCATAGAACAACCTCCACAATTTATCCGTCTGCTTTATCCAAAAGCTCTCTGGCGCATGGATAAAAACGAAAGAGCTGTCTACCTCACTTTTGATGACGGCCCCATACCTGAGATTACTCCCTGGGTACTTGATTTACTGGACAAATATGGAATTAAAGCTACCTTCTTCATGGTGGGTGATAATGTAAGGAAGCATCCCAAAGAATTCCAAATGGTAGTGGAACGCGGACATCGTATCGGAAACCATACTTTTAACCATATACGAGGATTCGAATTTTTAAGCCAGAACTATCTGGCCAATACCGATAAGGCCAACGCTTATTTGCAGACCAACTTATTTCGTCCTCCTCACGGGCACATGCGGTGGATGCAATACCATGTGTTGAAAAAGAAATACCAGATTGTGATGTGGGATTTGGTTACGCGAGACTACAGCAAGCGGCTCAATGGTCCGCAAGTATTTGAGAAGGTAAAGAAATATGCCCGGAACGGTTCTATCATCACGTTCCATGACTCCCTGAAATCGGAAGAAAACCTTAAATATGCTCTTCCCCGCTCCATTGAGTGGCTGCTTGCAGAAGGCTACGAGTTCAAGGTATTTCCTTAATATCAGCCGTTGAAAAAAAGACTCTCCTTCGTCATGCCAGTACTTCCTTGAAAGTACTGGAGTACACTGCCGAAAGTACTACAGTACTGCCCTGAAAGTACTGCAGTACTTTCAGTATAGTACTGACAAAATTAAAAACCGACAGAACCCAATCTCCCCAAACGGTCATTTGGCACTGTCGGTCTTTCTTATATCTTTATATCTTTCCTGTTACAGACTTTTATTTCTGAACGGTCACTACCAGCGGATTACGTACTTTCTCAGCATAATCCTTCAAGTAATTGGTCCAGTCTTCTGCTTTTTCGAAACCATATTTGCTCCAGCCTGAGCCCCAGTAATATACAAAATCATTACCCGGTTCATACGTAGAAATACCCAATACATGTCCCAGTGCATCGCCTACCGGTTTTTCAAACAACTGTGTAGTAGTCTGTACCGAAGCAGGGAATACTGCTCCTACATATACAATACTGTTGCCAGCTTCAGCATTCGTCGTGGGGTCTGCATAAGAGATATATCCTTTCGCTGCATCATACGCATATCCTTCAGGATTTGCCGCATGAAGCACCAACCCTGCTGCTACCGGAGTAGCCTGCGTCAGATATTCGTATGAAACCGTAGTCTTGTTCAGCTGAGAGCCTTTATCAAGCTGTATGATGCGAGTTTCTACCACATTTGAATCGTTCTTTACCACCAAAGGATTGAATACCAGTTTCACGGTAAAACGCAAAGGCCCGTTATCCAAAATCTCATAATCCTTGTAGCAATAAGGATATACAATTGCAGAATCCGGCATCAGAGCTGCAGTACCGCCTCCCAAAGTAGGACCAACCGCATAGCAATCCATTCCGTTACCATGGTCTATATGATAAGAAATAGCACGCGACAAACTGTCTGCTTCCGCCTTCTTTCCGGCTTCTCTCAACGCCTTGATTTCTGCACGTGAAGCAGAATCCAGCTCCATTGCATAACGATCTTCTACAACGAGCTCTTCTACGCTCTTTGTAAAGACATCATATCCATAAGCTTTTTCTCCGCTCTTCTGCAAAGCCGGGCCGTATGCACGATAAGCCGCACGGTCATTCTCCCAGGCAATGTCATCCAGACGTTCCGGATAGCAACGGCCATACACCACTGTATTAACCATTGAAGGTGTTCCCTGCTGCACTGTATAGTTTACAGAAGCTTTTGAAGCGATAGACACGGGAAATATCACTTTCTCATCGTATGTCAGCTGATAAGGAACCTCCTGGGCTTTCTCATCATAGATTACAAACTGTGCAGTGTCAGAAAGATTCAGCTGCGTATAAATATCATTTACGGGAATTTCTACCATTTCCCCTGTACGTTCTATAGCCAAGGGGTTGGCAATTGTCACAGTGACAGATTCTGATTTACTACATCCGGTCCACAATACAGTGGCACAAGCAGCGGCAGCAAACAAAGTCTTTCTCATAATATTATCTTTATCTATTACCAAAAAGTCATTCTGGGAAAGTACAAACCCTCCCAGAATGACATTCTATCTACAAAATAAATGTAATTTATTTAGGCTGTTTACCGATATAAGCCAAAATACCACCGTCCACATACAATACGTGACCGTTTACAAAGTTAGATGCGTCAGAAGCCAGGAATACAGCAGGACCCATCAAATCTTCCGGAGTTCCCCAACGAGCAGCCGGAGTCTTAGCCACGATAAATGCATCGAACGGATGACGAGAACCGTCAGCCTGACGTTCACGCAAAGGAGCAGTCTGAGGAGTAGCGATGTAACCCGGGCCGATACCATTACACTGAATGTTGTATTCTCCGTATTCAGAACAGATGTTACGGGTCAACATCTTCAAACCACCTTTAGCGGCAGCGTATGCAGAAACGGTTTCACGACCCAACTCAGACATCATAGAGCAGATATTGATGATTTTTCCGTGTCCTTTTTCCATCATCGCAGGCAAAACCGCTTTAGAAACAATGAACGGAGCATTCAAGTCAATATCAATGACACGGCGGAAATCGGCAGCTTCCATCTCGTGCATCGGAACGCGACGGATAATACCGGCATTGTTTACAAGAATATCGATGGTACCTACTTCTTTTGCAATAGTGGCAACCATAGCCTGTACGGCAGGTTCGTTAGTTACGTCGCATACATAACCGTGTGCATTGATACCTTCTTCTTTGTATGCAGCCAAACCTTTGTCAACCAGTTCCTGTTTAATGTCGTTAAACACGATAGTTGCACCCGCTTTAGCAAAAGCTGTAGCAATAGCAAAACCGATACCGTAAGAAGCACCTGTTACAAGGGCTACCTTACCTTCAAGTGAAAAGTTTACCATAATAATTATAAATTTTAAAATCTCCCGTTGTTCCCCGAAAAACAGAGAACAACTTTATATTATTGTTTAAAGTTCTTTCTCTCTACGCAGACAAAAATACAAAAGTTAGCCGAAATCCAGGTACAATATTTGTTCACAAAACCTATAAAATTGTGCTACTTCTTGTGTATTTATTGATTTTTCCTACTAAAAATACGTTTCAGCAGACTTTTTCACTCAATTTAGCTGTATCAATAACTCACAAATTTTATCCTGCAGTTTACGGGCCTGACGAGCTTTCAATACATTTTGATTAATGATAACAAAAGAAATTTTGTGCCCGTTCACGGATGTCAAATAACCAGCCAATGAACTGATTCCCGTAACAGTTCCGGTCTTTGCTCTTACATTACGGAAGGCTTTTCCCGTACGCATTCTTCCCTGAAGCGTACCATCAACTCCTGCTACGGGCAGGCAGTCATAGAAAGTCTGGAACACGGACGGATGACGATAAGCATAGTTCAGATAAGCCAATATCAGACGAGGAGACACATAATTATACAACGAGACTCCACTACCATCTACAATTCGATACTCCTTGGGGTCATGCCCAATGGCATTGCGCATGAATCTCCCTATTACAACCTGACAGTCCCCAAAAGAGATGTGTGAAGTATGTTTCCCGTTCATTTGCCCTAACTGACGAAACAAGGCCTCCGCAGAAAGATTGTCACTTTCTTTCAAGGCACGCTTCAACACTTCCTCCACCGGACGGCGGCAAGTGTAAATCCATTGTGTACTATCAGGAGCGGTTAAAAAGAAAATACTGTCTTTCGATACGGACAGCCCTTCTTTGTTAAGCTTATAACAAAACGTATCCATAAAGAATCGCTTGGAATCATACAGATTCAGCGTACGCTTACGAACAGAAGAAACACATCCGGACACATCTATCGTATTGCCGTTTGTGAGCCAGTCACGCGTTATTTTCAGTTTTCCAGCTTCGGGGTGCAGACTTATAGAACGATTGTTCAACTGATAATAATCTGATTCCGGAGTAATTTCCACGGTTCCGGCCTTCCCTTTGGCAGCAGGAGATACCTTAATATCCACACATCCCCTGTTCAGCATAAGCGGTGAAAGATAAGGTTGGAAAGCTTCTGGAGTATCATCCCATGACCAGCCTTCTCCCCAGTATATGGAATCCATCAAAGAAACATCACCCACAAGTTTTCCGGAAATAGCTTGTATGCCTGCCTCTTTCACGGCTCTGACCAGAAAGTCCATATCCAACTCCATAAACTCCGGGTCAAAACCTCCTTTTACGTACAGGTTTCCTTTCAAGATTCCTTTTTCCATCACACCGTCGTACGAAAGTGTTGTCTGAAACTGGAAATCCTTTCCTAATACATCCAAAGCCGTTACTGCAGTAACCACTTTCTCAATAGAAGCCGGCCGGTACAACTTGTCTGCCTGATAGCTATAAAGCTCCTTGCCTGCAGTCAAATCATGAACCACAATACCTACTTCCGAGGTTTTCAACAAGGGGTCGGAAGATATTAACTTGTTTAACTCGTTTGTTAATAACGTCTGGGCATGAAGAAAACCGGCCCAAAGAAATAAAAAAAATAATACTCCGCTTATCCGTTTCATTCAACACTTCAATTTATAACTCGCGAAAGATTTCGCCTACCGTAGGATGTGGGAAGACATACTTTTTCCATTCTGAAAGTTTACGCCTGTCTTCTATCATCATTCCTGCCTGAATAATTAATTCAGAAGCCGGATTTCCCAGCAAATGTACTCCTAAAATTTCTTCATCTTCTCCCACCAGTACCTTGCAGACCCCATTCACTCCTTCATTTTCAGCCACAAAACGGCCTGAATAGGCAGCTGGTAAGCTTACTACACGATAGACACGACCTTCGCGTGTAAGCGCTTCTTCCGTACAACCTACAGAAGCAATTTCCGGGTTGGTATAAACAACTCCCGGTATGGCACGATAGCTCATGGCGTCTGTTTTTCCTAAAATATGATGAACTGCCACCTCTGCTTCACGCACAGCCGTATGAGCCAGCAAAGATACTCCATTCAAATCACCGCACACATATACTCCCGGCACAGAAGATTGCAGATGTTCATCTACTTTCACCGTTCCACGTGCTGTAAGTTCCAGATTCAGGTTTTCCAATCCGAATCCGTTCATAACCGGCCGGCGTCCTACGCTCATCAACAGTTTTTCGGCACAAACTGTATTTTTTTCTTCTCCGCAGGTATATTCTATTTCTATTCCGTCTTCCTTCTGTGTAACTCCGGTTACTTTCGTATTCAGCAAGAACTTCACTCCTCTCTTGGCATAATCTGCCCGTAGAAGGCCTGACAACTCCTTGTCCATTCCTCCTAAAATTTCATCCATCATTTCCACAACCGTTACTTTCACTCCCAAGCTGTGGAAAAACGAAGCAAATTCCATACCGATAACTCCTCCTCCTACAATTACCAAAGAAGAAGGGATTTCTTTATTGTCCAATGCGTCTCGATGTGTCCAGTAATTCACCGAATCAAGTCCTGCCACCGGAGGAATAAAAGTCGCACTGCCTGTACATACTATCATCTGTTCACATTCATACAACTCCTCACCGCAACGAACAATATGTGCATCCTGAATGTAGGCTTCCCCTTGCACCAAAGTAACCTTCTGTGCCGTGAGTTTTGCCTTGATACCCAGTACCAATTTTCTGACCACCTTCGTTTTTCGGGCTATAATCTTTCCTAAATCGGCTGAAACCTCTTTCACATTAACACCGTATTTTGATGCATGCAAAGCTGTATCGTGTACTTTCGCCGCATACAGCAAGGTCTTTGTGGGAATACATCCCTCATTCAGACAAACTCCGCCCACGTTGTTCTTTTCAAACAAAACTACACTCAGTCCTGCTTTTCCGGCCATCTCAGCAGCTGTATATCCAGCCGGGCCACCACGGATTATATGCAATTGAGACTTCATAATCCGTCCAAATTTTAGAAATGATTATGCTTCAGGATAGTCTGCATGAGGATTGCGTTCTTTCGCACAAGCCACAAATCCTTTTAAATCGGCCGGGTCAAAATTAATGAACCCTTTCGTATAATATATGGTAATTCTTCCTTTCAGCAACGAATCTTTCTTACGCAATGCAATCCGTTTTACTCCATACGCCTTGATACTGCCACTAAAACCTCTTTTCAACCAAATATCCCCGTTTTCCTGTACCAGAATACGCGTCATCTGCTCATCAATCAACAATAAAACGGGAAGCACAATCGGCATCAAATTCCAATAGTTTTCTGTATGCAAAGCCATCAGCACAATGGCCACAATCACAATAATGACTCCTAACCACACTTTAAAAGGAGTTCTGCGGATTTTAAACTCACGTACCATAGTATTTTTATCAGTTAATTATTTGTCTCAATCATAAAATTGAATTGCCTCGTTCTTTTTCAACAGGCAACGGATAAAATCTTCCTGATTCTTAGGGGAAAGAGAAATGGAACGGACCTTTCCATGTTTTTTAAAAACGACTTCAAGCCGCTCGAACGACAAAGCAGGTTGCCAGAAAGTCATCGAACGGACTTTCCGTATACGAAGAATCTGATCTATTTCAAGTGAAGCATTGGGGATAAACCGTCCGGTCTCTACTTTTAGCCATCCATCTCCTGTAATTACATACTGCGTATGAACCAGCATTTCGATTTCAAAAACCACCACAGTTGCACACAGAATTGTACACAGCAGATAATGTTCCCAGAAAAAAAAGAATAACAACACAGAAGTTATTCCTATCACTATCCAATACCACCAACCAACCTTTGATTGAAAAGTACGATTCATTGTCTGATTTTTTGTTTTAATTTCCCGTGAAGATAAGAAATTCTGCTTGAAAACAAAACATCTCCAACGCATCTTTAAGTATTTTAAAAATCAATCTACAGAGACACACAAAAAAGAATGCTTTTGAGCATCATATAACTGACTTTTTTGTAGTTTTGCGTTATAATACCCAATCTTATGATAAGAAAATTCGATTTTCTCGTTATCGGTTCAGGAATTGCCGGAATGAGCTTTGCGCTGAAAGTGGCGCATAAAGGTTCGGTTGCACTGATCTGCAAGGCCGGACTGGAAGAAGCGAATACCTACTATGCACAGGGAGGCATCGCTTCAGTAACCAACCTGAAGGTGGATAATTTCGAAAAACATATCCACGATACCATGGTTGCAGGAGACTGGATCAGCGATCCTGCCGCTGTAGAAAAGGTTATCTGCAACGCGCCTTCTCAAATAGAAGAACTAATTAAATGGGGAGTAAACTTTGACAAGAAAGACAACGGAGAGTTCGACCTGCACAAAGAAGGCGGACATTCTGAATTCCGTATTCTCCATCATAAAGACAATACTGGTGCTGAAATACAGACCAGCCTGATAGAAGAAGTAAAACGCCATCCCAATATCACCGTCTTCAGTAATTTCTATGCGGTAGAAATCATCACCCAGCACCATTTGGGAATTATCGTTACGCGTCACACGCCGGGTATCAAATGTTTCGGTGCTTACGTGCTGAATGAAAAAACAGGAGAGGTGGATACATTCCTTTCTAAAATCACCGTCATGGCCACTGGAGGATGTGAAGCGGTTTATACCCACACCACCAATCCATTGGTTGCTACAGGCGACGGTATTGCCATGGTATATCGTGCCAAAGGAGTTGTCAAGGACATGGAGTTTATACAATTCCACCCTACTGCCTTGTATCATCCGGGCGACCGTCCCAGCTTCCTTATCACAGAAGCTATGCGAGGTTATGGAGGTGTACTGAGAAACTTGTCGAGTGAAGAATTCATGCAGAAATACGACCCGCGCCTTTCACTGGCTCCTCGTGACATCGTAGCACGTGCCATAGACAATGAAATGAAACAACGTGGTGAAGACCATGTATACCTGGATGTCACGCATAAAGATCCGGAAGAAACAAAGAAACATTTCCCCAATATTTATAAAAAGTGCCTGAGCCTGGGAATTGATATTACGAAAGACTATATCCCGGTAGCGCCGGCTGCACATTATTTGTGTGGAGGTATCAAGGTCGATTTGGACGGACAATCCAGCATCAAGCGCCTGTATGCTTTAGGAGAATGTTCTTGCACTGGATTGCATGGAGGCAACCGCCTTGCATCCAATTCACTGATAGAAGCCATTGTTTATGCGGACTCTGCCGCTAAACACGCACTCAGTGTACTCGACCGTTACGATTTCAACGAAGATATTCCGGAATGGAATGCAGAAGGCACTATCAGCAACGAAGAACGAATTCTGATTACACAAAGTATGAAAGAAGTTAATCAGATTATGGAATCATATGTAGGTATTGTACGAAGCAATCTCCGTCTGGTGCGTGCATGGAACCGTCTGGATATTCTCTATGAAGAAACAGAGCGCTTGTTTAAACGTGTAAAGGCTTCCAGAGAGATTTGCGAGCTCCGTAACATGATTAATGTAGGTTACCTGATTACTCGCCAGGCAATGGAAAGAAAAGAGAGCAGAGGGCTTCATTACACGATTGACTATCCTCATCCAAGCAAGGACAACGTAGAGAAATAAAATCTATAATTGATATTTTCACAAGCCGGGGTAAATACTCCGGCTTTTTTATGTTCTTCTCTGAAAATCCTACTAAACACAACATTCTAAAGTATACCCCTCTCTCAGACTGATTTTCGTACGTTTTAAGCGCATCTGAAAGTTCCGGTGAAGAATGACTCTCCTTTGTGGAGAAAACGTCTCCAGGCGCATTTCTGAAGGCCGTCCGGGTGACGGCAAGGGAAAAAAGGAAGGAAAGAAAGAATCCGGCAGCAAAAAGAAGAAGCGGCCTGCTACGGAAAAGGACGCAGGCGTACAGACACAAAAAAGCCCTGAAGCGTTTCTGCCTCAGGGCTTCTGTTAAAACGGCGACTACCT
>OGJF01000819.1_pt1 | contig 10659 bp, 6 predicted proteins | sample 1572001 | NCBI WGS metagenome assembly OGJF01 (sample SAMEA2582113, study PRJEB24529) | metagenome | biome: Human gut stool | place: China | collected 2011
TATATTTTTTACATTCATCTTGTGTAAAATCAATAAGAAAGGACTTTAAAAAATTACACGCAAAATCACTAATCCTATCCTTAGATATATTATTTACATATAACTGTATTTCCTCAAAATGAGAAAAACCACCTGTCTTATATTGTGGCACTATACTGAACAAATCTAATATCTCTTTTGCTGTATTTATGGATATTTTCAATCCCTTTTTGGTTTTTCCCGAACCTAATCCTACCTCACTACACTCAGATAAGCCAGCTAAGTTCTCTGCTATTAACTCCCTTTTATCTTCATTTTTCAAATACGTTGCCCCCAACTTATTAAATGAATTAATTAGTATCAGGTGTAACGCATTATCTTGCTGCGAAGGAGATTTCCACAACAAAAATGGGTCTAAATATAATGGTATATCTTCATCTAAAAAAGGAATAGCGAAATCAACCTCTTCTTGCGTTATTGGAATATTGTAGAAATCTATCAATCTTGGTCTTATTATCGCCATAATTTTCTCCCTCTATATTATCTCAAAATACCTCAGTGCATCCTTTATCGCTTCCACTTTCTCCGCTGTCGGATGCTTCCTCGGCTGTTTCAATTCTTCTACCGCATTAGGAGCATCGTACATTGGCAAGCCTAAATCTCTCTTTACCTCTGCGATATATGCGGTATGTACTTTGAAGCCGTATTTAGCTTCTATGTACTCCTTTATCATTTTGTAGGTCACTCGTTCCTTGGGCTTGTACTCTTCGGCTCTTTTAGCGATATTATCAAGCGGAACTTTTCCCTCACCCTCGCCAAACTCAACTTTTACGTTGATATGTCCGTCTGGCTTTTTGTGGGAAAGCAGTACAACCGTCTCTATATGAACACTGTGTCCAAACTGGTCTACCGGCTGGACTTTTTTGACGGCGTAGCCGTTGGCACTTAAAAATTTTAAATCACGCGCCAGTGTCGCCGAGTCGCAGCTTACGTAGACAATCCGCTGTGGCTGCATTTTCACAATCGTTTCAAGCAGCACTTCTTCACAGCCCTTTCTCGGCGGATCCACAACGACCACGTCCGGGCGGATACTTTTACCGGCTTCCGAATCCTGCGCCTGCTTTAGGGCTTTTTCATAAAATGCCGGTACGACTTCTTCCGCCTTGCCCACGAAAAACTCTGCGTTGTCGATACCGTTACGCTTTGCATTATTGCGGGCATCTTCAATTGCCTGCGGCACAATTTCCACGCCGTATACCTTGCGCGCATTTTTTGCAAGGAATAACGAAATCGTTCCGATACCGCAGTACAAATCCCACACCGTTTCATTTCCGGTCAGTCCCGCATATTCAAGTGCCTTTGCATACAGCTTTTCCGTCTGCATCGGATTTACCTGAAAGAAAGACTGCGGTGAAATCTGATATTTTACATCGCCGATAAAATCTTCAATATACGGCTGTCCCCACAGCACCTCGCTTTTTTTGCCGAGAATCACATTCGTCTTTTCCGTGTTGAAATTCACCATCACCGAAGTCATGCCGTCCATTTCACGCAGCGATTCTGTGAGCTGTTCTGCATTTTTTAAGCAGGAAGCCTTGGCCGCATTGACAATCAGACAGACCATAATCTCTTTAGTATGATAGCCGGTGCGGATTAAAATGTGGCGCACAATCCCGCTGTGGTGTTCCTCATTGTACGGGCGCCTCTGATTTTTCTGCATATAGGCCTTGACTTTGCGAAGCACTTCGCCGTTTTCCGGCGCACCAATACAGCAGTCTGTCTGCTCCACAATATGATGTGTTCTTCCGGCATAAAATCCGATGACAATATTGCCATCCTTATCTTCCCCGACCGGAAACTGTGCCTTATTACGGTATGCATACGGTGTTTCCATGCCAATTACAGGGTACATTTCAAAGTCCGAAAGTCCGCCGATACGCTCTAAATTGTTCTGTACCATTTTCTGCTTAAAGGCAAGCTGGGCTTCATAACGCATTTCCTGTATCTGACAGCCGCCGCACTGCCTTGCGACCGGACATTTCGGCTCTACACGGTCTTTAGACGGTGTAAGCACTTTCATCAATCTTGCATAGCCATAATTTTTCTTTAATTTCATAATTTTGGCTTCGATAACATCGCCGACAATGGCATCTTTTACAAAAAATGTAAATCCGTCCGCTTTTCCGATGCCTTCGCCGCCCGTTCCGATATCCTCAATGTGCAGTGTCACACAATCGTCTTTTTTGACTCTACAGTGTCTTTTTGATATTTGCATCCAGCCACCGGTTAAAACCAAGCCATTCGTTGGTGTCTTTGGCTTCCAGTGCCTCTTTAAACGTTTCCATTTTGGCATCCATATTATCTGCCATGGACAGTGCTACCGCTTCCATAATACAAGGTTTTTTCGGTGAACCGTATTCAAGCTCGCCGTGATGGGATAAAATACAGTGTCCGACTTCGGAAGCCAACACCGGCGGAAAACCTTCAATGCCTGCAATCTTTTGTTGAATCATTTCATAACCCATTACAATATGTCCGAGGAAATTACCCTCGTCCGTATAATCGTTCTTTGGGAACGGTGCGAGTTCCTTTACTTTTCCGGCATCGTGAAGCGCCGCACATGTAATCAGTAAATCGCGGTTTAAAAACGGATAATTTTCCGCAATCTTTACACACAGTCTGGTTACACTTAAACTATGCTCTAATAATCCGCCCAAAAAGCCGTGGTGTACCGTCTTTCCTGCCGCAATGCTCTTAAACTTTGCAATAAAATCGGCATCGTCTGTAAAAAAGCTCTTTAACAGTGCCGAAAGATACTCATTCTTCACACTGCCTGTATACTGCATGAGTTCTGTATACATTTCTTCAATATCATACTTAGAACATGGAATATAATCAGACGGAACATATTCTCCTTCGTCTGCCTTGCGGATTCTTTCAATCTTTAACTGTAATGCGCCGTTAAAGCTGATAACCTGTCCCGTTACTGCAACATAATCCATAGCATCAAAGTCACAGATACCGCCGGAAGACGGGTCCCATATTTTGGAATCCATCTGTCCGGTCTTATCCTGAAGCATCACATTTTCATATTCTTTTCCTGACTTTGTGAGTGCTGTTGATTTGGACTTACAAAGGTAAACATCGGAGATTCTGTCTCCGTCCTTAAATTTTTCAATAAAATGCATAATCTGCCCTTTCCTTTTCTCATTTCTCCTGCCGCCAGCCGGATTATATGCTTTATTTCACCGCAATTACGGCGTTAAATGTCATATCCTTATATTCATCCCCGCCAAACCGTTTGGCTGTAATAGAAATCTGCTGACCGCTTTCACACTGATATAGTTTCTCACTAAATGCCTGAATTGTCAAAACCATATTTCCGTCAATCCCTGTAATAATATCCCCCGGCTGGATTCCCGCCGCATATGCCGGAGAGTCCAGTTCAATATCCGTTACGTAAATTCCCACCGGCAGTCCATAGCGCGTTGCCATTGTACCGGTTACATTCTGCCCTTTAATGCCGAAATATACCGGGCTGTTTCCGTTAGATAATTCCTGTATCATTGATTTTAAATCCGAAATGCCAAGCACTGAAAATGTCGTCTTTGTATTCTTCATGGAAATACCGACAACATTTCCCTTCATATTAAAAAGATAACCGTAATCGCCTTCTATGCCCGCAAGTCCCGTGCTGATAATCTCATAGCTGTTATCGACACCGCTTTTTGTTGAAATGCCTGAAACCATGCCGTAATCAACCGTCTTATTCTGTCCGTAGAGCCTTCCTGCCGCAACGACAATATCCCCCTGCTGTATGCTGTAAGAGTTGTCTAACTGCGCTGTTACAATCGAACTTCTTTCTTTGGACGGAATCTGCGATTCCTTGACACTGACAATCGCAATGCCGGTATCCGTATCGCTTCCAACCAGCTCGGCATCGACTTCTGTCGCTTTTGAAACCTTTACGACCAGTGACGACGAATCACGCACAACCTCCGCATTCGTCAAAATAATATATTCTGAATTGACCTGTCCGATTACAAGTCCGACCGTTTCTGTCGCACTCTGTGTTTCCGTCAGGATATTTCCCATATCGGTCTTATAGACGTCAATTAATACCAGTGATTTAATCGCCGCCGTAGCAACATTTTTTAAAGCTGCCGCATCGGTTGTCTGTAACACTGCCTCATAATTGTCATCGGCTGTCGTTTCTTTTGTTTCCGTATTATCCTGTTCTTCACTCGGATATTCATCCTTTTCAATGGTCAGAATTTCTTTGTCCGTATTCCTCTGAACCATTCTTTTTTCCAATGCCGGATATACAAGAAGCATCACACCGCTTGCAATCAGACCAAACAGCACTGCCGCCACAAAAAACTTTGCCGCGCGGATTAGTCTGCGGTACTTCACGGACGGCTTGGGTACGATTTTTTCCGTATATAAAGCAAAGGAGTCTTCTTCCTTGTGTTCTGTGTTTCCCATTTTTTCTGTCACCATAACCTAACTTTTATTGAACTGCAAAATTAATTTTATTATAACGGACAGTTATGAACAATTTATGACCTACTTGTAAATTCTTATATCCATAGTAGAATTTTTGTTTCAAATGCGGTACAATAAAATGGAATCTGTGCCGGAAATGCCACAGATTCCATGTCTGCAAGACCCTGCATTTCCGGATTGGAGAAATGAATGAATTACAAGTCTTTAACGACTCTTGAATATGATAAAATTATTGACCGCTTAGTATCTTTTGCGGCTTCCGATAAAGCAAAGGAACGCTTAAAAAAGCTGGTGCCGATGACGGACATCCACGATATTAACGCTGCTCTTTCAGAAACCAGTGATGCCCTTTCCCGTGTCTATGCAAAGGGGGCTGTTTCTTTTGGCGGTGTACATGATGTCGGTGCTTCCGTAAAACGTCTTGAAATCGGCAGCTCCTTAAATACGGTAGAGTTACTGCATATCAGTTCCCTGCTGACCGCGGCGGCAAGGGTAAAAAATTATTACGAAGATACCACCGATTCCTTAACGGGATATTTTCATGCACTTGAACCGCTGACACCGTTAAATACAGAAATTAAGCGCTGTATTCTCTCAGAAGATGAAATCAGCGATGATGCCAGTGCAAATCTGCGCAGTATCCGCCGTCAGAAGGTGCTTGCCGCTGAACGGATTCACACCGAATTAAATAAGATGTTAAATTCATCTTCCGTGCGTAACTGCTTACAGGATTTTGTCATCACCTCACGCTCCGGCAGATACTGTCTTCCGGTCAAAGCCGAATACAAATCGCAGGTACCCGGCATGATGCATGACCAGTCTGCAACCGGTTCAACTCTTTTTATCGAACCGGCGGCGGTTGTCAAATTAAACAATGATATCCGCGAGCTTGAATTAAAGGAACAGGCTGAAATTGAAGTCATTCTTGCAAAATTAAGCGCAAAGGCATCTGAATTTACCGATGAACTATTAACGGATTTTCAGGTACTGACTACGCTGGATTTCATTTTTGCAAAGGCACAGATGTCCAAGCAATATAAATGCAGCTGCCCGGTTATGAATACCAACAATTATATCAATATTAAAAAGGGACGTCACCCGCTGATTGACCCGCATAAGGTTGTGCCAATCGACATTTATTTAGGAAAGAATTTTAATCTGCTTATTATCACCGGTCCGAATACCGGCGGTAAAACGGTTTCTTTAAAAACCGTGGGACTGCTGACCTTAATGGCGCAGTCCGGTCTGCACATTCCGGCTCTCGACCACTCCGAGCTTGCCGTATTTGACAATGTATTTGCCGATATCGGCGACGAACAGAGCATTGAGCAGAGTTTAAGTACATTGTCTTCCCATATGACAAACACCGTCAGCATTTTAAAGGAAGCCGATGCACACAGCCTGATTTTATTTGATGAAATCGGTGCGGGAACAGACCCGACAGAAGGTGCGGCACTTGCCATTTCCATTTTAAATGATTTGCACAAACGCGGCATTACAACCATGGCGACCACACATTACAGCGAGATTAAGGTGTATGCACTCACCACGGACGGCGTGGAAAATGCCTGCTGTGAATTTGACGTGGAATCCCTGCGTCCAACCTACCGCTTATTAATCGGTATTCCGGGAAAAAGTAACGCTTTTGCGATTTCCAAAAAGCTCGGTCTGCCCGATTATATTATTAAAGATGCTTCTGCCCGCATGGATGCCGATGACGTACAGTTTGAAGACCTGCTCTCCGATTTGGAGCATAGCCGCATTACGATTGAAAAAGAACGTGCCGAAATCAATGCCTATAAGCAGGAAATCCAGCAGTTAAAGGACGAATTAAAGACAAAATCCGACCGGTTAGATGAACGCCGCGACAAAATTTTGCGCAAAGCCAACGAAGAAGCGGCGGCGATTTTAAAAGATGCCAAAGAATATGCCGACCAGACGATTAAGACGATGAACAAGCACGGCATGACCGTAAAAGAACTGGAAAAACAGCGCAGTGCCATCCGTGACAAGATGAATAAACGTCAGGAAAAACTTTCCGTCCAGGCAGCAAAGCCGAAAGCACATAAGGCACACGACATTTCCGAATTTAAAGTCGGCACACATGTGCGCGTTCTAAGCATGAACTTAATCGGCACCGTGACCGCACCGCCAAGTCCGAAGGGCGAAATCACCGTACAGATGGGCAGTTTAAGCACCAAGACAAAAATCAATAACTTAGAGATTCTTGTCGGCTACAAAGACCCGGAAGAAGCTAAAAAAGCACCGAAGGGGGCTGGCGGCTCCGGCAAAATCAAGATGTCCAAGGCGGCTTCGATTTCCCATGAAATCAATCTTTTGGGACTGACCGTTGACGAAGCGGTTGCCAAACTGGACAAATATTTAGACGATGCGTACATTTCAAGAATTCCGCAGGTACGCATTGTACACGGAAAAGGCACCGGTGCGCTGCGAAACGGCGTTACCGCCTACCTGCGCGGTGTTCCTTATATCAAGTCGTTCCGTCTCGGCGAAATCGGCGAGGGCGACACCGGTGTAACCATTGTAGATTTTAAATAAAAGGGGGATTTTTACATGGCGACAAAACAAAAAATACTGATTGTTGACGATGACGAAAATATTGCAGAACTCATTTCTCTTTATCTGACAAAAGAATGTTTTGAAACAAAGATTGTTTATGACGGCGAAAGTGCCCTGCTCCAGCTTGACACTTTCCGCCCGAACCTCATTTTACTGGACTTAATGCTTCCGGGTATTGACGGCTATCAAGTCTGCCGTGAAATCCGCAAGTCCAACAATGTACCGATTATCATGCTATCCGCCAAGGGCGAAACCTTTGATAAGGTACTCGGACTGGAACTGGGGGCTGATGATTATATTATCAAGCCTTTTGAAACAAAGGAACTGGTTGCCCGTGTCAAGGCGGTTTTACGCCGCTATCAGCTGCCGGCGGAATCTGCACCGGTCGGTGCGACCGTGCAGTGCGTGGAATACCCTGATTTGATTATTAATCTCAGCAATTATTCCGTACAATACTGCGGAAAAAATGTTGAAATGCCGCCAAAGGAACTGGAACTGCTCTACTTTCTGGCTTCTTCACCGAATCAGGTCTTTACGCGGGAGCAGCTTTTAGACCACATCTGGGGTTATGAATATATCGGTGATACCCGGACGGTCGATGTCCATATTAAGCGAATCCGTGAAAAAATCAAAGACCACGCAAACTGGTCGATTGAAACGGTATGGGGCATCGGCTACAAGTTCGTAACACGCCGGTAATCTGCAAAGATGAAATGAAACCATCATAGCACCGGAAAGGCTTGTTTTCAATTATGAAATTTAATCTTTTAACCAAATACCTTTTTGTCTATGCGGCAGTTGCCCTGCTCGGCTTTTTAGGCGTGACTTTTATCAGCTACCGCATCGACTATGCAAAGGTTTACAACTACTATACCGATGCCCTGTACAAGCAGGCGCTGTCGATTTCAAGCGAATACGCCGATGACTATTTCAGTGAGGAGCACCTGCGTATCGTTGAAACCGAATTACGGACCGTTGCCCTGCTCAACGATACACGCATTATGTTTATCGACACCGCAGGCAATATCATTCTGGATACAGCTTATGCGCAGGAGCATAACACAAAAGATATTTTATACACCATTGATGGCTTTGATTATACCAGTCTGGGGACAAAACACGCGCAGACCGGCGATTTTTACGGTATGCTGGACTGCACCTGTTTAAGCGTCTTCGCACCGATAACCAGCTCCTTTACCATGAAAGGCTATGTAGTTGTGCATTTAGATGAAAATGTGATTACCAGTAATGTATACACAACCTTTAATACCAACTACATCACACTGGTTATGGTAATGCTTTTAAGCCTCAGCTTTATCGCACTGTACTTTATCCAGATTCACAAACCGCTTAACGGCATTATTAAAGCGACAAAGGAATACGGAAAGGGAAATCTTGCATATAAAATCAATATCAAAAATGATATTGATGAAATCGGACGGCTGTCCGCTTCCTTAAATTATATGGCATCAAAGCTGGACGAATCCGACCAGTTTCAGCAGAAGTTCCTATCTAACATTTCCCACGATTTCCGCTCACCGCTGACATCGATTAAAGGATATCTGGAAGCCATTGCAGACGGCACAATTCCGCCGGAAATGACGAAAAAATATATTAATATTGTCCTGTTTGAAACGGACAGACTGACAAAGCTGACAAGCAACATTTTAACGCTGAATGAATTAGACCCGAAAACGGTACGGCTTGAATTGTCCGTATTTGACGTCAATTCGATTATCAAGCACACAATTGAAACCTTTGAAGGCACTTGTAAAAAGAAACGGATTCAGTTCCAGCTGACCTTTTCTGCGGAAACCTGCTCTGTGAAAGCCGATAAAAGCAAAATCGGTCAGGTCATTTACAACCTTGTTGATAATGCGATTAAATTCAGCCACGAAAACTCTGCCATCTACATTTCTGTGCGGGAGAAAGGCGAAAAAGCTTATATTTCCATCAAGGACAACGGCTCCGGCATTTCAAAGGAAAGCCTTGATAAAATCTGGGACCGCTTTTACAAATCCGATGCATCCCGCGGCCGCGACAAAAAAGGCTCCGGCCTTGGACTGTCTATCACCAAAGAAATTTTACAGGCACACAATGAAACGATTGATGTCGTCAGCACCGTCGGCGTCGGTACAGAGTTTATTTTTACACTGGCTTTAAATAGGTAAAAAATCATCCGCTTTCCTCAACGTTGGCACTTGACTTCGGAAAGCGGATGATTTTTTTACTGGAACGGCGGCGGGCGGGACGGGATTGGCTTTCACCGTTGGCACTTGACTTCTCAACGCAGATAATTTTTGATTCTCTGTAAAAAACCAGCGTATAAAGTTTTGCTTTTCTGCTTACTTTATACGCCGGCTTTTATTTTCAGTCTTTTACAACTTTATATTTACTTTTGCTTCTAATTCTATTTTGTAAATAAATTTTTACGTTTTCCGATGACCAGAACGCCTGCACCGATAAACATGACTGCCATCAGCATTACATATAATCCTGCATTGGCGGTATCTCCTGTTTTTACGGTTTCAGTCTTTGCATTTTCTGCTTTAGCAGCTTCGGTCTGTGCGGTTGAAATATTTTCATTTACAACCTTTGGTGCTTCCTGTGCTGTCTTTGCCTGTTCTGCAATGACATAAGTACTGAAGTGATTGGTTACAAAGACTGCTTTGCCATTCTTGCAGACTGCCTGCATATCGGTAGCTGATCCGTCTTCTTCCATACGGAATACTTTTACATTGGCTTCTTCATAGCCTGCCGGAATGTCTAATGTTACTTCAACGCCGCCAGGGAACTGATGAACAAATTCCGTACCTCTTAAAATAGAGATGTCTACGACTACCATTTTTTCTTTATAATCAGAAAGTGCTTTTACAGCCGCATCAAATGCACTGCCTTCTGTTAATTCTGTAAACTGCATAACGTCATCTTCATCAAATACATTGTCCTCTGCCTTTAAGCTGACGGACATTTCTGCACCTTTGACGTCATTTTTCTTTGAAAGACTGGACTTACCGCTCTTTGCAGCTTCTGTCTTGTCTTCTGCCTTTGTGGCTTCGGTTGCGGCCTCCGTCTTTTCCTCTGCCTTTGTGGCTTCGGTTGCGGCCTCGGTCTTTTCCTCTGCCTTTGTGGCTTCGGTTGCAGCCTCCGTCTTTTCCTCTGCCTTTGTGGCTTCGGTTGCAGCCTCCGTCTTGTCTTCTGCTGTTGTCGGTTCTTCCGGTTTTGTTTCCGGCTCGCTCTTAATGCTTGCCTTTACTTCAAGTACCTGATTTTCTACGCCAAACTTTGCACCCATTGACTGATAATCACCTGTTGACATCAGATAACCGTTTGTTGTCAGTGAACCGTCTGCATTTCTTAAAATTGTATCAATATCTACCGTAACATCCGGTGCGGTTGTAGATGTAAATGCACCTGATGTATATGGGTCTGATACAACTGTACCCAGCTTCTGTCCGCTTGTTACAGCAGTTCCTGTAATAGAGAACGGAACCTGATAGTATTTCTTACTGTTGAATGAAATACTGTTGCTGATTTTTCCGATAAACTTATCTGTACTGTTACCGCCTGCGGACAGTAAGTTAAAGAATGTTT
>OGJF01000833.1_pt1 | contig 10489 bp, 2 predicted proteins | sample 1572001 | NCBI WGS metagenome assembly OGJF01 (sample SAMEA2582113, study PRJEB24529) | metagenome | biome: Human gut stool | place: China | collected 2011
GTACGTTAACCCAGGGCGTTGCCCTGGGCTCCGGACTTGTTGGGCTTTCAGCCCGTGCAAGGCCGCCCGTATGTCTCGACTCGCAAAAATCGATTAGTTCGAGGAATTGCGCCGCCCATCCTTATAGAAACTAAATTGTAAATCCATATATACTTCGTGTTATGAAAATACGATTGAACCCACATACTTTGCAGCGTGCTTTCGTGCTGCTTCTCTTCAGTCTTGTTGCAGGCATCTCCAGTGTCTTTGCCCAGGAAAATACCTATACCTATCTTCAGTTTTCGGGCAATGGCCGCACGGTGTTGCTCGCCAAGGATGGTGCACTTACCGTTGTCAGTACAACGGAAGACGCTCCCGCTGGCGACGGCTACCAGTGGACGCTTGAGACCGTGTCGGGCGATAACGTTCGCTTGAAGAATAAGGAGGGCATGTATGTGACTCCCAACCTCACGCTTACCAATCGTCAGGACCAAGCGGCGACGTTTACGAAGACGGAGAATACCTATTCTTCAGGTACGTATGGCGGCTCCCGTTATGACCTTGTCTATGGCGGCAAGGGGGCCCTTGGCGTGAAGAATGGCCAGTTGTTTTGGACCGTTGAAGATTCTCGCTACGGCTGTATCCGCTTGGCCAATAATGTCAAGGGCGCCAAGGTCACTCCGTTTGTCAGCAGCGAAGGAGGCGAGGTGCATTGGTATTATATGGAGCTGTTACTAAACGGTTCGGAATGCGTCAAGGACGCAGGGGCAGAGAATAAACTACAGAAATACCCCACACCATCTGCCAAAAATCTGCGTGCCTATATGTGGTGTGTTTACGAGGCCAATGACAAAGGAGATGTCTATATCAAGAGCGTCGACGGGAATTACTTCTATCAGAATGGTAATATTCAATATAGTACGTCTACCGAATCCAGCAAACATATATACCGCATTTGCGATGTGGCAGATCAAACAGATGGTAAATACCAGGAAGCTTTTGTCTTGTATAATACCCAAACGACAAAATACGTATACCCTTATGGTAGTGGAAATCCAGATGTCGGTATGGGAAGTTATTTAAACCCAGCCGAAGCCATGCGCTTCATCTCCACCCCTCCCCCCACCGGCCCCCATATCTACCAATTCTCAGCCAATGCCGCCACCGCCATTTACGACAATGGCACCAGCGTCACCATGCAGCCTGTTGGCTCAGAAGTTGCTGGCTATCAGTGGACGTTGGAGCAGGTTGGCGGCGCGTATGTGCTTAAGAGCGGCCGCGATAACTATTTGAAACAAGCAGGCGCTGCCCTCACCGTGACCACCAGTCGCGATGAGGCTTTGAAGTTGTTTCCCTGTGGCAGTGCATACGACGACAAACACGATGTGCTGACCTTGGCTGCTGATGCTTCCAAGGCCGTTGGCGTCAAAGATGGTCAGCTTGCCATTGTCGAGGCCAATTCCTTCTATAGCGTGGTGCGCATTTTGGACAGCACCGCCGAGGTGAAGGGCGCAGTGGCCCCTAAATTCTCAGACATCAGCAATGTCTATTATTATAAGTTGCAGTTTAAGGCCAATCCAAAGGGCGATGCCCGTCTGACATTGACAGGAACGGGCTATGACAATCCTGTTACGAGAAAGGAATTCGAGCCTACCAGTGCGAGTCAGAACTGGAAACTCGAGGCTGCCAGGCATGCAAACAGCAAAACGGGCGATTTCTACCTCGTCAATCAGTCGGGAGAATACTTGATATATAAAGAAGGCCGTTTCAACTTCGAAACGTTAGATGTCAATGAGACCACCGTCTTCCGCCTCAAGCAGACAGACGAACAGCCCGAATATTGGACCATTGATATGGCGCTCTCGGGCGATGACAACCATCGCCTCGGCTTGAAGGCTGGTATGACCCCATACACCTTGCAGGCTTGCAACAGTACGTCGAAGTTTAATGCCCTGAGCTTCAAAGAATCGGAACGTGGTTCAGATTACGACTACCTGCAATTTTCGGGCTGCGGTCGCGTTGTGCTTTACGACGACGGCCAGAACATCAAGGCCGTTGCCACCACCACGGAGCAACTTGAAGGCAATGGCTACCAATGGACTTTCGATCCGATTATGGATGGTGCAGGCATAGTCAATGGCTTCAATCTGAAGAACAAAGCAGGCCGTTTCCTCCGTTATGATGCCGCCGACGAGACGTTCACCAGCGTGACCGACCGCAGCAAGGCCAGCGTGTTTGATGCTGACCAAAACACCTATTATGTTATTCCTGCGCATGTTACAGGCGGTACCTGCAATATTGCCGGAGGCTTACGTTACAACGCTGTGCTTCGCGGTGTTTCTGGTACGTATAACACCCTCGGCGTGAAAAACGGGAAATTGCAGCTCGTGAAGAAAAACTCCCGTTATGCCGTGGTGCGCCTTGCAGAAAACATCGAAGGTGGACTCGTCAACCCTTATGTCAGCACCAGTGCCAATCCGCATTACTATGCTTTAAACTTCTTCCAAAACGGCAGCGAATATCTGCAGGACAACACGCCTGGCAACATTTTGCTGAAATCGCCTGTTGCGCCTTTCCCGTTGAGAAGATATTGCTGGATACTTGAAGAAGCCAATGACGACGGCGACGTTTACATCAGAAGCACCGCAGGCAACTATATCAGCTATAATCCCGCCTCAGACGGTTATCAGCACAAGGTCAACACGACTACGAATGAGTACAGTCTTTACAAAATCTGCGATGTGGCCGACCAGCCAGACGCATCGCTTGACGGGCTTTGGTCGCTCTATAATTGCACGAATCATTACTTCGTTCGTCCATCTGAAAATGATAAATTCATTGGGCGTGCAGAAAAGGTCGGGAAAAATACCAGTATGACCTTTGTCGACGTCGCGGCCGACACCACCAGTTACCACCTCGTCTTTCCGGCTATGGGCCAGCGAGCCCTCATTATGGACTATGACGAGGCCAAAAATCCACGCGTAAAGGCACGCGGCATCCTCGCGTCTGACAAGGATGCACGTCTCTACCAATGGGTGGTTGAAGGGCAGCATATCCGCAACCGTGCAGGCTTCTATCTCACCTACGACGGAAAAAGTAAGCAGTTCGGCGTCAGCAACCAAAAAGCTGATGCCTATACGTTTGTGTATAATGTGAACAACTACGAGAACAACAACAGCGTGCGTTACGACCTCTGTTCTACCGATGACAAGCAGGCCCTCAGCATCGGCGAAGAAGGTGCTCTTTGCTGGGCGGCACCCAACACCCGCAATTCGGCGGTCGACCTACGCCCGTATATCATTGCGCCAGAGCTTCCCATCCCGTCGTTAGGCGGTGCGGACTATCACCTCTATTGCATCCGCACTGATAGGGGCGACCGCTATGCCTACCACATGGAGGAAGCTAACTCTATTTCTCTGAAACCTTACGAGGAAAAGAACTTGTGCCAGTTGTGGGTGCTTATCAGAGACGGACAGGGCAAGGGCGACGGCTATTTGCAGAGCGCCTACAACCGCTACTTCCTGAAATACGATACGGGCAGCAACACCTTCGTGGCAGTGGCAGATAAAAAAGATGCTACGCACATCCGCCTCGTTGAAACTTCTGGCAATTACATCCACTGGCAAATTGAATTGCCCGATGTCAACGACAGCCGCAATCTCATCTCCCACAGCTATAGTGGAGGAGGCAATCCGAAAACCGTCAGTCTGTCGCTGCAAGACCCGAACAACGGCAATAACTTTGTTGAGATTTTCCCAGTGGACATCACCCCCGATTTCTATGAAGAGGCGGGCGGTGCTTTCCGCAATATCAATCTCAACGAACTTACGCCGCAACTTGAACTCACGACTGACGGCATGGCGCTGAAGGCCAAGGCATCTGCCTCAGAAGACGACGCCAACAACAGCTGGAAGAACATCGGCACTAAGGACGACTTCGTGCTGCGCAATGGTCATGGCCAATATATCGGCACGGATGCAGAGGGCAACGTGTGCCTCACCCCAGACAAGGCACAGGCCACCCATTTCTATCTCTGGCTCAACCACGGAGACAAGGACGGCACTGTCAGTTGGTGTTTCGCCCAGTTGAACGCCGACGGCAGCAAACCAGAGGGCAAACCCGAAAAATGTCTCGGCGTTTCTGACGTTGACAACGGCACCGTCGCCATGCTGTCATTCTCCACTTATGAAACCCAAAAGCTGCATACGCTCTGCTTCACCTTCGGACGCCTAACGTGTCCGGAACTCTCTGATGCCGCAGAAGGAAAATATTACTACAACTTCATCTGCTTTGATAAGGCGGGGAATAAATATATCAGCGACGGCAATGGCACCAGCAAGGTGGTCTTCGCCGAAAACGACAAGAAACTTGTCAACGACCAAATGTGGGCCTTGGTGGGTCAGAATAAGGACGATGTTGTCTTGATGAGCAAAGATAAATATTATGTGTGTTTAAGCGGCAATGGTTTTAACGTGACGCACGACCCTGAGAGAGCTGTTCATTTCAGTGTCAAATATATCTCCACCCAGCAACGCTATGCACTTACCATCGTTGGAGGGTTGAATGCTGAAGGAAAGATTGGTTACAGCATGAATTTGAGTGGTGCAGACGCCAAAAGAAATACTATCATATTTTGGAATTCAGACATTCAAACAGACCCAAATATCTGCCTCAACTTCGAACCCATCCCCGTTCCGGAAGACTATTCCGATTACGAAGTACTCCCAAAGCGCTCTTGGTTTGTCAAGCAGGCGTACGAGGCTACTGCCGACCCGATGACTGGTTTTATCCAACGCGATGAAAGCGGATGGACCAAGAATCCCTATACTGGGAAGATGATGCAGAAGACGAGTACTTACACCGTCACCCACTATCTCAAGGCGGAGAGTACGCGCGATCTTTATGTGCCTACCTGTATGGTCGGGTCGGCTGCTACCCGTTCGCGGGCCTTCCAGCGTTGGTATAACTACAAGACCGACGAGGCCGTGAGCGACTCGGTGCTCAACCTCGACATCAGCAGTAGCCGACGCTATAAAAACGGAATTGTTGTGGGCGACCAGTTGAAATTGAACGGTCAGAACTCTGGTTATTACGTTACCCACAATGTCACCTTCCAAATGCCAGAGGTCATCCCCGACGATTGGGAATACATCCTTGGTGCCGACCTCACTCCCTACAGCGATTTCGTTGATTATTTCGGCGACAATGGTAACCCCATATATAATGGGAATGTCACCAGCGACATCATCCTGCCCTCGAAGCAAAGCATTGTGGAGCCGACCATCACCGGCCGCAACCTCTATGTCATTCGCAATGCCCGCGCCATTGCCAACGAATTGCTCCTGTATAAGGATGATGGCAGCAATGATAAATGGTATGAAGAGCACACCATTGCTTTCCCGAAGAAGAAGGTGACGCTCAATTACAGTTCGGTTGCCCTCAATATGCAGAAGCAGGACTATTGGTTTTATAACAACGGTATCGCCTCAGAAGACAATCTTCAGAATGCCGTCAACAATGGGGCAATCGAGGTTAAAGTGGACGACCTGGGCAGCGGCATCACTTTCGCCAAATTCCTCAGTAGTGGCGCTGGCGGTGCCGCTACCGACCGTGCCATCGCCTTCAATTATCCGGGCGATACCGCCGACGGCAAGGGCACCGGTAAGGCCAATGCTGGCAGCTGCACTTTGAAGGTGTATGGAGTGGCCAGCGATGGCACGCGCTATCAGATTGCCAAATTCAATCTGACGTTTGAAGAGGATTTCGAGCCCATCATTTATTCCGAAATCATCGGGAAAAAAGACGGCAGTTTCAAATCGGAGCGTTCGCCAGAGGCCTTGCTGAAGACCACTGGCGACCCTGTGGCCACCATCACCTTCGACCCCGATCAGTTTGATGCCTTTGTCTCGCCACCTGTGGGAACCTATACGGGATTTGAAAGAGTGGCAGGGGCAGGTACGAAATGTGGTTTGACATATCGCTACCCCTTCAACTACGATAACACCTCTTATTGTTTTGCGCCCATCGGTGGAGATTTTAACAGTATTAGTGGTAGAACTCCCGAGTGTACGTGGGGTAACTACACTGTTGCCCATCGTTTTGATATGGGAGATAATCGTGGTAATTTCTTTGCAGTTAAGAAGTATTACGAGAATGAATATGGCTCTGAAAACTATGATGCCAGCCAGAGCGGCTTCCTCTATATTGACGCTTCCGACCTTCCTGGTAAGATTGCATCTATCGACTTTGCTGGTATGCCTTGCAAAGCCTCACGTCTCTTCGTTTCGGCATGGATGAGCAGTCCAGACCGTGGCAATGAAAGTCCGGCCAACGTGGTGTTCTCCATTCAGGGATTTAAAAACGGCAAGGCCACGACGCTCTATTCTTACTGTCCTGGAAGTATCTTGGGCGAAGCTCGTGATTCCCTTAGCAAGACGTTGAACCCTAAGGATAATGGTGGCAAAGGCATCTGGCAACAGGTGTATTTCAGTTTCGTCAATAAGAATGCTGACGACTTCGACAGCTTCCGCCTTACCATCGACAACGCCTGCACCAATACTCAGGGCGGCGACATCTTGATAGATGATGTTGAAGTGTTCAGCGTGAAGCCAGAAGTTCAGATTGAGCGTACCATTCCAGTCTGTGGCGACCAGCTTACCTTGTGTAAGATGACCGTCGACTATGACCAGGTGCGTGCCCAGTTGGGCCTCAGCACTGGCGAAGTGCTGACGGACAATCCAAAGGTGTGGTATTGCCTCCTCGACAAGGAGATGTTTGACGCCGAGTTGGGCTTCGACACAGGAACGCCAGAGGGACAGGAACGCCTCTACCGTATGTCCGACGCCGAGGTGAAGCCCGCCTTCGTCAAGGCCCTCTTGGGTGACCCAAACAGCCAGGTATCTGGAGAAGGCATTTTCCGCTCTGTGGAGTTTAAAACCAATTTCGATTCCCTCCCAGTCTTCAAATACAGAGACGCTGTGGCGGCCACTGTCGGCATGGCATCTCGCGAAGTCACCAGTGCCGGTGTGCGCCACTTCGTCATCAGCGACAAAGTGAAGGAGCCGAGAATCAAGCCCAACCACGACTATTACTTCCTCTTTGTGCCGCGCTTCTCCGACGACCCCGTCACGCTGGCCAATGCCTTCCACTCGTTTGAGATCAATACGCGATGCAGCGTCCGCTGCAAGTTCCGCACGCTGTCGCCCATCCGCGTGGTGACGGATGCCGACGACGAGGCCGCCGTTGAACACGAAACCCAGACCTGTGCTGGCAAGAGCGTCTCGCTCAGCGTCAAGCAGGTGGGAGAGGATGCTGAAGGCAATATCGGCGAGCGCATCGTGCAGTATGACTGGTGGCGCGATTATGTGGGCGGCGCATTCACCGACGTGTGCATCAATGTCGACAACGCCACCTGGCGCGTCTTGGAAAAGAACGAAAGCCGCCTCTCCAACGAGATTTCGCTCCGCGAGGCGCTCTTGGCTTTCCGTCATTTCTATCCCAAAGCCACCACCGTGGCGGGCGCTGCGCCGAAGAACGACGAGGGATATACCCTCGAGCAGAGCGTCATCGACGTGCTCCATCAGTTCACGCTTAACACAGCCGACAAGGTGGCGTCGCTCGTGTTGCTCAACAACACGTGTAACATCTATGTGCCTGCAGCCACAAAGCAGGGCACAATTCTGAAGGTGACGGTGGTGCCCATTGACCACGAAGACAGCAGCGGCACACAATATTGCTACGACCCTCAACAGGTGGGCATCAAAGTGAGCGGAGAGGCGCCGCAGCTCTTCGACGGTCTGCATGGCACCCAATATAAGTATCCCGATAAACTCACCAACGTGCCAGTGCGCAGCAGTTTGGCCGCCGTGGAAGAGGTGAGGGCCAGGGCCGACGGCAGTGCCGCCAATGTCTTGCGCGTGCCTTTGCGCGGCATCAAGACGGTGACGAAAGACGCCATCGGTCTGACCAGCGTCAGTCCAGACGTCTTTCTCGCGGGCACCAACGACCCCAATATGAAGGCGTATGAAACGAAGGCTGCTGAAGAACGCGCCGGCCTCAGTGTGCAGAACTTCCGCATCGTGGGCCAGCTCAAAACGCTCGTGGCCGACACGGCAGACCGCGAACATGCTTATGCCGACATCGTCTTCAACAGCGATTTCCAGCCGCGCGAGGGATATGTCTATACGCTCCGCTTCAACTATCGGGAACTCTTTAATGCAGGCAATGCCACGCAGTCAACGGTGTGTGACGGCAATGTGCTCGTTGACCTCATCATCGTTCCGAAATACCAGAAATGGACGGGAGCAGCCGGAAACACCGACTGGACGAACGATGCCAACTGGCAACGCGCCGACCTCGAGGACCTGCATTTCAACGCTGATACGGAGCCGGGCTATGCCGCCAATGCCGACAACGGTACGGCGCAGGGCTATGTGCCGATGCTTCACACCAGTGTCATCGTGACGCCCAAAAAGGCAGGACCGCAGCTCTATGAGACCAACGATCCTGGCGCCGACGACCAGTTCCTCAACTTCGTCGGTAATGAAGGCAAGCGCACGGCAACGCCCGACATCGAATATGCGCTTCTGGCAGCACCGGAAGCCGATAAGGGCGTCAACCTTTGCGGCATTTACACGCCCTATCAAAGTAAGGACCTCGTGGTGCAGAGCGGTGGCGAATTGCTGCATGCCGAACGCCTCAGCTATGAGAAAGCGTGGGTGGAATATGCGCTGACTCCCGACCGATGGTACACCCTCGGTTCGCCGCTGCGCCAGAGCTACGCGGGAGAATGGTATGCGCCTAACAACGATGCTTGCCAGGCCACGCCATATTTCAAGAATGTGACGTACAACACAGACCACTACCATCGCTTCGCGCCAGCCGTTTATCAGCGCAGCTGGGACAAGGCCAACCCTAAGCTTTACTACCTCGAGCCTTATTCGGCCGACAAGCCGCAGGAAGCCAAGGTGGACACGACGACGGAGAATATCTACCAGGCCGCCAACTGGAGCGCTGTCTACAACGACGTGCGGGAGCCTTATTCGCAGGGTGGCTTCTCTGTCAAAGTCAACGGCATCGGTATCGGGGCGCAGAAGTACAATAAGTCGCTCTTCCGTTTGCCGAAGGAAGACACGGCCTATGGCTATTACACGGAATTGAACGAGACGGACAGGAGGACTTATCCTGTGGACCGCACGCATCATCATAAGTTGGCGACCGACCAGTTGAAGTCTGGCACCGAACTGACCGTGACGCTCAGGAACGAGAATGCCAACAACAGGTTCTTCCTCGTTGGCAACCCGTTTGCCTGCGCCCTCGACCTCAACGAGTTCTTCAAAGAAAATGAGGCCCAGCTCAATGGGGCGAAATATTGGGTGCTGACGGCCGGCGGACAGGAAGGGGCGATGCGCCAGCCCAATGCCGGAGAATGGATTTCCGTGAACGGCACGACGGAGGCCGCGCTCGCGAGTCTGCCATCGGGACAGGGCTTCTTCGTGGAAGGCAAGGAAGGAACAAACACCATCACCTTGAAGTTCACCGCCGACATGCAGACATCGCTTCACACCAGCGGAACGCTGCTGCGTGCTCCAGCCATCGGACGTGCTGAGGCTCCTATGCTCCGCATCCGCGCTTCGCGAAGCGGGCAGGCGAGTGAGGCACTGGTGGTGAAAGACACCACAGCGGTCAACGGCTACGAGGCTGCGGAGGATATGCAACTCTTGCTCGACAACTCGTTGCAGGAAATCCCGATGGTATATACTTTGGCTGGCAACCGCACGAGCACCATCAACCGACGCCGCTCGCTCTGGCGCGTTCCCTTGGGCGTGTTGAGCAACAGCGAAGAACCTGTGCAGCTCACATTCTCGGGCATGCGCTCGTTTGGCGAGACACTCTCGCTGCTCGACAGTCAGACGGGGGCCGTGACACCGCTGCGGGGCAATGGCAATGCCGACTGCGTGAAGGTGGAGGTGCCGGGAGTGACGACGGGCCGCTATTTCATCCTCTCTTCAGAGCGTCCTGCCCTGGAGGATGAACAGGATTTCACGCAACCGCTCATACAGGCCGACAACGGCAGTGTGACGATCTCTTCTTCTGCAGCGCATGTGCTGACGTATGTGCGTATCGTGGCAGCAGATGGTCGCACAGTGTACAAACTCACGCCGTATGTCTCACGCCTCTCCCTGAAACTCCCCACTGGCGTTTATGTGGTGGAGGCACGCACGGATGAGGGTGAGAGTGTCGGGAAGGTGTCGCTCTGATTTATGTATAGATAATGTGCTCTGATTTATATATAATGACAAAAGCTATAATGACAAAAGCGCCGGAGAATGCTCCGGCGCTTTTGTTTTTGGGGGGATTACAACGAAGAGTTTTTTGGGGGCCTCAGACGGCGTAACAACGAATTACACGAATTAACGAATTTCGTGGACGGCGGATAATGACGAATTGCACCGCGAGCGCCCTGAAAGGGCAGCCAGTTCCCAGCCCAGGGCAACGCCCTGGGTACCAG
>OGJF01000836.1_pt1 | contig 10436 bp, 9 predicted proteins | sample 1572001 | NCBI WGS metagenome assembly OGJF01 (sample SAMEA2582113, study PRJEB24529) | metagenome | biome: Human gut stool | place: China | collected 2011
TATTCCACTTAAGCACCCTGTCAATCTTGCATATGAGGCGGCTACAGCAGACCTTAATGATGTTAATATGATTGACCCATTCCACCTTGAGGCATATGGAAGTACAGCAGTTAATTATAATCGTGATATAGAGATATATCCTGTTCTTAATGCTATATTAGAGGAAATCTACGGTGAGAATACATATTATAAATCACCTACAGATATGGGTGTTAATATGGCGGGCAATTGTATTATTGATGATGAAGCCTGCTGTGAAGCTTCCAAAATGGAGATTATAAGAAGATATTATGATGCAGTCAACAGAGGGGCAAAGGAAGAAGCTTCTGAGAGCGAAGTATATAAGATTGAGCTTTTAATGAAGCAGGCTAAGATTACAACAGATGACAGAAAGGTTACTGTTGCAGCTAAGAAGAGAGCAGAGGAGCTTGGTGTTGCGTGTGCCGCTATCGAACTTAATGATGGTACAGTTATTACATCTAAGACTACGGATTTTCTTGGAGCGTCCTCAGCACTTATACTTAATGCACTTAAGTATCTTGCAGGAATCAAGCACGATGAGAAGCTTATAAAGCCAGAATATATTGAGCCAATCCAGAAGCTTAAAGTTAAATATCTTGGCGGCAGAAACCCAAGACTTCATAGTGACGAGATTCTTATTGCACTTGCGATGACATCTGTAGCTAATGAGAATGCCAAGAAAGCATTAGAACAGATACCTGATCTTAAGGGCTGTCAGGTACATACATCTGTAATGTTATCAGAGGCAGATACCAAGACTTTTAACAGATTAGGAGTTAATCTTACAAGTGAACCAGTAAGAAGCAGTTCTAAATTATATTAATAAGGCAGGGCATTGATTATGCAGAAAGCATTTATTAACGGAAAGATTATAGACGGAACTAAAGATATGTCTGTTATGAGCGGCAAATGTATTATAACAGCCAATAGCCAATGATATACCAGTTGTGCCTGGCAATGATGTAGGCTGTCGGCTGTATTACAGGAAAATCCGCATATAATTCTAAGTTATATATTAAATATTCTGGCGGCGGCAAGAAGCAGGCTTCCATTACCGGGGAGGTACAAAGGTAAATCTTTGCGAGAGTTCTGCCTGTTGTTGCCGCTTTCTACATAATCATTTTTAGGGGAGTTAATAAGTAACTGTTCTAAGGCAATGTCATCAAGTCCAAGCTTATGAGCCGCCATTGCTATAACAGCAAAATCCCAGCCCCATAATGTAGAATAGTCCCACACATCAATTACCTTCATAAGGGTGTTGCGGTAGATATCTTTATCGACAATATCCTCTGCACCATAGCCGTCAAGCATACCATAGATTTGAAGCATAAGAGGGTGGTCTATAGCTTTATTAGTAAATGTATCAGGGCAGTTACTATGTGCAATGTATACATCGTCATTAATTGGAAGTGGTGCTATATGCATTGCAATATTGTGCCATTGGCTGGCTTCATCAGTAAAACCTAATTCATAAGCCCATTTTGCGGCAATCAAAAGACCATATCTGAAATATGCAAGTTCAAATATAGGATTTCTTGTATCCTCTGGCAGATGACGTTCCTGAACTGGAATTACAGGTGCTTCTATATTGTAAATATCGGACATCGGGTCATATACAAGATAATCAGCTATAAACACGGCGGTTTCTTTTACAAGTATCCAGTATTTGCTCATATATGCCTTAACGTCAAAATCATCAGAGGTATTATTATCAATTACTATTTGTAACATATTGATTATATGTGGCTGCTGCCAGACAAGAAGTGGTGCAATCTTTGACGGGCAGTCCGAACCGGTGTAAGACACCATCTTAGTCCAGCGTGCACCTTTATAGCCGTTGCGTGAAGCATTTTTCTTAGCTTCATCTAATATATCAATATACCAGTCAAAGCTTCGTGTAAGCAGTTCAGGGTGTCCCCATAAAGGAGCCCACGCCATATGCCAGTAGTGCATTTCAAGGTGCGCCTTGCCATACCAGCTATTGCAGGTAAGACCAGTTTCGGCAGGTGGAATATAGCCGCTGTCATTAATCACAAGAAGATACTGCGATAATATTACACGGCGCATAAGCTCTTTATTATCAGAGTTAAGAAACTTTCCAGTTGTCCAGTAGTTGTGCCAGAAATGTCTGCTGTTACCGGCAATTGTGTCGTATGTGGCAGGTGTGTATATTGATTTATTGAAATTAACGGACATATTAAGTTCATCATCAGTAGTTGTAATATTATAGCTGTGTATACCGTTAGATTTAATAGTGGCAGCAGCAGAGTTATTACATTTATTAATAGTAACATTAGAATCAGATGTAATTGTACTATTATTAGCAGTATGCTGTGAGGTGCCAGTTCCATTTATATTAAAATTGACATAGTAAGCGGTATCATCTATCTGCCGGTGTATATGGGAAGCGTTAAGAAAGTTGCTGTGTCCGTCAGTGTTATTCGAGTCTGAACCTGTTATATCACAGGATGCGTATGGAAAGGCAATATTAACGCTAAGTCCGCACTGCAAAAGACCAGAGCTTATATAAAATGCAACGGTGTCAGAATTATCATCGCATACTGTGTATACAGTTACGAGATTATCAATAATAGCATTGGTATTTATATTATCAGCGGCAATATTATTAAGTGTACGAACATTGTTATTACTGTTAACATTAAGCCTGAAACTGCTTTTTAGAATACCAGTTGTTATATCTAATGTCTGATTTATACAATAAATGCTGCCAGCTTTAATAGGTTCGTTATGAAAATAAAGTCCGATTTTTGCAAGATTGAACTTATGAGGGTTCTGTCTTACCCAGTCGTAGGCGGCTTCATTGCCCTCGTATTTTACACGTGGATAAGTGACAGTTCGTTTGCAGTAATTGTATGGTGTCATTCTGACATCGTCTAAAGTATAGAAGCCTTTTTCGTTATCAGCTTTCTTAGTATGCCAGCCCCATTCAGCCATTGTGCAGAGTGGAGTTTCGGCTGAGTATTCCTCATATAAAGTCTGCATACCAGTAATGTCGGCAGTATAGCAGAACCGCCCATTGCCAACTGATAGTGGAGATTGGGGATTAATATCTGTTAAATGTGGATTAAAACTGGCAATTATATCAAGTCTGTTAATAAGTTTATTGTCTGTATTAGTAGTTACAGTGCCCTGTCTGGCATCTGGGCGCTGTGCATTGCAGTATGTATGTGTATTATTCATAGCCACCTCGTATCTGTAAGTTGTATACTCACGAATTAATTAATACAAGTATAGCACATATAATAATTAAATTATGGCAAAATGATATTTGTTAACTTATGAATAACAGATTTATTTATCATTATATGGAATTATGATAGTAATGTTTATTGGAAGTCTGGAGATATAATTGACTGGTGCTTATTGATAATTAATTATTAAGATAGAATAATAGGCGATTATATGTTAATATTAAAGTTATAGTCAGAATGTGTTACGGGCTTTTGCACAGGATTGAATAATAGAGTAATTATTCAGACAGCAGATAATATTGCAATAGATATTAAGAAAGGGATATGTGATGGATTCAAAAGAGGTATTAAAGGAATATTTTGGATATGATTCCTTTAGGGCTGGGCAGGAAGATATTATTAATGCAATCTTAGAAAAGAAAGATGTGCTTGCGATAATGCCGACAGGAGCAGGAAAGTCGCTTTGTTATCAAGTGCCAGCTATGATGCTTTCAGGAATTACAGTAGTAATATCCCCATTGATTTCACTTATGCAGGATCAGGTGAAATCACTTAACGATGTCGGAATTAATGCGGCATATGTCAATTCCACGCTTTCAGAAAGTGAGATAGACGGCACATTAAATATGGTACTTAATGGCATATACAAGATTATATATATTGCACCAGAAAGGCTTGAAAGTGCGAAGTTCTGTGAGTTCTCCAAGCAGGCAGATATATCAATGGTGACGGTTGACGAGGCACATTGTATATCACAGTGGGGACAGGATTTCAGACCAAGCTATGTAAAGATAGTTGATTATATAAACAGCCTTCCAGCAAGACCGGTTGTCAGTGCATTTACAGCGACAGCAACCAACGAAGTAAAGACGGATATAGAGTGTATATTAAGGCTTGATAATCCTAAGGTTGTAATTACTGGCTTTGACAGGAAAAATCTTTACTACAGCGTAGAGCATATAAGCGGCAAGAATAGGGACAGGTATATAAGCAATTATGTTAAAGAGCATATTGATGAGAGTGGAATTATCTACTGCGCAACAAGGAAAAATGTGGACACTTTATATGAAACCTTAAGCAGTATGGGGATAAGTGTCACAAGATATCATCCAGGACTGAATAATGAAACCAGAAAAAAGAATCAGGATGATTTCATTTACGACAGAACCCCCGTTATTATTGCAACAAATGCATTTGGAATGGGGATTGACAAATCCAATGTGAGATATGTGATCCATTACAATATGCCACAGAGTATGGAGAATTATTATCAGGAGGCAGGAAGAGCTGGAAGAGATGGAGAGGACTCCCAGTGAATAATGCTGTTTTCTGCACAGGATGTGATAATAGATAAGTTCCTTCTTGATAAGAAAGAATTTGAAGGCGTTGAATATGAGGATATAGACGTTATTAAACAGCGTGACCTGCATAGATTGTATGTAATGGAGGGGTATTGCAAGACAACGGGCTGTTTAAGAAATTACATACTTAATTATTTTGGAGAAAATGTAACCGGAGTATGTGGTAATTGCGGCAACTGCAATAGTGAATATGAAGAAATTGATATGACAGCGCAGGCAAAATGGGTCATTAACTGTATAGCAGAAACCAAGGGAAGATTTGGACAGGGCATAGTTATAGGAACTCTGCTTGGAGCTGACAGGGCAAGGCTTAAAGAGGTTGGAGCTGTTAATTATAAATCATATGGAAAGCTTGCAGGAATGAAAGAAGCTGAGTTAAGACCGCTTATAGCCCAGCTTATATCAGACGGTTATATAATACAGACACAGGACGAATACAGTGTCCTTAAAATGGGAGATATAACACCTTTAAAGCAGGAAAATGCACATATATATCTAAAGCGTATGAAAGAGTCCGAGGAAGTGAAAAATGCAAAGCTTGTAGGTAAGACAAGAAGCACAGGCAGTTCTTATGAGGCTGGTGATGAAACTTTTCTATCAGGTTCAGGAAAGAAAGGCAGAAAGCAGACAGGCAAAGCAGGTAAAAGAAGCAGTTCATCAACAGGAAAGAAGAGTACAGATTCACTTACAAGTGCAGGTTATGAGTTATTTGAACGCTTAAAGGCATTGCGAATGATAATAGCAAGGGAAGAAGGTATGCCTCCATATATTGTATTTAGTGATAAGACACTTATAGATATGTGTGAGAAGCTTCCTTTAAATGCAGAAGCAATGCTTGAGGTATCAGGTGTAGGACAGAATAAACTGATGAAATATGGACAGAGATTTGTAAATGAGATAGATACATTTGTTAAAGAACATAAAGGAATGGCAGCAACAATTAATTAGAAAAAGTGTGCATAGGCACAGTCAGGTTATATAGAATAGTGCACAGAAAAGAGGATTATTATGACAAAGATAGTAGCAGTAGCAGGTAAGGGCGGCGTTGGAAAGACTTCGCTTGCAGGAGCATTTGTTAAAGTGCTTGTAGAGAAATATCCAGATAAGAAGATACTGGCGATTGATGCTGACCCTGCGGTTGGACTTTCTACAGTGCTTAACATAGAAGTGGACAAGACAATAGATGATATAAGAAAAGAAGTCATTAAAAATGTAGAGGACGGCGATACCAAGTCAGCCGTTGAGCTGTTAGGTGAGGCGAAGTATGAGATATATGATGCAATTAAAGAACAGGACGGCTATGCATTTATAGCGATAGGAAGACCGGAAACAGCCGGCTGTTACTGCCGGATTAATTCATATCTTAAAGAGGTGATAACACTTCTTTCTGAACAGTTTGATTATGTAGTTATAGACGGCGAGGCTGGAATTGAGCAGATTAACAGGCGTGTTATGGAAAAGGTTACACATCTTGTGCTTGTAACAGATGCAAGCAAGAAAGGCTGTCAGGTAGTTAAGACTATTAAAAATGTTGCAGATGAGCTTGTTATGTATGAGAAAGCTGGAGTTATAGTTAACCGCATACCGGATAAGAAAGTGATAGAACTTATGGATATAAGTGGGCTTCCATTATTATCTGTAATTGAAAATGATATGAAACTGGCAGAGGCAGATATTAAGGGCGAGAATATACTTACACTTTCAGATGATGACAGAATTGTTGCAGGGGCGGCAGAGGCACTTTGCAATATTGGTTTGATATAGTATTGGAGGAATATTTTTGAAGGATTTACAGCATTTATATTATTTTGAGAAACTATTAGAGGAGGTCAATAATGACCTTGTAAGAGAAGCACAGAATAAAGGCAGTATTGCAATTGGAGCAGTCTGTTTTCAAATTCCAGAGCCACTAATTAATCTTCCTGGCTGTTTCTCGGTAAGACTTAGAGCACCAAGAACAGGTTCTATAGAGAGGGGAACATATTATATGAGCAGTATGCTTTGTGAGGGCTGTCGTGCCATACTTGAAAGAGCAATCGAGGGAGGGTTTGAATTTCTTGACTGCATAATAGCACCTGATGCGTGTGCACAGATGAACAGGTGCGTTGAGAATATAGAAAGACAGAATTTATGTTCCAAGGAAAAGTTCTTTGTGGAATATTCTGATGTTCCTATGAAGGACGATGAAACAGCCTTAAGACATTATGTAAGGCAGATGAGGGCACATGTATTAGAGCCGCTTAACAAGGTGTATGGAATTGATATATCAGATGAAGCATTAAGAAAGGCAGTTGATTTGCAGAATAAGATAAGCAGGCTCATAACACAGATTGGTGACTACAGAAAAGAAGACAATCCAAGAATAACAGGCTATGAATTCGCAGTGTTATGCCTTGCGACATATTGCTGTCCTAAAGAGGCACTTATTGAAAAGCTGGAGGATACGCTTAAGGAGTTGGGCACAAGACAGCCAGATGATAAGAAGAATTACAGGGCAAAGGTTGTTATGGTAGGTTCGGAGATTGATAATCCAGAACTTATAAAGCTTTATGAGGAGGCTGGTGCGTTAGTTGTTGCTGACAGGTTCTGTTTTGGTTCACTTCCGGGAAGAAGCGAGATTATTCTTAATGACACGGAAGATGTACTTATGCAGATATGCAGGCAGTATATGCACTGGGGCAAATGTCCACGTTATATGAATACAGCTAAGATTAAGGAACGTCAGGAATATGTAGACAGCATTGCCAAAGAATACAAGGCAGACGGGCTTATATACCAGCAGATAAAGTTCTGCGATTACTGGGGATATGAGAGAGCTTCGGCATTTCATATTATGCGTGAAGAATACGGATATCCGGTGTTATCAATTGACAGACCTTATGTAGCAGGTAATTCGGGACAGATAAGGACACGAATACAGGCATTTGTTGAGAGCCTTGAGCTTAAGAAGCTTAAAAAATAATAAATGAATAATAAGATGTAAATATTAAGATGTAAATGTATGACTGAAAGAATACATTTAAGAAATTAACAATAAAAATACAGATATATGGTTAAGAAAGGATTGGCTATGTCAGGTAAACTTGGAAGTGAGCCGCTTGGTAAGTTCTATACTGGTAAGAAACCTAAGAAAAGACGTGAATGGAGAGGTTTCAAAGATACATGGTATGACTATGTAAGGTGGCTTGGATATTGGAAAACTTTGATTACATTTATAATAAAACCTAATAATATAAAAGGCTTTTTCAGATACCGCTGGATGCTTAATTATCTTGCACTGCCTGATTTTATGGACAGGCATACGGAAGGAATGAGAGGCTTACAGCTTCGTATGGCACATCAGGCACTGGGACTTATTGTTACAGATATATGTGGTATGCTTGGACAGATATTTAGGGCAGACCCTGCAATCGGCAATGATAAGGAACTTAATAAGAAGATTGTTCTTTTTGATGAGAATATGATGAGTACACTTATGGGTGGATTTCCTAATCTTGTGTGGCTTTCAGTTGAAGTTCCAGCCGTGTATACAAGCTCAATGATGTCGCAGAATGGAGTTAGCTATTATGTTGATGTAACACACGAATATGGAGTTCCGACAGATGTATGTCCTATGCCGGCGGCAGAGCTTGGAGTTGCACTTGCAGACGATTTCCCGCTTATTGGCTGTTGTGCTGTACAGTGTAATACAACCTGTGATGGAAGTCTTATGGGAAATGGAATTGAGGCACGCTCATTTAAGATTCCAACATTCCAGCTTGCTGTCCCTATAAGGCACAGGCAGGAAAGCGTGCAGGAATATGCGGCAGAAGAAGTTGTCAATGCAATACATTTTATTGAGGAGCAGACAGGAGAAAAGTTTAACTGGGATGCTTTCTTTAAAAGTATGAAAAGGTTCAATGCAGAGACAGAAGAATTCCTTGAATGGATGGAAATCTCAAAGACTGACTATCCGCAGGTTATGGGTGTTACACTTGCACTTTACAGATATGGTGTATATCAGGCGGCAGGCGGAAGAAACCAGGCATTTCTTGATATGGATAAGAAGCTCACAAGAATGGCTATGGAAGGCTATAAGAAGAAAGAGCTTGCGGCAAGGGAATACCGACACCGTGCTATGACGTGGGGTGTTCAGGCGGCATATTATACAGCACTTCCAATATGGCTGCTTAACTGCTGGGGTATAGTTACAATAACCGATATGTTAAGTATGGTATCAACAGAGATGGTCAATACAGAGGATAAACATCAGGCAATGCTTGACCTTGCATATCTGTATGAGAATATGATTATGCGTAACCGTTCTAATGGCGGCTATGAAACAGGTGTTGAAGCATTATGGCGTTATTGTGAGATGTTTAATATAGACATAGTTATTATGTATGTACATATGGGTTGTAAATCAATGTCAGGATATCACGGCTTATTTGAGGAAGAAGCAAGAAAGCACGGTGTACATCTTATATGGGTAACACATAATCTTATGTGTCCTGAGGACGGCAGCAGAAGAGATATGAGGACAGAAATCAACAGATATATGAGAACTGTATTCCGTGAAGAGCCGCTTGACCCTACATTGGAAGATTTTGACGACTCACAGAACTGGTAAGAATTCATAAAGATAAGAAAGGAATAATAATATGGCTAAATATTATGGCGGTTGTGATGCAGGAAGTACTTACACCAAATGCGTTATATTAGATGAAACAGGAAAAATAGCAGCAAATATCACTAAAAGAAGCAGAATTAATCCAGTGCTTAGTGCTAAAGACAGCTTAGATGAGGCTGTAGCTTTAGTAGACGGGCTTAATAGTGCAGACGAACTTGATTATCTTATTGGAACAGGCTATGGACGTAATAAAGTACCATTTGCTGACGAGAACATATCAGAGATAAGCTGTCACGCTATGGGTGTTCACGTTGCCGCACCAGATGTAAAGGCGATAATAGATATCGGTGGGCAGGACGTTAAGGGTATTGCTATAGATACAGATGGAACAGTTCTTAATTTCTCAATGAATGATAAATGTGCGGCTGGTACAGGAAGATTTTTTGAGTCAATGGCAAGGGCATTTGAGATGAGCCTTGATGAGTTCTCCAAGCTTTCTTTAACAGCTAAAAATGTTATCCCTATAACAGCACAATGTGCTGTATTTGCAGAGAGTGAGGTAATCTCACTTGTAGGAGAAGGAAAGCCAATGGAGGAGATAGCCGCAGGAATTGAGCTTTCGGTAGCAAAGAGATGTTTTGTAATGGCTAAGAAGGCAGGAGTTGTTGAATCAGTTACACTTACAGGCGGCTGTGCCAAGAATGAGGGCTTAAAGCAGGCTATAGAGAAGGTGTTAAAGGTTAAGGTGGTAGAACTTCCTATAGATCCACAGCTTATGGGTGCTTTAGGAGCGGCTGAATATGCCAGACAGAAAGGAATGGCCAGATGATAATATTAAAGATAATTGGAATAATAGCGATTGTTATTGCGGTGCTGTTTATACTCAGCCTTTTTATATATTTCTTTAATCTTGATATGAAATTTGCCTCAAAGCTTATAAAACCGCTTACGGCATATTATAACTGGTCAAAGAACAGACGTGAGGCAGATAAGAAGAATAAATGAGTATGAAGTTATATGATAAGGATATAGCCTGTGTAATGCAGAATATAAAGGCATATGGAGAGTGCAGAAGGCTTGATAATAATGCACACTGGAAGATGAATGATAAAGAAAAGCTTGTGCTAAGAAGTGATATGGCATACGAGCTTGGCGGCGGAATGAATGAGGCTGTGAGTGCATTGGCATTTACTACGGATAAAGCTGTTGTTGATACAGACGGAGTGTATCTTA